>Ga0308310_1000159_pt1 | contig 25699 bp, 18 predicted proteins | sample HotsprSampleMS65_FD_203672 | JGI IMG/M metagenome (GOLD analysis project Ga0308310, IMG submission 203672) | Hot spring phototrophic mat microbial communities from Mushroom Spring, Yellowstone National Park, Wyoming, United States - 20090730_MS65 ...
CAGTTGTCTCGAACGTCTTTCAGCGCGTTCTCCGTCCTAGCCGTAGCAACGCTCAGCCCAATGATCCTGATTTTGAAGGCTTTTTCCAACGGACAATCGGGTATCGTGAGTACGTTCATCTGGTTGGCGCCTTTGCGATTGGGTTGGGCTGGGAAGGTACAGCGCAACGTGATTGGTTATCTACCGCGTTGATCAATATCACCTATCTTGGCAAACGGGGTGGTTTTGTTCAACTGCTACAGGCGCCAGTGTATCACGAAGTCTTACCTCCGGAATTTATTTCACTCACACGGCCTGCGGCAAATTTTCCGCTCGATGGCACACTGCAAATTTTGGACGACTGTAGCGCTCAACTAAGCTTTGATAGGGTCAATATTTATAATCTGTCGAATAAGCTGTCAAAAAATGACCGTCAGCAACGGCATGTGGTGCTGCCCTACCGGTTGAAGCGATCTTCAAAGGCTTTCTCGTGGTACGAGCGAATTTAGCGGATCCGCTTCTCCAGCGCCGGAAACGCCGCTTCATCCCCGCCCGGATCGAAACGAGGTCGAGAACTGACGATTCCGAACCCGCTCAGGGTCCTGACCGGCGTCCTGATAGAATTGCGCCTCAAGTTCCGCAAGTTCGGGAGGACGACGCCTGGAACGAGGATCAGACCTGGAGAAGCGGATGAAGCGACCAGGAAGCCTGCTCAGTCGAGTGAGAAGGCGAGAGAACGTTCGCAGATAGGACATCACCCACCTCCTCGACAGGATCGCACGCATCGGGCGCACAGGCGGGCAGGATGAGTTTCAAGAATAAGCATCGCATACTTGCCAGCAGCGCAGCACCAGATGAAAAATATGCTCCAGCGTCAGGCAGAAAAGAGCAGTTCCCGACGTGCGAATGAGTACACTGCAAGCGATAGCAGCCCGATCACCAGGAACAACTGCGCGACAGGAACAACTGCCGAAGCGCCACTGTAATCGCGGCTCACCGAAATGGCGAAACCAGTAAAAGCTGGCAGTAACGGCGTGCTCAAAACGGTGCGCAGCACCTCTAGCGCCAGCGCTACCGGTTCTGGCAGCGACGACATTGTTGAACCACCGATCAGGTTTCCCGAAAACGCCAGTGCCACCAGTGCCAGAACTGCCAGACGCCATGGCGCTGGCAGCACGATTGGCGTCAGCAACGTCAGCAGCGCTGCCAGCATTGCCAGATTTAGCAGAAGCGGCAGTGTGCCCAGCATCCATCCAGCAATATCAAGACCGCTCACCGGGTTCGTGAGCGCAACCAGAGAACAGATGATGCCGTACACGCCCCAGGAGACCACAAGGACCGATACATAGAGACCGATCAGGTACGGACCACGCCCCAAACGTCGCGCCAGAGTCACATATCCCTGTGGCCGGTCGCCAAGTGCCAGGATGGTCGAACCTGTATACACAGTCAACCCCAATGTGAACAAACCAACCGTCGAAAAGAAATAATCTGGCGTCATCGGCAGCGTCCAGCGGCGAAAGAACAGGTAATACGCTGCGGCTGTCGCCGCCAGTTCGATAACGATCCGCCCAGAGCGAAGGTATTCGCTCAGCGTGAAGACGGCAAACCAGAATGTGCGCAGCAACGCCTGCATCACGGTTCGTCTGTCTGCCTTTCCTGCGTTCGTTGATCTTCCCGACGCAGCAATTCGCGCAACAACGTATCGCCGGTCCCCGAAGGACCCGGAGGCGGTGGAGATGCGTCGGACTCTCCATGACGACCCGCCTCGCCGCGCACGGCGCTGCGGTAGAATTCCTCAATCGGGTGAAACTGCGGCGCAAGAGAGATGATAGAAACACCATGGTCAAGCAATAGCCGCAATACCTGCGCCTGCAATTCCGGCGTGTTCGGCGTCAATATTATTTCGCGCTGATTGCAACATACTGCTGTTGAAAGCGCACTCAGCGCTACTGCCGTGCTGGACGGCAGATCTGCGACCGTGATCACGACACTCCTCGACGACTGGCGAAGCGCCCGCGTTTCAGCCTCTGCAATGATACGCCCGCCATGCAGAATGCCAAAACGATCACATAAGAAATCCACCTCATCGAGAAAATGCGTTGCTACCATGATCGTACATCTCCGCTGGCGAACTGTATCGATCAGATCGATAATGTCGCGTTGCCCTTCCGAGTCGAGTCCGGACGTTGGTTCATCGATCAAGAGCAGTTCCGGCTGACTGAGCAGCGCCTGCGCAAAACCGACACGCTGCACCATCCCGCGCGCGAGAGCGCTCATCTTCCGGTTGACGACGCTGGTCAAACCACACGCCTCGATCTCCTCGCCAACTCGCCTGCGCAGCGCCGCGCCTGCAAGTCCGCTGAACCGTCCCAGGTAGAAGAGATACTCACGCACGGTGTAATGCGTATGATAGCGCAACCGTTCCGGCACATATCCAACACGACCATCGACCTGCTGCAGGTTCTCATCGCCGAAAACACGAACGATGCCACGGTCCGGGCGCAGAAAGCCAGCCAGCAGATGGATCAGGGTTGTCTTCCCTGCGCCGTTCGGACCCAGTACCCCGTAGACGATGCCGCGCGGCACGTGCAACGACACACCGCGCAGTACAGGTATGCCGTCGTATGATTTGTGAACATCTTCGAGCGTAATTACGTCCATGAGATAACATCGAGAACCAAAAACCAAGAACCAGGAATCGGGAAGCAGGAACTGAGAACCGAGAACCAGGAACCGAGAACCAGGCTGCCTTATCTTGCCACCAGTTGCAGATAGACATTGACGATCAGCGCTGCAGGAAGGGCGCGCAAGAGGCACAAGCGCACTGTTGTGTGCAGCGGCGCTAGTGGAAGGGTGCGTCGCAACTGGCGTAACCCTGCAAGCAGCACGGCTAAGAGCGCCAGTGCAATCATTGCTGCAATCCACGGTTGGACAACATCCGATCCGGGCAGGACGCCGACCACAAACAGCACCAGCACCAACCCCGCGCGCATCTGACGCGCCATCTGCGCCAGCCATCGTTCGTCTGCATCAAGCCCCTCCTCAGCGCCGGACGGCGCGAGACTAGCATCTGGCGCAAACGGACCCAGACCGGCGGAAGCAGCGACGGCAACTACCCCCACAAGGAACAGGAATGCCCGTCCCAGAACTTCAAGTGCACTCCATCCCACGCCACCCCACAACAAACTTCCGACCACGACCCACAGTACCAGGCGTCCCGCCATGTTCACCTGTGCCTCGCGGAGCGCTGCGCGTGCTGCCAGCGGCGACGGCGCCAGGAGACCGGCAAACGTCGATGTAAGAAACGCTCCTTCGACGAGCGCCCACACTAGCGCCGGGTGCCCGACCCACAAGGATGCGCCTGCCGGATGAAGGGGCCAGGGAAGCGCAGCAAATGCCAGCACAGTCAGAGTCATGCTAATGCCTGATGCCAGACTATCGATGCCTGTCGGAAAGCGTCGCTTCGGCAGGCGTAATACGAGGCTGGCGCCGTTTATTGCCAGGGCTACGGCTAAACCAGCACCTGCCGCCAGAAGAACTGCCAGAATCAGCGTCATGAGATAGTCATACCACACTACCGCTCACCTGCTGCACCATCTTCCCGATCCACAGCGATGGTGCGAATCGCTTCGACAATCTGCGCTGGTGTCGGTGGACAACCATCGAGCGACAAATGCACTGTCAGATTGGGGATGACAGCAACCCCGCCGCGTCCAAACGGATGCCCGTCGATAGCGCAACGCCCGACGGCAATGATCGGCGCCCTGTGTTCCAACTCCTGGAGAAGCGCCATAAACGCCTTCTTCGCACCAGGGGTCAACGGTCCTGTCAGTAGCAATATATCAGCCTCGCTAGGCGTCGCCGCCCAGCCGATATCGGCTGCGGCAGCGGTTGCGGCGATGACTTCCAGATCACAACCGCCGCATGAGCCAGTGTTGAACCGGTAGACCTGTATCACGCGCAGTTCCTTTCCGTGACATTCTTGCTGCGTCGGGAACCAGGAACGAAACCTGCCACCTTCAACGCACGACGTCAGGCCGCACAAATGTCAGTCCACGGATGACCTCGGCAATCGTCTCGATCAGCGGTTGCGGATACAACCCGATCGCCAGACTGATCCCCAGGAGCGCCAGCACCACGATCGCCGCAATGAACGGCTCGGACGTCAGACGACGTTGTGACGGCATATCGAGTTCTGTCGCCCCCAACAACACCTGCGCCTCAGCCACTGGCTGATCCTCGGGAGCGCCGATCAACCAGTCGCGCGCAATGCGCGCCAGTGCTAGCAGCGCCAGCAGCGTTGCACCGATCAACAGCGCAATCATGGGCGCACCGTAATGCGCAGCTACCTGGTATAGCAGCATCTTACTCGCAAAGCCGCTCAACGGCGGCAAACCGATCAACGCCGCGCAGCTGCACAACAGGCCGCTCCCCGCCACGGGCCAGCGCCAGAGCAAATCGCGTCGCATCGCCTTTGGCGGTCGCCCATCCGGTTGTTCCAGCAACACCAGTGATACCATTAACAGTGGAACTGCCAGCATTTGGTTGAACGCTTCAAACACTGCACCCATCAGACCAGCCGGTGTGATCGTTGCCAGCCCAAACAGGATCATTCCAGCATTATAAACGACCAGATACCCGGCAATGCGTCGCAATCGATCCTGCACAAGCGCCAGCAATGCACCGACCAGCGCAGCAATCGCTCCCAACCAGGTCAACAGTGCCAATCCGCGCTCATTCTCGGCTACCAGGGTTGGAAAAAACTGCAAGACGCTGATCAGAAACAGCAATCCGGTAGTGTTCAGCACTACAACGATGATTGCCGACACCAGCGGAGAAGCGTCCTCAACCAGATCCGGCAACCAGGAATGAAATGGCACGAGCGCCATTCGCAACCCAAACGCCGCCACAATAAGCGCCAGCACGAGACGCGGTGCAATCAGATCGGGTGTTATGCCAGGACGGTACACATTGATCAGCACGAACCCGAGATATGCCAGTGCCCCAGCGAGCGCCATCAGAACCAGATATTTGAGCGCTGACGCGATCACTCTCGGTTCGACCAGTTGCGACGCTCTGGATGGAAGATCGACAATCGCAAGCACTGAGATCAAGCCAGCGCTGACCAGCAGCAACGCTACCATCAGCGGCTCCTGGAGCAAGACGATCATCGCCGACGCAACACCGATGATGACGAGCGCAATCGAGACAAAGTGCTCGCCATGCGGCAAGCGCCAAGTTGCCAGTATCATAAGCGCGGTCACTGCCGGGAAGCCAGCAAGGAACAATCGCCCAAGCGGATCAAGGTTAAGGGTCAGACCGAGCAACCGCACCGGTTGATCGACCGGCGTGAGGATCACCAGGGCACAGTGCGCAATCAATGCGGCAACCGCCACCCCAATCACCAGTCGCGTCTCGTGGCGCAGCAGGAAACAACTTGCGCCAAGCGCCAGGGGAAAGGTTATGAGAAGCACGTAGGACATACATCCTGCCGGAATAAGCTGACGCCAGCACTGGCGCCCGGCATGGTCATGGTTTGTACAGTACACTGAGATCGAGCGTCTTGAGCCGTCCATACATCAACCCGCTCAAGTACGCGACCGACAGTGACAGGACGATTGTTGTCAGACTCAACAGTGCCAGCGGAAACACTTGAACAGTGCTGGCGATAGCAGTATAGACCAGATCAATGCTGCTGACGACCAGGAGTAATCCCAGACCAGTCTTCAACGTATCACTGGCGAGCACGATAGTAAACAGACCAGTCAACCCCAGCCAGTACCAGGCAAAATCAATCGTCTGGCTGCCGATCGGATAAAGGCGCGGAAGTGCAATGCTTGCCAATGCCGCGAGCACCAATGCCCAGAACGGCACGACATAGTCGGCAAGGCGAAACGGTTCGCCAGCGCGCTGTCGCTGCGCACGCCGCGCGGCGCGGCGCAGTTCCGCCAGAGAGAATTCATCGAGATCCTCCAGATTGTACTCCCGCGAAAAGGTAACCGCCGTGATTCCCAGAATAGCGCTGGCGGCAAAACCGGTGATCACCTTGACTACAATTGTCGTGCTGAGCGTAAGTTCGCCAATAGTCAGATCAGGTGTGATGAACTGCTGCTGCGCCAGAAACCACGCAACGCTGAGATAATTGATCAACATTGCCGGAATAGTGATGCGCCAATCGCGCAGCAGGAGCACCATCCCGCTGGAGAGCGCTAGACTGACAATTGCCCAGTTAATCGTGAAGATTGGCATCGATCACCCCGCTGCGAAGACGAGAATGACAACAATCAATGCGAAGACGACTGCCGCAAGGTAGTAACGGCGACCTAACACTGCCAGTCCCCGCCGGATCAGCAGTGCCGTCCTTGCCAGTCTGGCATGCATCGCTTCGGAAATCACAGGCGCTGCGAGCCATACCAGCCCATACAACGCCGTGCCGGTTGTGTCCGGGGTCAACACTGCTGTCAGACGCTCTTCCGCCAGTAGCGGGCGACGCTGCCGGACACGACGAAGCGCTACCGGCGTAGCGATCAAGATCAGCGCAGCGATGATTGCGGCAATCGATCCAGATAGCGCAGGAAAACGTGGCATCCCCGTCGTCGACGCGAACTGCCCTGGAATCATCGCCAGCGCCACATCCCATACTGCGCGAGGAGCAGCGCCCATCAGCACCAGCAGTGCGCCGACAAAAGCAGGCAGCATGTCAACCAGACGTGCTCGCCACTGGAACGGAGAAGATCCTGCCGCATGCCAGAAGCGCACCAGTGGCGCCAGCATCGCCAGCGCCAGCAGACTGCTCCCCGCAAGCAACAGCGCTACTGCCCATGGCGCAGAGCGCTGCACTGCGTCGAACAGCCAGAGCCGCCCCCAGAATCCCCAGGCACCAGGAATGCCAGTCACCGAAGATGCTGCGACAACTAGTCCTATAGTCGAAATATGCAGCGTGCTATCAGGATGTCGGGTGAGCGTAGTGACATCATCAACGCCGCTCCGACGTTCGAGTGCGGCAATGCTCAACCCAAGCCCCAGGGTCGAGATCAGCGCATTGACCGTCAGAGCGGGCGCCACCTGCAAAAAGGCGTCATTACCGCATCCGGCGCAAACGACAATCAACGCCGCCTGGGCGCTGAACTGCGCTGCTGCCACCTGACGCAGCGAGTGCGTCCACAATGCGCGTGCAGCAGCAAGCACGAATGCCAGGATGCCAGTGGCAACCAGGGCAATTAGGTGCGCTTCTTCTAACAGTACCAGATAGTCTGGCAGCAATCGCAACAACGCAACTATCCCGATAAGCGGCAGACCAAAAGGGGCCAGGACAGCCAGGGGCGCTGGCGCCTGGTGCGCAGCGGCGAGCGACCCGAACGCCGGCGGGAGACCGCAGAGCGTCCAGACGTATATCAGGATGCCTGCAACAATCGGGATCGATGAACCGGATGCAGCGCTAGCGCTATCGCTCAGCAGTCCTGCTAGAAGAAACAACGCCGCCACGCTGCCAGACAACGCCAGAACGAGCGGTGCATCCGATCCTGGTAGCGCACCGCTGGATCGCAGTGCGATGAACCACGCCACTCCGACGATACCTGGTGCAAACGCCAGCATTGGCAGCGCCAGGCTGCACGCGCCGATTGCCGCCATGCCGGGAATAACGATCAGGGCTGCAAACAGCCTGCCAAAGCCCCGCAGATCGGGAGGAATCGCAAGCGCCGACCCCAGCAGAGCAAGTGCGCCTCCGATAAACGCTATCAGCGCCAGGAGCCATCCCAGCGGATCGATGACCAGCGTGATCCGAAACGACGCATCCCCCCACTGCAACCAGGTCTGATCGAATACCGTCGACGGCAATCCCTGAAGGCGCGCAACGATCATCAGGATTGCGCAGAGAAACAATACCCCGGCAGCGCCCAGACCTGTCAGGCGTGCGGCGACAAAACGATCTAGCGCCAGGCAAACAACCGCGCCGATCAGAGGTAGCATGAACGCCAATGGAACCATAAGCCTATTGCTCGGCGCAGGCGACACACACCGCGAGCGACGCCAGAATTGCTATCACATCATCAAGTTGCGCCCGGCTCAGCAAGGTGCGCGCCAGCAGTCGATCACACTGACGCGGCGTATCAATCTGCACCCGGCTCAATCGCACGCCATCGCTCTCGAGTGTATAACGAATGGCGCCTCGGGGACCCTCAACGACCGAGGAGGCCTGACCAAGCGGCAATTCATGCGGCAGTTCGACAAGCGGGTCTTCTTCGGGGAGACGTTGCAGCGCAGATTCGACGAGTTTGACACTCTCATATGCCTCCAGCAAGATCAGCAGCAGACGCGCATACACATCGCCGCCTTCCTGAACGATCGGCTGAACATCAAGCATGCTGTATGCTGCATACGGCTGATCAACCCGGACATCGCGACGGATGCCAGAAGCACGCGCTAGTGGACCACGCACACCGAACTGCTCGGCTGCTGCGCGCGGCAACACACCAACCTCAACGGTGCGCATAAGCAGGAAGCGTTGATCGATGAGGCGATCAATGAAGCGATAAAGGTCGGCGCTCATCCCCGGCAACATCGCCAGTACCTCTTGCCGCTCAACTGGCGTCAGATCGTGCAACAGACCGCCCGGTGCACAGACAGGCGGCGGAATGCGACCACCGGTGACCAGCGCCAGCATATCACGGGACTGCTGGCAGAAGCGATCGAGAAGCACGCTGCGCTGATCCAGACCAATTGCACGCAGCACTGCACTCGCTGCATAGAGATGAGCCGCTGTCCGTTCCAACTCGGCGATTGCAACCCGCAGTAGCGCGGCGCGCATCCCTATGCTTCGCCGTTGCATCTGCTCAATTGCCTGGCAGAACGCCAGTGAATGGGCAAAGGAGCACTCACCGCAGATCCGCGCAACCAGGTGCAGCGCATCGGGCAGAGGTAACCGTAGTAATCGTTCGGCGCAACCTCGCTCGTTAAACCCGTTCTGATACTCGACATCGACGACACGATCATCGGCAACACGCAGAATGAAGCGCTGCGGACCGAGCCACGCAGGATGGAAAGGTCCCAGTGCCAGCGAATATGACACGCCCGCACTCCTTCGTATGCATCAGGCGCGCATTATACCACGTTATGCAGTGTGTCACGATGACCAGAGTGGAAATCTGGCTACGCCACCACGGCTGATCAGAATGTCACCGGTGTTATCTCGAGGAAGATCGGCTTCGTGCGCTGGAGTTTCCAGAGAACCGCAAACATCTGGAACATTATGCCGTATTTCTTTGCCAGCGCGCGGCGTGCGGCTTCTCCTTCAGAAGGATCGAGAATGCGCGCCTGAGCCTCGATTGTTGCACCCAGCGGCTTCCCACGCGCATCGCTTGGAGTCAACTGCACCCGAGAATTTGCACGAACGCGCTTTACCTTTCCAGAATCAGCCTGCGTTACTACGTAGATGCGATCTCCATCCTGCGCAAACCAGACGGGCGTTGGCACCGGCTGACCATTCTTGCGAAACGTTGTCAGATTCATGTATTGGTGACCAGCGAGTGGGGCAAAAAGCGCTGCTGTCATTAAAGATACTCCCTGTCTCAATGGATTCTTCCTTTCAAATGATACGCATGAGAAGCAACAACAGTTCACCCACCACTGCGTACTCTTGGCAGACATAGCATACCGGTCGTATATGGCTAGAGATCCAGTCGCACTTTAGCGCCGAAGTTCTTCTTCTCCTTGGTCGGGAAGTATGACAGACATGCCGCATCCAGCAAATCTGCGGTTAGAAGTGGCGTCTCCATATTGTAGCGCGCAATTGAGATCAACTGATCGAGAATGTCACGTGGCTGACACATACGAAACGGTCGCCCATCCGCGCGAAACCATTTCGCAACCAGGTAATCGATGCTGCGATCATCATACGGCACGTTGCGCGCCTTGCACATAATCTTCCAGATCTCACGCCACTGCTCTTCAGTCGGGTCGATAATCTCGATCTTGAACTTGATGCGCCGCAGCAGTGCATCGTCACCGAGATCCTTTGGGTCGAGATTGGTACTGAACATGATCAATTGATCAAACGGGATCTGGATCTTCTGACCCGTGACCGTGTTCAGGTAGTCATAACGCTTTTCGAGCGGCACGATCCAGCGGTTGAGCAGGTCAAATACGCGCACCTGCTGCCGCCCGAAGTCGTCGATCAGGAAAACGCCACAGTTCGCCTTCATTTGGAATGGCGCCTCGTAGATCTTCGACGTTTCGTTGTAGATCAGGTTCAACTGTTCAAGGGTCAACTCGCCGCCAACAATCACAACTGGACGGCAGATGCGTATCCAGCGTCGATCATACTCAATCTCGTCGTTCCATGGATGGCGCGGCGGTTCATGGATGACGGCGTCATAGAATTTGATAATGGCACCGTCGGCATACACAGTGTAGGGAACGAAGATGTCGTCACCCATCAGATGGGTGATCCGCTCGGCGATGGTCGTCTTGCCATTGCCTGGGTAGCCAAACAGCATGACCGACGAGCCAGAGTTGACCGCCGGACCCACCATGTTCAGAATAGACTCGTCAATGACCAGTCCCTCGAATGCATCCCGAATGTTGCGACGCGTCACTTTGACATTGCGCACCGTCTGCGCTTTGACCGATGCAATCCAGTCGTCCAGCACAACCGGGCAGGGACCGATATACTGCGTTTTTGCCATTGCTGCTCGAGCTGCCTCGTTCCCGCGAATAGTCAGGACATACTCATAGTTGATGTCGCCATACCCGCGCTGCCCGATGATGTCGATCTGCTCGATATTGCGCAAGTCGGTGATGATCGGCTCGATGATCTGGTAGAGCAGACCCATCGTGGCTGCTATTTCCCGCCCGGTTGCACGCCCTTTGTTGTACAGAATGCGCAGGAAATGCTCGGTAAGAAATGTGCGGTTGAGACCGGTTTCCTCAATGGTATGCGGCACTTTCGGTACGAAAGGATTAGCAAGTTGCGGTCGCGCCTCCTCATCGCTCGGCGGCGGGTCACCCAGCAGACGCAGCGCCTGGACATTTTCGCCGCGTGCCCGCGCTGCACTGATCAGGCGCTCAAGATCTGATATGTGCATCTGCAAATGCAGCATTGCGTCGGTGTCGTTTTTTGCCTGTGCTTCTTTCATACAGGCGTACACGGCACGCGCAACAGTGTATTTGACCCCGTCGATGTACAGGTGATGACAGTACTCGTTATTGCGCACATAACAGTCGCGCGGATGGAACGTTTGCCGGAGCATTTCGTCGTAGGAACGCTGGTCGAGAAGATAACGCATAACCTTCCCCACAAGACAGAGTGTCGGAAGCGGAACTGAAGGCGCTGCCAGCCCTTCACTACCATACCATACACGCTACGTCCACATTATATGCCTTGTGTAACCATTCTCTAACCAACATGAATGGGTGAAACTTCTGGTACAATCCCATCCATCGGACGCAATGACGAGATTCCTGGGAGCATGGCGGCGACACATGGACGATAGTACAGTGGCAACAGATGCCAGCCGATTGTTCAACGCCTGGTACTATCAGACGGGGTGCGGTTCACCGTATCAACGCAACGACCACTGGCTCGGCATCTTTGGCGAACTTGCGGATCGAATCGTCGCCGAGATCAGACCACGCTCGGTGATGGATGCCGGGTGTGCGCTTGGTATGCTGGTTGAGCAACTGCGCGCCCGTGGCGTCGAAGCCGAAGGGATCGATATTTCCAGGTATGCGATTGCGCAGGCGCACGAATCGGTTCGCCCATACGTGCGCGTCGGTTCGGTGACCGAGCCGTTCGGTCGCCGCTATGATCTGATTGTCTGTATCGAAGTGCTTGAACATATGCCGCGCCATGAAGCGGAAGCGGCAATCGCCAATATGTGCGCCTGGAGCGACGATATTCTCTTCTCGTCGTCGCCGTATGATCACAAAGAAGCGACGCACATGAACGTCAATCCGCCTGAGTACTGGGCTGAGCGGTTTGCGCGCCATGGATTCTTTCGCGATGTCGATTTTGACGCTTCATTTCTGACTCCGTGGGCAGTGCGATTTCGGCGGCGCAGCGAGCCGCTCCATCGTATCGTGCGCGATTATGAACGTCGCTTCTGGGAACTCTGGTATGCACACCAGCAATTGCGGGAACTGACGCTAGAGCAGCGCGACCGTCTGGCGCACGCCGTCGCAGCGCGGGAAGAAGCCGAACGCCTCGCGGAAGAGCGCCACGCCTACGCGATCCGCCTCGAATCGGAACTGACGCGAAAGAATGCGCATATCCGGTATCTTGAAGACCTCATTCATCGTCTGGAACACGGGCGGGTAATGCGCCTGTTGCGTCTCCTGACCCGCAGAAGGTAGTCATTTGTGAGGATCTCATACCTATGCGTCTCCTGATAATCAGCCACGATGTCGTTGGTCAACGTATGGCAGGTCCAGGCATCCGCGCATGGGAACTGGCGCGGGTGTTGTCGCTCCACGCCGAGGTGACGCTGCTGGCGACGCAACCCATTGACCTGGCTGCGCCCGGGGTGCGCACCGGTCACTTTGTCAAGGGTGATAGCGCTTCACTAGCAGAACATCTACGCTGGGCGGATGTTGTCCTGGCAAATGGGTTTCTGCTCGAGTGGCACCCGGAACTTGCAGACGTGCGCCAACCATTGATTCTGGATATGTACGACCCGACGTTGCTAGAGAATATTGAACTTTTCCGTAACGCATCGCTCTCCGAAAGGCGGGATCGCGCCCGCCGCGACATCGACCTGCTCAACCGGCAACTCGCAGCTGGCGATCTGTTCCTCTGCGCCACCGAACGGCAACGCGATCTGTACCTGGGCGCGCTGATGGCTGCTGGACGCATCACTCCTGAGCGCGTGGATGCTGACCCGCTCCTGCGCAATCTGGTTGTCGTCGTTCCTTTTGGATTGCCTGCCAGCCCGCCACAACGCACCGGTCCCGGGGTGCGCGGAGTGATTCCTGGCATCGGTGACAATGACCCGATCATTCTCTGGAATAGCGGCTTGTGGGACTGGCTGGATCCGCTGACGCTCATTCGGGCAATGCCGCAGGTCATCGCTAGAGTTCCCAACGCGCGCCTGGTCTTCATGGCGGGCAAACACCCCGGTGGCGCAGCACCGATGCGCATGACCGACACGGCGCGCGCCCTGGCGTCCGACCTGCGTTTGCTCGACCGTCATATCTTCTTCTATGAGACGTGGGTTCCATATGCCGACCGCGCGAATCCGCTCCTCGACGCGACCATTGCGGTATCACTCCACCGCCAGCACCTCGAAATGGCATATGCCGCCATCCGCTCGCGGGTGCTCGATTACCTGTGGGTCGGATTGCCTGCCGTCCTCAGCGATGGCGACCCTGCTGCTGCACTGGCGCAGGAGCACGGTTTTGCCCTTGTGGTACCGCCGGAAGACCCGGAAGCGGTGGCGTGTGCGCTTATCACCCTGCTCACCGACGAAGCCCAACGCGCAGAACTGGCAGACCGGGCGCGTGCGCTTGCGCCACAGTACACCTGGACGAAGGTCGTTCGCCCGATTGTTCGATTCCTCGAAGCGGCGCCAGTGCATAAGCCACGCTCTGCCTCTCGTCAGCGCAGCATCCCGGCAGCATCGTCGTCTCCGACAGCGGAGCGCATCGACCGGCGACAAACGCTCCAGGAACAGCGCAATCGCGCATTGCAAGCGCTTGAAGCAACCTGGCGTCTTGATCAACTGACGCCACCGGCGCAGGGGGTAGTGGGAAAAGTGCGGAACATGGCGCTGGAGCGCATTGTCTGGCCCCTGCTGGCGCCGCTGATTGCCCGTCAGCGCGATCACAACGCCGCTGTGATCCATGCTGCTTACGCAATGGCAGAGTATCAGGATCTCCTCTCAAACGATGTTGCCCGCCTGATCGCCGCCGTTCGCCTGCTGGCGCAGCAAACACGCGACATCGCCGAACATATGGCTGGTCTGGAAGAAGCCGACCAGCACCTCCGCGCTGCGCTCTATGGTGAACAACCGCCGCTGCCATGCACCAGAACACAGTTGGTAGATATTGATCGCGAAACCCTTATAGAGGAACGGTATGAATAGTGCGATCATCGTGCTAACATGGAATGGCGGTGCGGAAGCAATTGCCTGCTTGCAAAGGGTACGCCAGCTCGATCCGGCACCCAACACTGTAGTTGTTGTGGACAACGACTCCCGTGATGGGACACCAGATCAGGTTGCCGCCCTTTTTCCGACATTTCTCTTGATCCGGAACCCACGCAACCTGGGCTATGCAGCCGGGATGAACATCGGCATCCGCGCACTGCTTGATCAGAATCCCCCGCCCGACATTATCATTTTGCTCAACCAGGATACACTGGTTGATCCGGGATGGCTCGGTGCCATCATTGCGCCATTCGCCGATCCCGCAGTTGGCGCAGTGGGATGCAAAATCCGCTACCCTGACGGAACGATTCAGCACGCCGGTCTCACCCTCGACTGGCCCCTGGCGCTGCCGCGCCACATCGGGCGAGACGAACCAGACCACGGGCAATATGATGTGCCACGTTATGTCAACTTCGTTACCTTTGCCGCCGCGGCACTCCGCAGCGAGGCGTTACGACAGATTGGTCTGTTCGACGAAGGGTATAGCCCGGCGTATTTCGAGGACGCCGATCTCTGTGTGCGCCTGCGACAGGCTGGCTATCTGATCCGCTATGAACCACGGGCGACGCTCGTCCATCGAGAGGCAATGTCGCAGCAGGACCGCTTGACCCACAACGCGCTTGTTCATCAGGGACGGCTACGCTTCGTACTGAAAACGTATACCCTCGATGAGATAACCGGTCCTTTCGCGCAGGCAGAACGTGACTTGATTAGATACCTCGAACAACCGTCTGAAAAACGCGCGCTGCGCTGGGCATACGACAAAACGCTTGCAGACCTTCCGCACATCTGGCTCGCACGGCGCGAGACGGACCAGGCCATGTCTGATGCAGTTCAGCGCCTTCTTCTCAACCTGCAACATGAATTGAGTAAGAGTTCCTATCGACGTATTGCTGCGCGCCTTGCAGACATTGAAGACCTGGTAACAAACCAACCGGCTCTGCTGGCTGCGTGTTATACACTGCTCGACGCGCCGCCACTTCGTCTGGATCTGAGTGAGTCCTTTCGTATCAATGTAGACGTGCACAATATCGGGCGCATTGCCTGGCGTAGCGCTGGCGCACATCCGATACGTCTGGGTTATCTGTGGATCAATCAGTCAGGAGAACGCATCGCCGGACTGCATCGGTCAGCCATCCCTAAAGATCTCCTTCCTGGCGAACACGCCCATGTTGCGTTGCGCATTGATCCCCCTCCTCAGGCTGGCGTATGGCAGTTGCAGATCGGCCTGGTAGAAGAATATATTGACTGGTTCAGCACATATGGGGTTCCACCGCTTTGTATCGATATTGAATATGTTCTCGACACAGGACCACGCGCAGTCATTCTGACCTTGAGCATCGCTGCATATGACGCGATTGGAGGATATATTCTATTCCAGCTCCAAATGCTTCGCAGCGCGGGCTATCGCGTTGTGATCCTGGCAGAACACGTTGATCAGCGTTTACCAACTGACATTCTTCTCTCAGTTGTCACCATTAACCGCAAAACACCAGAAAAATACTATGCAGTCGCTATCGAACATCTGCACCGCGCTGACCTGATTATTCTCCATTATCCACTCTTTTACGACCTCGCCAGCTTGATACGTGATGTTCGCCATGGCGTTGTGTTATTCGATTACCACGGTATTACGCCACCCGATATCTGGGGGGTCGAGTCGCCAGATTACTACGCCAGGATGGTGCGTGGCATCGCAAATCTCTCTCTGGTTCAGTACGCAAATTATGCTATCGGGCATAGCCGTTTCACCTGTGCAGAGTTGATAGCGACAGGCATGATCAACCCGAAGCACGTTATTCAGATGGGTTTCCCAATCGTTACGCATGCAGCTCTCTCCGGCGCTCCCAGTCGCGACCTGATTGAACGGTTCGATGTGCATAACAAGCACGTGCTCCTCTACGTCGGTCGCATGGCGCGCAGTAAGCGAGTCGATATGCTTATTGAAGCGTTGCCTGCAGTTGTGGCGCGTCATCCAGAGACGAAGCTGCTGCTGGTCGGTGATGATCGCCCATTGGTGTACCGGCAGTATGTGCGCGAAGTCGCGGCGCGTGCGCGCGAACTCGGCGTTGCAGCATATGTGCAGTTTACAGGACAGGTTGACGAGACGACTCTTGATCAGTTGTACCGTGCCTGTGCAGTTTTCGTGACCGCTAGCATCCACGAAGGCTTCTGCATGCCGGTTGTTGAGGCAATGGCACACGGTCGCCCGGTTGTCGTAACATGTGTGACAGCGCTGCCGGAAACGGTTGGCGATGCTGGTCTTCTGTTCAATCCGGACGATGTCGCGGGTCTGGCGGATCAGATATGTCGGTTGCTTGACGATCTCCCGCATCCTGGTGCTCATTGGGATGTATCGACGTTCGGGCGACTGGCGCCGGTGACAGAGGAAGAGATAGCAGCGCTGCGGCAGCGCAAGATCGGTATTGTGACGCCCCGCTATGGCGTCGGAGTGCTGGGCGGCGCCGAACAGGGCATTCGGGGATGGGCGGAACAACTTGCCGCGCGCGGCTACACCGTTGAGGCGCTTACAACAACGACGGTCGACATGTCGAACTGGGGCGATCACGTGCCGCCAGGTGTCGATCATCTGAACGGCGTAACCATCCGCCGTTTCCGAACCACCAGCACCGATAACCGATGTTTCCACGCTGTTCGGGAGCAGGCTGAAGTGGGGAAACTTCCCCGCTTCAGAGAAGAACAACGGTTCATGGAGCATAATCTGCGAAGCGTTGACCTCGAACGATTTATCGCTCAACACGCAGAAGAGTATGCCTGCCTGCTCGTCATTCCCTATCTTTTTGGAACCAGTTACTGGACGATCCGAACGGCGCCGGAGCGTTCCATTCTTATTCCATGTCTGCACGATGAACCACTGGCGCGCCTTAGCATCTTTCGCTCGATGCTCGAACAGGCAGCGGCACTCTTCTTCAACTCTAGAGAAGAAGAAGCGTTTGCAACTCGAGTCCTCGGTGTAACCAATCCGTACCGCGCATGTTTGGGGTTTGGCTTCCCTGATCATCCAGAACCGGGCAACCCGCATCGTTTCCGCGAACATAGCGGAATAACGGGTCCGTTTCTCCTCTACGCTGGTCGTCTCGAATATGGCAAGAACGTTCCGCAGTTGATCGACTATTTCATTCGCTACAAAGCAGAGCGACCGGGAGCGCTGACACTGGCATTGAGCGGAACGGGTAACATTTCCCCACCTTCTCGTCACGACATCGTTGCATTGGGAATGCTTCCCCGCGAGGTGCTCAACGACGCTTTCGCCAGCGCGCTGGCGCTCTGTCAACTTTCGCTTAATGAGAGTTTTTCGCTTGTCCTGATGGAGTCGTGGCTCCAGGGGCGACCAGTAATCGTTCATGCAGATTGTGCAGTGACCAACGGTCACGTCGAACGCAGCGGCGGCGGGTACGCAGTCCGTTCGTATGAAGATTTTCGCGCGGCAGTTGATACATTGCTGGCGAATGACGAACATGCGGCGACGCTTGGTGCGCGTGGCAAGGCTTACGTCATCGAGCGATACACCTGGAGTCGGTTGCTGCCGCGCATCGAAGAAAACATCGCTCGTTTCAGCCGTCCTCGTTCGCTGTATGCACGTCTGGCACAACGCAGCGTGGTGCGCGCGCTGGAGTTTACCCGGCAACGCTTCGAGGCAGACTTTCTCGACCTGGTTGAGCGTGCGCTCGCCGAAACCAGAGCACAGGCACGCGCCGATTGAGCAGTCCTCGTTGATACGATGCCAGCGATCCAACCGTTGCGCCCTGAGAGTCGCCTGATCTGACGCTAAAGATCATACCGCGTGACATCTCCAGTATCGCTATCGTATACTGCGCAGGTGGCGGCGCCATACAGTTCACCCATGACCTCGCCGGGATTGACCAGCGTGACCGCGCCACGCTGCACCACGCTGTACTGGTGATTGTGTCCGCAGCATATCAGACCATACCTTCCACTTTCGAGCAGCGGCATCGCTATCTCCGGGTAGTGTGTTACAGCTACCCGCAGTCCATTCAGATCGAGATCCGCAAATGCACCATGGAGCGTGATCTGTGAGAAGTTCGTCGCCGCAACGGTCAGACGAAACAGATCGCCGTCGTTGTTGCCAAAGACGATATGGATCGGACCAGTAAATCCTTCACCCAACTGCCGCATAATGAATGGCGAACAGAGATCGCCGCAACAGATCAGCGTATCCGCGCCGCGTACCCGTTCCAATGCCGTCGCCAGCCGCGAAATATGGTCGTGAATATCCGATACGATGGCAATGCGCATACGTCCTTCCCTCCTTTGTGTGGGTACGCGGGTATTATACAAATCTGCGAGAAAGTGTTATACTGACACCAATTGGTTGATTTGGCTCCGATATCGAAAGGGAGACGCTCATGCGACCGTTCAACTCAATCTACACGCATGGCTTTGTTCGCGTTGCGGTATGCATCCCTTCCCTGCGCGTCGCCGATCCAGCGTACAATGTTACCCGCACTATTGCTCTGTCTGAGCGCGCCAGCATCGCCAACGCCGCTGTCGCACTTTTTCCTGAACTTGGTCTCTCCGCCTACACCTGCGACGACCTCTTTCAGCAAGACGCGCTGCTGGAAGGTGTGCTCGATGCGCTGAACCGCCTGATCGACGCGAGTCGCTCACTGACGCCGGTGATCCTGGTCGGCGCACCATTGCGCATCGACGGCGCCTTGTACAACTGTGCGATCGCCATCTATCACGGGCGTATCCTGGGGGTCGTTCCTAAAAGCTACATCCCGAACTATCGGGAGTTTTACGAGAAACGCCAGTTCAGCGCCGCGCGCGATGCACTCCGGCAGACAATCACGCTGGCAGGCGCCACAGTGCCGTTCGGCAACGATCTGATCTTCGTCGCCGGGAATGTGCCCGGCTTTGCGCTGCATGCCGAGATTTGCGAAGATGTGTGGGTTCCCACGCCGCCGAGTTCCTTCGCCGCCCTGGCGGGCGCAACCATCCTTGCTAACCTGTCCGCCAGCAACATTACCATCGGGAAAGCTGACTATCGGCGCATGCTGTGCGCCGCTCAATCCGGCACGTGTATCGCCGCCTACCTCTACTCAGCCGCTGGTCCCGGTGAGTCAACGACCGATCTGGCATGGGACGGACATGCATTGATCTATGAACTTGGCGAACTCCTGGCGGAAACCGGGCGGTTTGCCGACGACGAGCGGATAATCACCGCCGACATCGACCTGGAGCGGATCATCCAGGAACGAATGCGCACAACCAGTTTCGCCGATGCGATCGGCGATCACCGCGAGCGCCTGCGTGCGATGCGGCATATTCCGTTCACCTTCGATATTCCTGAGGGCGATGTGCCGCTCCAGCGCATGATTGATCGTTTTCCCTACGTGCCAGGCGATCCGTTACGCCGTGATGAGCGGTGCTACGAAGCCTACAACATCCAGGTTCACGGTTTGATGAAACGCCTGCTCAGCACTGGCATTGAAAAAGTCGTGATTGGCGTTTCAGGCGGACTCGACTCCACCCATGCCTTGATCGTGGCTGCCCGCACGATGGATCGGCTCAACCTGCCGCGCACCAACATTCTGGCATACACCATGCCAGGATTCGCCACCAGCGACATAACCCTCGCCAACGCCCGCAGTCTGATGCGTGCACTCGGCGTGACAGCTGGTGAGATCGATATCCGCCCGTCGTGCATGCAGATGCTGCGCGACATCGGACATCCATTTGCGCGCGGCGAACCGGTGTACGATGTCACCTTTGAGAACGTCCAGGCGGGCGACCGCACGTCACACCTCTTCCGTCTGGCGAATATGCACGGCGCGCTCGTCGTCGGCACTGGTGACCTGAGCGAACTAGCGCTTGGCTGGGCAACGTATGGAGTCGGCGATCATATGTCGCACTACAACGTCAATGCGTCGGTGCCGAAGACGCTTATTCAGCATCTCATTCGCTGGGTCGCCGATTCCGGTCAGTTCGACGACGCAACCAGTGCAGTCCTGCGTTCGATTCTTAGCACCGAGATCTCACCCGAACTGATCCCCCCCAGTGACGCCGATCACTCCCGTCCAGCACAGAGTACACAGGCAATCATCGGTCCATACGAATTGCAGGATTTCAACCTCTTCTACATTACACGCTACGGCTTCCGACCGAGTAAGGTCGCTTTTCTGGCATGGAATGCCTGGCGCGATGCATCACGCGGCGACTGGCCACCAGGTCTGCCGGGAGATGAGCGCCGCCAGTACGACCTGGCGACCATCCGGCACTGGCTAGAAGTCTTTCTCTATCGTTTCTTCAAAACCAGTCAGTTCAAACGTTCGGCGCTACCAAACGGTCCAAAGATCGGTTCCGGCGGTTCGCTCTCACCGCGCGGCGACTGGCGCGCGCCAAGCGACGCTGAGGCGGAGGTGTGGCTCGATGAACTGCGCCGCAATGTGCCAGACAATTGTTAATCATTTGGGAAAGCCCTGTCCAGAACACCCGGATCGCAACGCCCCGGTTGACCAATAGCGCGCACGGGTTATCGTACAGTGTCACGTCTTCCATTGGAAGAGTCGCATATGACAACCTATCCCCTGCTCCCTGATCTCCGCTTTGGTATTATCGGCAGCACCGCCAGTATTGCCGTGATCCGTGTGAAAGCGCTAACCCGACTTCCAGGTGCATCGATTGCTGGAATGGCGGATGTCGCTGTCGAGCGCGGCGAAGCCCGCGCCAGGGAAGTCGGATGCCCATTCTTTGCCGACCACTGCGCGATGCTCGACACTATTCGTCCCGATGTTGCAGTTATCTGCGCGCCTTATCTGTTCCGCGCTACGCTGGCTATCGACTGTCTGAAAGCTAGAGCGCACATGCTGGTCGAGAAATCGCTCGCAGCCAGCGTGTCCAAAGCGGATGCAATGATTACCGCCAGTGCCAGCGGTCTGCTTCCGGCAACGGCAAAAACGCGCTGCAGAAGCGTGGCGGACGCAACCGGCGATCGATGGAGAACGACGCTCTTGCGGTTAGTGGAATGACCTGTTCGTAGGAGACTCATTCAACTGCGCGGGGCTATGATACTGTTCCTGGCACATTCAACCGGAGAATAAGAACTGCGCCATGGCAGACGTTGTTATCCCAACGCCTGATGGGGCGCTGAATGCCCCCCTCGCCGTGCCGGATGGCAAGGGTCCATGGCCCGGTGTCGTCGTTATTCACGACGCTCTGAGGATGCGGCGCGACACTCGCCAGCAGGCGGAGTGGCTGGCGAGCGAAGGGTTTTTAGCGATCGCACCTGATCTTTTCGACGGCGGCACCGTGATTACCTGTCTGCGCCTGATCATCCACGATTACCTGACATGGCAGGGAATGATGTTCCGCCATATTGCAGCCGCGCGCGACTAGCTGGCGCAGCGCGACGATTGTACCGGCAACATCGGGGTGATCGGCTTTTGCATGGGCGGCGGATTTGCCCTGCTGCTGGCGCCCAGTCACGGGTTTACGGCATCAAGCGTCAACTATGGCGTCCTGCCGAAAGAGATCGAGCGTATCCTCGCTGGCGCCTGCCCGATTGTCGCCAGTTACGGCGCGAAGGACATCACCCTGCGTGGCGCGGCGCAGCGCCTCGAACAGGCGCTGACGACCCTCGGCATCGAGCACGACGTGAAAGAGTACCCCGATGCCGGACACGCCTTCCTCAACAATCACGATCCGCGCGAGTTTCCCGCATTGATGCGGATCGTCTGGCGCGCAACGCAAACGACGTACCACGAACCATCGGCGCACGACACACGCCAACGAATTGTCGCTTTTCAAACGCCACCTCGCCTGACAGACCTCAGCGCGCGTTCCCGTCGTGCCTCACTCCTGGGAGCGCGCGGCTCGCCCGCATCCCCCGCTGCCTCACTCCTGGAAGTGCGCGCGTCCCGCCCGCATGTCCCCCAGCATCGCCCCTGGAAGCGCGCGCGTCCCGCCCGCATGTCCTCTGCCGTGCGTTCCCAGCACGCCACGCCCCTTGCCCTCGCCATGGCCCCCGCTGCTCGTAGGAGCGCGGCAGCGCTGCGCTCCTACGTCACCCTCCCGCCCTGCCCGCGCGCCTCGCCCCTCGCCTCACGCCTCATCCCTCTCGCCTCATCACCTCGCCCCTTACCCTTCTCGCCTCGCGCCTCGCGCATCGCGCATCGTGCATCGCCTCGCATCCCGCCCGCATCCCCCTTCGCAACCCGTTGATCGAATCCGCTATTGTTTCGATCCAATGTTGTTATGTTCTGGTTACAGGGAATTCATATACTTTGTGCAGAAAGCATCAATGATCGAGTAACCGATTGCCACCTTTCGTACAACCAGAACATGTTCGCCTAAAAGGAGCCTGGCCATGCACCGCCGTTCACGCCTCGCGTCATTGTTCCTCATGCTTGCGGTCACGGCTGCGAGCCTGGGTCTGCTCGCATCAAACGCTGTATTTGCTGGCGGTAATCCGATGCCAGTCGCAACGGTAAATAATGCCACCGGTCTGCTTGGCGAAACCGTAACCCTGACCGTCACCTTCGATAATGCCAGCACTGGCACAGGCGATCAGACTGGTTACGGTCCCTACATCGACCTGTTTCTCGATACCACCGGTCCCGATGGCGCTCCGTCCTTCGATGGCCTGGTGACGACCGGGATACGAGCGACGTACCTGGATCAACCGCTGCCATGGGTAGAAGTGATCCCGATTACCGGACCGACGTATGTCCATCCGTTGACCGGACAGACACTGTCGGTTCCCGGCCATGGCGCGCGCTTCCAGGATGGCGATACGATTGTCGTATTGACCCTGCCGTTCGGCAGTTTCACCAATACCCAACCGCCTGCGCCGATCAACGTCACGCTTCGCATCAGTAACCTGGCAGACCTGGGAACGCCGCTGCCGGTGACGGCGGTGGCCGGCTTTCGATACGGCGCCGATCCGCTTGACAACCCCGACGTCGATCCGCCCCTCCGCCAGACGACGCCATCCGATGCAGTAGTCACGCCTGCCCTCTGGACGTTGACGAAGACCTACCTCGGACCTGAGGACGAAACTGCAACCGGGCGCAACTATCCGCGGCGCTACCGACTCGATGTTGACATTGCTGATGGCCAGCCCGTGACGAACCTTCAGATTACCGATGTGCTGGCGAATAGTATGCGCATTACTGGCAATACTGCTGCACAGATGAGTGCACGGCTCTACTATACGCCTGGCGTGCCCACCGAGGTCTTCAATCCGGCAAACCTTTCCGGCACCGCCACGCCTGCCGCGCCCGGCGGCACACTGATCTATTCGTTCGGAGACAAAACCGGCGTCCGAGGGGTTGACGCCTCGTTCGAGTTCGAGTTCTACATTCCGCGCGATACCAGTGCTGCAACGCCGACCGTGCCGCAGGGAACCGACTCGACCTTCGCTAACAATACCGGTAGTTCGTCGGCAGCGTGGACGCCTATCGACATCCGCGACCCGCCGATGTCGATCACGATCACGCTACCGCCCGATGCGCATACGCTCCAGCAGCATTCCTTGGCAACCCAGAAATCGGTGACGCCGGTCCACCGTGACACGCTGGTGCCTACCGGCGGCGCGATCATCCCCGGTTCGACGTTGCTGCGCTACGATATCGATTTCCAGGTGTCGGACTACTTCGCGGTGCAGAATGTCTATCTCGAAGATATTATCTCCGATGGGCAGCGCCTGTTTGTGCGCACATCAGGCGGACCCTCGACCGTTCCGACGCTCCGGGTCGAGAATGCTTACGTCACCGGCACCCCCCCCTCGCGCACCAATATTGCTGCTGCGCCCTTCAGCGGAACCGGTGTGATCGTCTACCAGGAACGCTTTACAACTCGCGGCACGCTACTCTCCGATCCGACCAGCCCACCGTCGGGTCCGGTGTTCACGATTCTGACGCCAGCGCCGTCGCTGAGCGGTACCACGTATGTGCGTTTCAATATTTCACAGGAACTGATCGCCCGTGGCGTGAGCGGTCGTCTGGTCGGCGGCGACATTCCGAATGTTGGCGGTGCACCCCAGAATAACAATCCGCCACTCTTCGGTCCGACCAGAGGGCGCATTACGTTCTACACTGAAGTCAAGGACGAATTCAGCGATGATTTCCCCTCTGGCGACCGCTCGGTCGACCAGCTGGATATTCTGCGGAATACGGTGCCGCAGATTCGTGGCGAGCAGATTGATACGACCACGATCAACAATCCCACACCGACGGTTATCGGGCAGGCGACCGACGATACTGCCGCCAGCATTGAACTGCCGATCGGCGACCGGAGCAAGACGATTTACGCCCTCAACGGGCAGACGACCGATCTCGGCGATCCGGTGACCGTTCAGCCGGGCGACCTGGTGACCTACCGGTTGACATATCGCCTGCCGATCAGCAGTTTCGAGGATGTCCAGTTTATCGACTTCCCGCCGTTGCCGGTCTTCCCTGTGCCGGATCGACTCTTCTTCGATGCCTCCGCTGCTCCTGGCACCATTCCCGGCGCGAACATGGTGAGCCGCGGACCGAACGATACCTACTTGACGACGGTCAACCCGCCGGTCACAGTGCGCGTCGCAACCACCGGCAACATCACCGGTTACAACCCTGCCGGCATTGGATCGTTTAGCGGAGCGCCATCCATCATCGATGGCGTCACCTTGGCGAACGGCGACCGGGTGCTGGTGAAGGATCAGACCGATCCGCGCCAGAATGGCGTCTATGTGGTCACGGACGCTGCAAGCGGCGCCTGGAACCGTGCTGCCGACTTCGACACTGCGCGTGAAATCACGAACGGTCCGCTCGTCGGCGTGATTGCCGGTGCGACCAATGCCGGTCAGCACTTCCGCCAGGTGAATCCCACGTTCAATACCTTCAACACCGATGCAATCACGTGGGCGCTGTTCATCACAACCGATGTCTACGGGAACAGTTTTACCTTCAATTTTGGCTGGTACGATGACGTGGATGGCGGGCGACGAACATCGTTGATCGATCTGCTGGTGACCCTGCGCGTCGCCGATGCCGCATTTGCAAATGATCTGTTCCTGACGAACCAACTGCGCATCAATGAGTCCTCGACCAACGCCGGTTCGCGGTACTTCGACGAGATCGTGATGTTCGAGGTTATTCGCCCGAATGTGACGATCAACAAAGGCATCGTCGGGTACAACACTATTGGTCTGACCCTCGGCGGGGTGACGTTCAACCCGCCCGACGATTCTACCACCTTCAGCGGGACGCCGGTCTACACTGCAACTCAGGCGAGCGCCATCGGTTCGTCCGATGTGTCGCTGCTCTCCGATGCCGGCGACCGGGTGCGGTATGCGATTGTGCTGCAAAACGAAGGGCGCGGCGATGCATACGATGTGACTGTCACCGATACCATCCCCGCCGACTATATTCGCCCGGCAACGCTGGCTGCCGCGAATTTCGCAGTGCGTCGCGGTGATGGAACCCCGCTCACCGGCGATGTCGTCAGCGGTACGGTGCGCGTGGCGACCACTGCACCACTGACCGGCGCAACGTATGCCACGTCGCCGAATAACGGTCAGTTCACGAATGCGTCGCGCACCATCGACGGGG
>Ga0308310_1000162_pt1 | contig 25628 bp, 18 predicted proteins | sample HotsprSampleMS65_FD_203672 | JGI IMG/M metagenome (GOLD analysis project Ga0308310, IMG submission 203672) | Hot spring phototrophic mat microbial communities from Mushroom Spring, Yellowstone National Park, Wyoming, United States - 20090730_MS65 ...
ATGCTGGCCTGGGAAGGGGGAAGCGCCCTCCTGGCGGGTGGGAGCGCGGCGGGGGGTGCGGTTCAGGCCGCCTGTGCCGATGCGGATTGCACCAATGAAGTCCGGGCGGCGGCGGAGGTGGCCAGGCAGGTATGGGATCTACCTCCGCTGGAGCGGGGGCGAGTGTTGCATCAGCTTTTGGGGCAGAACTTGCCGGACCGGTTTCCGGTGGTGGATCAGATGGTGTGGGAGGAAGGAAGGGTGATCAGCACCAAAACCCTGGACCTGGGAGCGAAGAGTTATCAAAACTTGGCAAGACTTCAGCAAGTAGTGCGGGGATATATACAAAAACTGGCAGAGTTCAGCCAAGCATCATATGGTGGTGCGGCGATTGGGCCTGAAGATATCAAAATTCGGGAGCTTTGGCTGGTGATTCCGGGAGCCAGTGAGGCGCAATGGAGGGTATTGCAAACATTGCAAGAAGCAGCTGCAAAAAGCGGGATTATCTTAAGGGTTATCCAATACGGAGGCAACCGATGAAATCGCCTCTCTATGTTCGGATTATTGTCCGTTCAGGAAAAGCTTATACTCCGACGCTTTACTTCAATAAGAGGCATCACCTTCATTTTGCGAGGGAACCTGTTCTGGTGGTGGACTTAACATCTGAAGCAGCATTTGAAGCCCTAATGGAGGCGGTTCGGAAGAAGATGGAGGAAGGGAATCCTTTGATGGAGGTTCCCGAGGACCCGGAAGAATTTCGGCGATGGCTGAAGAAAATCAAATCCACCTCCCCTGAGGCAAAGGCAGCGGGTTTCAAGAGCTGGCGTCCGTTTGCCAAAAAGGCCCGTGAGTATGGCATCAGTTTTTTGGAGGATAAGATCCTTGTGACCATATCAGGTCCTTCTAAGGGTGGGTGGCTGGTGGCGGATCCGAAGAAGACGAGGGAGTTTCCTCTGGACACGCCGCTGGAGGAGGTGGTGCGGGTGATCTGGGAGGATATTTGCTCAACTCCGGAGTTATGGGAGGAGGAAGCACCTTAACAACAGCATAGATGGGTTGCGAATGTTCTCGCTCTCTTCTCCATCACGCTCTTTACCGGAGATCGGACTTTCCCCACCGACCGCCGCTTCACCGGCCAGCGGTGGGAGCAGAGCCTGGGTCTCTACGACTACCGGGCCCGCCACTACCATCCGGCGCTGGGGCGCTTCATCAGCGCAGACCCGCTGGTGCCGGAGCCGGGCAACCCCCAGGCGCTGAACCGATACGCGTATGTCTACAACAACCCGCTAAGGTATACGGACCCCGATGGACACATTGCAATTTTGGCTACTATGGGTATTGGAGCGGCTATCGGGGGAATCGCTATGGGTGTAACGTATGCGCTTACGACAGACCAATTTCGCTGGAACGAGTGTGCGACGGCTGTAGCCGTTGGCGCCCTGGCTGGTGCGCTGATTGGTTCAGGGATAGGAGCCATTCAGGGGACTGCGATCATCGCAACAAGCGGAGTTGCTGTTGCCAGTGCCACCCCTATCGCTGCCACGATTGCAATTGGGACCGGGATAGGTATGGCTGCTTCGGGAGGAGGGTATATGATCAGCAACGTTCTAACCGGCAAGTCCTTTGATACTACAGACTTTCTGGTCACCTCTGCGGTGGGTGCTGTTGAAGGTGGGGTGAGCGCGATTCCGGGTATTGGTGCTGGAGGACGGATTCTGGCATCTGGGGCCGCTGGTGTTGCCCAATCGGCATTCAGCGACCGTGCTCACGGCCGTGAGGTGGACTGGGGGCGAGCGGCATTCAGTGGAGGCATTGGTCTGGTTGCCGGCGGGACCGGTGAAGTGTTTCGCTCAGCGGCCCGTAGAGCAGTTGCCTTATCAGAGAGCACCCTTGGCCCGTCTTTGCCAGCAATCAATATGACCGAAATAGCCGTACGCCAGTTAAGCAGTTACCAGGAGATTACAAGGCAGGCCACTCAAAAGGCTCAACGCCATGCAGCTTTCCACGCAGTTCGGACTGTGATACGGGGCTTCGGTTACGAGACCGGAGTCAATCTTGGAGAGTGGTACGGGGAGCGCTATTGGAGGTAAGCACGATGGATAAGCTCAGATATTTAGGGCTTGTACTTATTGTGGCGTCTTCATTTTGGGCCCTGGGGCTTTGGGGCCAGAGAATAGAAAATGCGCTTCAATCTCCTGGTGTTAGACCCAAAGGATGGTGGGCGTGGCTTTTTGGGATTCGCCCGGGAAAAGGGGAGAAAATATGCATGTGGCCAGCCCTTCTCCAAATCTGGGCGGTACTATATCTGGTTGCTGGTTTCCTGACAGTCTGGGCTGGATGTACGCAAGCCTTTGCCAGCATTACTGTCATCTACATCTTTGGATTCCCGTTTTATTTTTGGCTTATAGTGCGCTTTATTATTTGGTTTAAAAGAAAGTAGTAAGGTGTAATCAGGCCTGATGACTGTTACAGGAAGAGTAGAGGCAAGAGGGGTTCAGCATCAGGATCAAGCTGGGAACTGGCTGAGTCATCCCCACCGGCACCGTCCAGTTCCGCTACGATGGCGACGGGAATCGGGTTCTGCGCATCGGCCCCGAAGAGACCACTGTTTACATTGGCGACTACTACGAGAAGCAGGGCTCGGTGGTCACCAAATACTACTATGCTGGCGGGCAGCGGATCGCGGTGCGGGTGGGGGGCACCCTCTACTTCCTGCACGGCGATCATCTGGAGAGTGCAACCTTAACAACCGATGCTGGCGGCAACCGGGTGGGGAGGCCCGCTACCGGCCCCATGGCGAGATGCGGCCAGGGTATCCGGTGGGGGTGATGGTCACGGATCGGCGCTTCACCGGGCAGCGGTGGGAGGCTTCCCTGGGGCTGTATGACTATCGGGCGCGGTTCTACGATCCCGCCCTGGGTCGCTTCCTGCAGCCGGACGTGCTGGTGCAAATTGAGGCCAAGACTCCCGCACCCTATCTACCCTTCGCTGTTTCCTATGCAGGCCAAATCCGCCTGGTGGGCTGAGGATTGGGCAAGAGATAACAATAGGAGAACAGAGGCGCCCAGTGTTGAGACCCGAAGAGCCATTCACCCCCGATAAGGGACGCCCCTGGCCCCGCGCGGCGCTGCTGGCGACGCTGGCCCTGGGCATCGCCGCCCGGATGGCCCAGTACCTGGGCAACCGCTCCCTCTGGCTGGACGAGGCGTACCTGGCGCTGAACATCCTGGGCCGGGACTTCTCCGGCCTCCTTCGCCCACTGGACCACCACCAGATTGCTCCGCCGCTTTTCCTCTGGGCCATCAAACTGGCTATCTCCTTCTGGGGAGATAGTGAGTTTGCTCTGCGACTGGTGCCCCTCATCGGGGGCATCCTGGCGCTCCTGCTCTTCTACCCGCTGGCCCGGCGGGTGTTGGGCCCCCTGGGCGCGTGGCTGGCGACCGCGCTGCTGGCCTGGTCGCAGCCCCTCATCTACTACGCCTCCGAGGTCAAGCCCTACGCCACCGACGCCCTGACCGCCGTCGCGGCCTGCGCGCTGGCCCTTCCCCTGATAGAAGGGCCGACGGCGGCCCGGCCCTCCTGCCGCCGCCTCATCCTCACCGGCGTCCTGGGCGCGCTGATGCCCTGGTTCTCCTACCCCTCCGTCTTCGTCCTGGGGGGACTGGCCCTGGCGATGCTGGCTGGCCCCCTCCGCCGGCGCCAGTATCGCCTGGCCCTGCGCCTGAGCGTCCCGCCTGCCCTCTGGGGGCTGAGCCTGCTGGCCCTCTACGGCGCCGTCCTCCGGCCCGGCCTGGGGGACCCGTTCCTGCGCACCTTCTGGCGGGAGTTCTTCGCCCCTTTCCCGCCCCGTTCGCTGACCGACCTCTACTGGTTTCTCCAGGCCTGGTTTGACTTTCTGGTCTTCGCCGGGGGCCTGCCGTTCTACGGGCTGGCGACCTTCGCATGGCTGGCAGGGGGCATCACCCTCTGGCGGACCGGGCGCCGCGCGCTGGCGCTGGCCCTGGTCCTGCCCCTCCTCGGCGCCACCGTCGCCTCCATGCTGAAACTCTACCCCCTCTACATCCGGGTCATCCTCTTCGCCGTGCCGCCCACTTTCCTGCTGGTCGCCTGCGGCGGGGAGGCCATCCATCGGACGATCTCCGCCCACTCCCGCGCCATCGCCGTCGTGTGGGTGGCCCTGCTGGTGCTCCATCCCTTTTACCGCTCTCTGACCGTGCTGAGCCGCCCCTGGACCAACGAGGAAGTCCGCCCGGCCATTCAGTACATCCGTGACCACTGGCAGGAGGGGGACCGGATCTACGTCTACCACGGCGCGGTGCCGATGTTCGCCTACTACGCGTCCCGCTTTGGCCTGGACGCTCCGGAGTTCTATCAGGTGGGCCGGCCTTCCAACGGCGATTTCACGCTTCTTCAGGACGATGTGGCCCGCCTGCCCCCGGGTCGGGTGTGGGCCCTCTTTGCCCACATCTACTCCTTTAACGGGATCAGCGAGCAGTCGTTTCTGCTTTCGCAGATGGACGGACGGGGAGTGCAGTTGGACCGCCTGGAGACCCAGAACGCCGCCGTCTTTCTCTACGAACTGCGATAATTTCACCGCAGAGAACGCAGAGAGCGCAGAGGGTTTTTTATTTTTGCGGGTAATTACCTACCACAAAGGGCACAAAGGATGCACAAAGGACACAAAGGGGAATAAAATCCTTTGTGCCCTTTTTGGAGACTTCGTGTCCTTCGTGGTTTTTACAGAACGGCCCTCCGGTAGGCAGTTACTTTTGCGGAACTATTCAGGCTTCCTCACCCCACCCCTGCCGCCCTCGGGCCGAAGGCCCTTCGGGCCGAGGCCTGCGGCGGTAGCGGCGAAGCCGCTGGGGGAGGGGTGAGGCTGAACAGTTACCTTTTTGCGTCCTTTGCGCCCTCTGCGGTGATCACCATTTTTCAGGAGGAGTGAAGCCATGGGCTTGAAGCCTGACCACTGGATTCGCCGGATGGCGCTGGAACGCCGGATGATAGAGCCCTTCGTGGACCACCAGGTCCGGGATGGCACTATCTCCTATGGCCTCTCGTCGTACGGCTACGACATCCGCGTCGCCGACGAATTCAAAATCTTCACCCCCGGCCTGGGGGACCTGACCGTCGTGGACCCGAAACGGTTTGACACCCGCGCGATGGTGGACTTCAAGGGAGACGTGTGCGTCATCCCGCCGAACTCCTTTGCCCTGGGGCGGTCGGTGGAGTACTTCCGAATCCCGCGCAACGTGCTGTGCGTCTGCCTGGGGAAGTCCACCTACGCGCGGTGCGGCATCATCGTCAACATCACCCCCTTTGAGCCGGAGTGGGAGGGGTACGTCACGCTGGAAATCTCCAACACCACCCCGCTGCCGGCCAAAATCTACGCCGGGGAGGGGATTGCCCAGGTGCTCTTCTTTGAGGCCGACGAAGAATGCCAGGTCTCCTACGCGGATAAGAAGGGCAAGTACCAGGCCCAGCAGGGCGTCGTCCTGCCCCGGCTGTAGGACAACTGCGAGCAGTTGTCCTACAATTTGTGAGGATTGACAAACCGGTACCCCCATGCTATAACGACATCGGACAACTCGCGGTCTTCAGGGGAATTTGCTATGAACACTCCCACCCGCATCCTGGTCGTGGACGACGAGGTCGGCATCCGGGAGGGATGCCGACGGGTGCTGGTCCCCCAGGGGTTTGAGGTGGACGTGGCGGAGAACGGCCCCGTGGGCCTGCGCAAACTCCGGGAGTCCCGCTACGACGTCCTGCTGCTGGACATCATGATGCCCGGGATGAGCGGCATGGAGGTGCTCCGCCAGGCCCGCCAGATAGACCCCGACCTCATCTGCATCATCATCACCGGCTACGCCACGGTGGAACTGGCCGTCCAGGCCGTCCGCGAAGGCGCACACGACTTCATCGCCAAGCCCTTCTCCGCCGACCTGCTCCTGCAGGTGATCAACCGGGAACTGGAGCGGCGGGCCCTCCGCAAGGAGGCAGAACGGGTGCGGGCCCTGGAGGAAGAGGCCCGGGAACTGGCCCGCGCCAAGGCGGAACTCCAGAAACTGGAGGCGGTGGAGGGCCGCTTCATGCTCTCCCTGGTCCACATCCTGCGGGCCCCCGTCGCGGTGCTCCAGAACACCATTCAGTTGATCCGCCAGGGGTACATCCCGCCGGAGGAACAGCCCGAGATGCTGGAGCGGGCCGAGACGCGCGCCGGGGAGTTGCTGGCGACCCTGGACGACCTGCTGCTGCTGGCGTACCTGAAAGAGGGCATCGGCCTCAGCCGGGCGGAGACGGTCTCCCTGGCGGAGGTCCTGGAGGGGGTGCTGGCCACCATGAGGCCCCGCGCGGAGCGGCGCGGCATATCGCTGGAGGTGGACGTGCGGGGTGACTCCCGGGTGCGGGCCAACCCCGACCACCTCCGGGCGCTGTGGAGCCACCTGATAGATAACGCCATCCGCTACACCCCCTCCGGCGGTCGGGTGACCGTCTCCCTCTGGACGGACCCGGAGCGGAACCTGGCCGTCGGCGCCGTCTCCGACACCGGCATCGGCATCCCCGCCGACGAAATCCCCCGCATCTTTGAGGAGTTCTACCGGACCGAGGAGGGGAAGCGCATGCAGGAGACGGGCACCGGCCTGGGGCTCCCCATCGTCCGGCAGGTGGTGGAGACCTACGGGGGGAGCATTGAGGTGGAGTCGGAGGTGGGCCGGGGCACCACCTTCCGCTTCACCCTGCCCATCGGATAAAAAACCACGAAGGACACGAAGGACACAAAGGATTTTGGGTAACTACCTAATCCGTTTGCAGATAACGTAGCGCAGGCTTTAGCCTGCAAATGCAGGCCTGACGGCCTGCGCTACAGGGTACGGCGCTTGCTCGGAGTCCCCTTGGTAGGTTACGATTTTGGGATATTTCAGAGTGATCTTTCGTGCCCTTTGTGCTCTTCGTGCCCTTCGTGCCCTTCGTGGATTCTACTGCCCCCTCTGCGGTGAAAAGGAGAACCATGCGCGCGTTTTTGCTGAGGCTTCTGGGCGGACGGTTGCGGACGGTCCTGACCGTCTCCTTTGCACTGGTGGCCGCGCTGACGGTGGGGCTGAACGCGCTGGTCGTCTCCCGCGTCATCAACGACTACATGGCCTCCGCCGAGGCGGAGCGGGTGGCGCGGGATATGAAACTGGCCGAGACCTTCTACCAACTCAAACTGGACGAGGTCGCCGCCATCAGCCACCGGCTGGTGCTGGACCCGTGGGTGGTGGAGAACTTCCCCGCCGCTGCCAGGGGAGACCCCCAGGCCATCCAGATCATTGACCGGCAGATCACCAACAAAATCATCGTCCTGGCCCTGGGCGGCACCCACCTGATCGCCGTCCTGGACGCCGACGGCAACATGGTGGTCGGGAAAGTGCTCTGGCCCGAGGGCGGACTCTCATCGGCCCTCACCCGGGGCCACTTCGGCGACCTGCCCATCGTCCGGACCGTCCTGGAGACGGGGAAGCCCCAGGCGGCCACCGAGATCATCCCCAAAGAGTTCCTGGCCCAGGTGGGGCTGGACCGGCAGGCCTTCATCCCCCTGTTAGAGACCCCGCTGGCCGCGCCGGAGCCCTTTGATCCCCGGGAGGGGACGGCCGGGCTGGCCCTGGTGGGCGTCTCCCCCCTCCGGGACGAATCCGGCCAACAGGTCGGCGCCGTCCTCTCGGCCTACATGTTCAACAACGACTACACCCTGGTGGACCGGATCAAGGAGGTCGCCGGGATAGACACCGTCACCATCTTCCTGGGCGACCTGCGGGTCTCCACCAACGTGACCGACGAGGCGGGACGACGGGCCATCGGGACCCGCATCTCTCAGGCGGTGCGCCGGGTCGTCCTGGAGGAGGGGCGGGAGTACGTCGGCCGCGCCTTTGTCGTCAAAGAGTGGTACATCACCCGCTACGAGCCCCTGCGGGACCACCGGGGCAACGTGATCGGCAGCTTCTACGTCGGCGCGCGGGAGGCGACTTTCCTGGGACTGGTGCGTACCTTCAACCAGCGGGTCGCCCTGATCGCGGCCATCTGCATCCTGCTGGCGGGGGTGATTGCCATCCCCATCGGGCATATCATCACCCAGCCCATCACCGAACTGGTGGAGGCCCACCGCCGTCTGTCCGCCGGGGATATGGCCGTCCGGGTGCAGCCCTACGGCAACGGCGAACTGGCCATGCTGGCCCGTTCTTTCAACATTATGGCCGAGAGTCTCCACCGCGTTCAGCAGGAACTCATCCACAAGGAGAAACTGGCCTCTATGGGGCAACTGGCGGCGGGCGTGGCCCACGAATTGAACAACCCCCTGGGCACCATCATGCTCTTCGCCGACGCCCTTCACCGGGAACTCCCGCCCGATGACCCCCACCGCAGCGACCTGCAGATGATTCTGAAGGAGGCCAACCGCGCCAAAAAGATTGTCGCGGACCTGCTGAACTTCGCCCGTCAGCAGGAGGTGCTGGCCCAGGATACCGACCTGCACGCCCTGCTGGACCAGTCCATAGAGAGCGTCCGGCATCAGCCGACCTTCGCGGAGGTGGAGATTATCCGGCGCTACGACCCCCGGGTGCGCATCATCCAGGCCGACCCGGCCCAGTTGCAGCAGGTCTTCGTCAACCTGCTGAACAACGCGGCGGAGGCCATAGAGGGGCCCGGAACGGTCACGGTCTCCACCCGCGCGCTGAACGGTCAGGTGGAAATCTCCATTGCCGACACCGGGTGCGGCATCCCCGAGGAGTACATGGACAAACTCTTCACGCCGTTCTTCACCACCAAACCGCCGGGGAAGGGGACGGGGCTGGGGCTCTCCATCGTGTACGGCATCATCAAAATGCACCGGGGGCAGATTGGGGTCCAGAGCGAGGTCGGGAAGGGGACGACCTTCACCATCACGCTGCCCATGCGCTGGATGGGGGAGGCGGAGCGGCCCATCGCGTCGCAGGGAGAAGTGATTGGGTAAACGTGCCGGGCACTTCCGAAGTGCCGGGACGTTCTCGGAGGTGATGTTTGAACGAGCCGCCGCGCATTCTGGTCATTGACGACGAAGAGGGCATTCGCGCCGGCTGTCGGCGGGCGCTGGAGCCGGAGGGGTACATCGTGGAAACCGCCGCCACCGGGCAGGAGGGGCTTCGCCGCTTCCGGGAGGGGAACTTTGACATGGTCCTGATAGACGTGGTCCTGCCCGACATGCGCGGGGTGGACCTCCTGGCGCCCATCCTGGAGAAGGACCCGGACGTGGTCTGCGTGGTCATCACCGGCTACGCCACTGTGGAGTTGGCCGTGCAGGCCATCCGGTCCGGCGCCTACGATTTTCTCTCCAAGCCCTTCACCGCCGACGTCCTGCGGATGACGGTGGCCCAGGGGCTGGAGCGACGGCGCCTCACTCTGGAGGCCCGACGTCTCCAGAAGATAGAAGAAGAGGCCCGCGAACTGGCGCGGGCCAAAGAGGAACTGGAGCGGCTGGACCGCTTCAAGACGACCTTTATGCTGACGGTGGCCCACGAACTGCGCGCGCCGCTGAACGCGCTCCAGAGTTTTCTATGGGCGATTCTCAAGGGGTACATCCCGCCGGAGGAGCAGCAGGAAGTGCTGGGGCGGGCCGTCCATCGGGTGCAGGAACTCCTGGACCTGGTGGACGACCTGCTGAAACTGGCGGCGGCGAAGAGCGAGAAGGGGCTGGAGAAGCGGGAACCGGTCTCCCTGGCGGACGTGCTGGAAAAGGTGGCTCCGCTCTTCCAGAAGGAGGCGGAGGCGAAAGGGCTCGCCTGGGCCGTAGAGGTCAGGGCCCGTCCGGTGGTCCGGGCCGACCCCGACCAGATGGCCCAGGTGTGGAGCAACCTCATCTCCAACGCGGTCAAGTACACCCCGGCGGGCGGTCGGGTGCGGGTTGCCTTGGAGGAAAGGGACGGGTGGGCCATCGGCACGGTGGAAGATACCGGCATCGGCATCCCGCCCCAGGACCTGGAGCGCATCTTTGAGGAGTTCTACCGCACCCCCCAGGCCAAAGAGGTCGCCCCGCGTGGGACCGGGTTGGGGCTCCCGCTGGTCAAGCAGATTTTGGAAGCGCATGGGGGGAGCATCACGGTGGAGTCGGAGGTGGGGCGGGGCAGCCGGTTCGTGTTCCGGCTGCCGGTTTCTCCGTGAAGGGGTTGCGGCGGCGGCCAAAGGCCGCCGCCGCAACCCCTCATATAGAAGAGAAAGCCGGGCACCAAAGAAGTGCCCGGCTTTCTTCATCCGGGCCGGAAACCCGACTACCCGACCTTCCCTTTCAGCGCGTCCTCTATCCGCGCCAGCAGCCGGTCCGGGTCTATCGGCTTGTGAATCCACTCGTCCACCGGCACGTACTCCCCTGACAGGCTCGCCGCCTCCGCTCGCGCCCCCGTCAGCGAAGTCACCATAATCACCGGCACGTCCTTCAGCGCCGGATCCTGCGCCATCTCCCGGCTCACATCCAGCCCATCCAGGATGTAGGACATCATGATGTCCAAAAGCACCAGGTCCGGCTTCTCCTTCCGCATCACCGCCAGCGCCTGCTGCCCGCTGGCCGCCGTGAGCACCTCGTACCCCTTCCGCTGCAGTATCCGCCGCGTCAGGTTGACGAAGTCGGGGTCGTCATCCACAACCAGGATTTTCGCCATTTCTCCCTCCTCTCCCCGGCTAATGGCCACCCTTCTGGGCGGCTTCCCGCTTCTTCGCCTCCCAGATTTCCATCGCCCGCTTGGGGCCGTAGTACCACTTCGCGTGGTGCTCCGCCGCATACTCCGCCGATGTCACCCCGAAGCGCATACTCACCAGCCCCGCCCACATCAGCGGGTGCGCCACCGCCAGGTACAGGTGGACCAGGAACATACAGACCGAGACGATCATCGCCAGGTCGTGGAACACCACCAGCCAGCGGAAGAGTTCGGGCGGGATGATCCCCTTGCCGAACCACATCGGCACGCCGGTGATGCCGAAGACCACCCAGGCGACAATCATCACCAGCCCGTTCATCTTCTCCCCGGCGTTGAAGCGGCCCTGCGGCGGCATCGCCTCGTGTTTCCCCAGCAGGTAGTAGGCGGGGGCGCCCTTCAGCCAGCCGATGTCGTCCTTGTTGGGGAGAAACTCCCGGATGTTCAGGATCAGCCGGCGGGGCTGGAAGATGAAGTAGACGATGGGAAGGAGCCCGAAGATGACCGCCGCAACCCGGTGGACCAGCCGGATAAAGAGGCCCGCCTCCCCCTGGGCCAGCGATTGGAGGAACGGGAAGTACAGAATCATCCCGGTGATGGCCAGGGGGACGAAGGTGGCGGTATGGATCCAGTGGCCCAGCCGCTCCATAAAGGTGTACTTGGGAATCCACTGGATGGTGATCGCTTCCGCTCTGCCTTTCAGTTGGACGGTCATCTCACTTCCTCCATACGAATCTTCCGGCGGACGAAGAGGAAGGCGCCCAGGATGCCCGCGAGGGCTGCGCCGAAGGCCACGTTGCCCAGCGGCTGAATCACCCGCTGCCAGGCCCGGGCAAAGGCCGGTGTCTTCGGCACAGAGGGCAGGCCGTACTCCTCTGGCTCACCCAGGAGGATGCTCAGCCGGCGCAGTCCTCCTGCCTCGTTCTCGCCGTAGATGCGGGCGTTCATCCCCTGGGCCTGCAATTCCGCCACCCGGGCCCGTGCCCTATCCAGCAGGTCTCCCCGCTTGCCCCAGACCAGCGCGCCCACCGGGCAGACTTCCGCGCAGGACGGCCCGCCGATGCCGCTCCAGAGGCGGTCCTGGCAGAAAGTGCACTTGGCCGATTTTGCCTCCCCGGTGAGGAGATTGGCAACCTGCAGATGGGGGACGCCGTAGGGGCAGAACTGGGTGCAGTAGCCGCAGCCGTTGCACTTCCCCCGGTCCAGGGCGACAAACCCCAGCGGGTCGTGGGAGAGCGCGCCGGTCGGGCAGACCTCCACACAAGCGGCGTCGGTGCAATGCTGGCATTGATAGTTAAAGAAATGCCACCCCACCGCGGCCCGCCGGAGTTTGATGATGTTCCAGGTGATGGCGGAGAGGTCGCGGGGGGACTCGTAGATGCCCAGCGGGTCGGTGCTCTCGTTGGGCAGTTTGTTCCAGCGTTTGCAGGCCATCTGGCAGGCCCGGCAGCCGACACACTTGACCGGGTCGTAGAGGATGGCCACATCGTCGGGAGAGGCCGCCGGGGGGGCGGCAGAAGCCGAACGGGCGCCGGCCAGAGAGATGCCCAGCCCCAGCGCGGAGAGGCCCAGAAACTCCCGACGGCTCAGGCGCGTTTCCGAAGACTTTTTGCCGTTCATTCTTCACCCCTCCTGGTGGGTTGAATGCCCCACCGCTGCAGGTCCGCCAGAACGTTCTGGACCACGGTTTCCACCTGAGCGGCGACGGCAGGGGACAACTCCAGTCCCACGTCCAGGGAGGCGGGCTGGATGCCCCAGAGGACCAGTTCGGCCGGGTACCGGCCCAGCAGGCGGGCCGCCGCCAGCAGGTCGCTCACCCCCATCTGATGGGGGGAATACTTCAGGTTCAGGACTGCGGGGACTTCCTCTCCCGCCAGCCGGGCCACCGTCCCCGGCGGGGCGTCCATCTGGACGGCGTCCACGATCAGCAGCCGGTCCGTATCCTCCACGTAGGGGAGCAGGTCCAGCGCCAGGGTCCCACCGTCCAGAACTTCCACCTCCTGCGGGAACTGATAACGCTCCCGCAGGAGGTGGACGACGTGGACGCCGACGCCCTCGTCGCTCAGGAGGATGTTGCCCAGGCCCAGGATCAGCGTCTTCACGGGCAGGTCCAGTCGTTCAGACGGATACGAGTCACCTCCCGGCCGCGCGCGTCCAGTACGTGGACGCCGCAAGCCATACACGGGTCAAAGGAGTGGATGGTGCGCAGGATTTCTACCGGCCGCTCCGGATCGGCGACCGGGGTCCCCACCAGCGCGGCTTCGTAGGCCCCTGGCCGACCCTTCGCATCCCGGGGCGACGCGTTCCAGGTGGAGGGGACAACGCATTGGTAGTTGGCAATCTTGCCGTCCACGATGCGGACCCAGTGGCTCAGGGTACCCCGAGGCGCGTCGTGGAATCCTACCCCCTGCGCTTCCTTCGGCCAGGTGGCGGGGTCCCACTTCTCCCCGTTGTGGACCTGGAGGTCGCCGCGGGCCATGTTTTCAGCCAGTTCATCCACCCAGGCGTTGAGTTGCTCGGCGACGATCAGCGTCTCAATGCCGCGCGCGGCCGTACGGCCCAGGGTGGAGAAGAGGGCTTCCGGCCCGGCCCCCAATTGCTTCAGCACCCCGTCCACCAGTTCCTTCACCCGCTTTTGGCCGGAGGCGTAGGCCACCAGCATCCGGGCCAGCGGGCCGACTTCCATCGGCTTGTCGTCGTAGCGGGGCGCTTTCATCCAGGTGTACTTCCCGTCGGTGTTCAGGTACTCGTAGGGGGGCTGGGGACCGGTGTAGTTGGGAACGGTCTCCCCTTCCCACGGGTGTTTGGCTACCCGGTCGCCGTCGGCATACTGATACCAGGAGTGGGTCACATACTCGGCAATCTTCTGGGGGTCTATCGGATATACCTGACCCAGGTCCCGGTTCAGGATGATGCCAGCGGGGAAGAGGAGGTTGCCTGCCCGGTCGGGGAAATCGCCGCAGGCCAGGAAGTTGCCCAGCCCCTCGCCGATGCCAGCCCATTCGTCCTTGTAGAAAGAGGCCACCGCCAGAAGATCGGGGATGTACACCTGCTGGACGAACTGAAGAGCCTTCGTGAAGAGCCGGCGCAGCAGGGCCAATTTATCCGCGTTCAGCGCCGTTTCGCTATCCGGATCTACGGGGATCGCCACTCCGCCCACCAGGTAAGTCTGGGGGTGAGGGTTCTTGCCGCCCAGGATGGCGTGGGCCCGGATGACATCCCGCTGCCAGTCCAGCGCCTCCAGGTAGTGGGCAACGGCCATCAGGTTGGCCTCCGGAGGAAGCCGATACGCGGGGTGGCCCCAGTAGCCGTTGGCGAAGATGCCCAGTTGGCCGCTGCGCACGAAGGCATCCAGTTTTTCTTTGATGGTGCGGAAATAATCGGGGCTGGAGTTGGGCCAGTCGGAGATGGACTGGGCCAGTTGCGCGGTCTTGTTGGGGTCCGCCTTCAGCGCGCTGACCACATCCACCCAGTCCAGCGCGTGGAGGTGATAAAAATGTATGACGTGGTCCTGGACGTACTGGATGCCGCCGATCAGGTTGCGAACAATACGGGCATTATCCGGGATTTTGATCCCGAGGGCGTCTTCTACGGCCCGGACCGAAGCAAGAGCATGCACCGTTGTACACACCCCGCAGATGCGCTGGGCCATCAGCCAGGCCTCCCGGGGATCGCGGCCTTTCAGGATGATCTCCAGTCCCCGGAACGCGGTACTGGAAGCCCAGGCTTCGGCGATGCGGCCGTCCTCCACCCGGGCCTCAATACGCAGATGGCCCTCTATACGGGTAATGGGATCAACGACAATTTTCTGGGCCATATTGGACCTCCTAAACTATTCTTCCTTCTTGACCAGTTGGCCCACGGCCACCGCACCGGCCACACCAGCGGCCACGCCGACGGCGGCGCCGATGACACCCGCCGTCACCGGGGACATGCCCTTTTCGGGCTCCACCTCGGGGTAAGTGGTGGGCGGCGTCAGGGCATGGATGGGGACGGGCTGGTACGCGGGCATCTCCCAGAAGTTGGGGGCCGCGCAGGCGATACAACCGTGCCCGGCGCCCACGGGCCAACTGGCCCCCTCGTTCCAGCGGATAGAAGGACAGTTCATAAAGGCCACAGGCCCCTTGCAGCCCATCCGGTAGAGGCACCAGCCCTTGCGGTGGCCCTCGTCTCCCCAGGCCTCCACGAACTCTCCGGCATCAAAGTGGCCGCGCCGTTCGCAGTTATCGTGAATACGGCGGCCGTGGGCGAAGAGGGGCCGGCCCAGGTCGTCCAGCGCAGGCAGTTCCTTAAAGGTGAGGTAGTGGACCACCGCGGCGGTCAGGTTGTCCGCGTTCGGCGGACAACCGGGCAGATTGACGATGGGAACGCCAGAGATAATATCCTTTACCCCTTTGGCACCGGTGGGGTTCGGGGTGGTGGCCGGCCAGCCGCCGTAGAAGGCGCAGGCGCCCACGGTGATGATGGCCGCCGTATGGGCGGCAACCTCCCGGAGAATCTCCAACGCGGAGCGCCCTCCAATGCAGCAGTAGACCCCGTCGTCGGCGGTGGGGATGGCACCCTCCACAATAGTGAGGTAGCCACCCTCTTTGATGGTATCCTGGAGGGACTTTTCAGCCGCATGGCCAGCGGGAGCCATAATGGTCTCGCTGTAGTTCAGGGAGAGGATGTCCAGCACCAGTTCGGCAACGGTGGGGCGGTTGGCCCGCAGGAGGGATTCGGTGCAGCCGGTGCAACCCTGGAATTCCAGCCACACTACGGCGGGGCGCCGGGCCGTCTCCAGCGCCCGGGCGATTTTGGCCGTCTGCTCCACCGGGAGGGCCAGGACACCCGCCATAATGGTACAGAACTTCAGGAATTCCCGGCGGGTGATCCCCCGGACGGCCAGTTCTTCGGCTATGCTCATGGTGGGACTCATAGGAGACCTCCTGACTGAGGGACTTTGATACGGGGTCACATCCTCTGTTGATCCAGCGCGAACGTGCTTTCGGGGGAACCCTTCGGTTGAAGACCCTTTACTCCATAGCCACCTCCTGTCTCCAGGTATGGGCATCCTCATGTCGGCTGTCGGCGAGGATGAGAGGGGTGAGCAGAAAAGTTGAACCTGATACTACGAATAATTATAGCACACTTCCTCTTATTCGGCAAGTCAGCGCCTGGGGTGCCTCAAGGGTGTGTCCCACTTTTGTCGGGCCTGGCCGCGTTGTAGGACAACTGCGAGCAGTTGTCCTACAACTTTGGGACACACCCTGCCTCAATAAGCACTTGACCAGCCTCTGCCTGTGTGGTATAGTTGATATAACGTAACTGTTCAGCCTCACCCCTCCCCCAGCGGCTTCGCCGCTGCCGCCACAGGCCTCGGCCCGAAGGGCCTTCGGCCCGAGGGCGGCGGGAGTGGGGTGAGGAAGCCCGAATAGTTACAATATAACTATCCAGTACCCCCATCCCAGCCTGTACAGGGACCAGCCCATGCTCCGCATTCGCCGAGAGACGGATTACGCCATCCGTATTCTAATCGCCCTGGCCCGCCGCCCGACGGGAGACTTGGTCTCCACCGAAGAACTGGGGCGAGAAATGGCCATCCCCCGGCAGTACGCCTCACGGGTGATCGCCCGGCTGGCTCGGGGAGGGTTTGTGGACTCCGTTCAGGGGCGCGGCGGGGGGGTCCGCCTGGCCCGCCCGGCTGCCGAGATCACCCTGCAAGACCTGGTCCTCTACTTTGAACCAGTCTTTGTGATCTCCGAGTGTGTGAACCGCCCGGCCAACTGTCCCTTTGGGAGCACCTGCCCTGTCCGGCAGCGCTGGTGCCGCCTCCAGGCACACATCCTTCAGGAACTGGGAACGACCACCATCGCGGAACTGGCCGAAGCGTCCTCTGGCCTTTCCACTCCAGAACCGATGGCCGGTCCCGCGACGGAGTAACTCTCATCAGGGAGCAGGACACCTGCGAGCAGTTGTCCTGCAACTTTGGGACACAGCGCATCGGGACGCCCTTGACAAATCCTTCCCCGCGTGTTATACTATGGCCGAAAAACATTACTCATTGGGTCAGGTTTTTGGCTCACCCGCTGGAACCCTCTCCGAAGGAGGTGTGAATGGAGTGAAGTCCCGGCAACCCGATCAACCTCTTTATGATCCACTTTGTAAGGAGGTGCATCATGAATCCAATCCCTCTGGCCCGCTGGCAGTTTGCCATTACCACGATCTTTCACTGGCTGTTCGTCCCCCTGACCCTCGGCCTCTCCATCTTCATCGCGCTGGCCGAGACCCGGTACGTCCGCACGGGCGACGAGAAGTACAGGCGCATGGCCCGCTTCTGGGGCCCCATCCTGCTCCTCAACTTCGCCATGGGGGTGGTGACCGGCATCGTCCAGGAGTTCCACTTCGGCCTGAACTGGTCCGAATACAGCCGCTTCATGGGCGACATCTTCGGCGCCCCTCTGGCGATTGAGGCCCTCCTGGCCTTCTACCTGGAGTCCACCTTCCTGGGCGTCTGGTTCTTCGGCTGGGACCGGCTCTCCAAGAAGGCCCATCTGCTGACGGCCTGGTTGGTGGCCCTGGGCTCCAACATCTCCGCCTACTGGATTCTGACCGCCAACTCCTTCATGCAGCACCCCACCGGCTATGCTCTCCAGGGCGGCCGGGCGCTGATGGCGGATTTCTTCGCCCTTATCACCAACCCCAACATCCCTTATCAGTTCACCCACGTGCTGACCGGGGGCATCGCCCTGGCGGGCTTCGTGGTCATGGCCTTCAGCGCCTGGTACTTGCTGCGGAAGCGGGACGTGGACTTCTTCCGCACCAATTTCCGCTGGGCCGCCCGCTACGCCCTCATCGGCGCGATCCTGGTCGGCCTTATCGGCCACTTCCAGGGGCAGTACGTCCTCCGGGAGCAGCCCCTGAAGATGATGGCAGCGGAGGCCCTCTGGGAGACGGAGCAACCGGCCAGTTTCCTGGTGGTCGCCATCCCCAACGAGCAAACTCGGACCAACGCGCTGGCGATCCGCATCCCCTATATGGTCTCCTTCCTCTCCTACAACAGTTTCACCGCCCGGGTGGAAGGGCTGAACGACCTGGAGAAGGCCGCCATCGCCCGCTGGGGGCCCGGCGATTACATCCCGCCCGTCGCCGTCAACTTCTACGCGTTCCGCATCATGGTGCTGGCTGGCCTGCTGATGGTCCTGCTGGCGATCCTGGCCGTTGCTTACAAGCAGCCGGAAGCCAGGCCGGGCTTCCTTAAGGTGATGCTCTGGGCGCCTATCCTGCCCTACCTGGCGGGCACCACGGGCTGGATTATGGCCGAGGTCGGCCGCTGGCCCTGGATTGTCTACGGGCTGCTCCGGATTGAGGACGCCATCTCCCCCAACGTCTCCGCCGGCAACATCGTCTTTTCCCTGGCCGTCCTGACCGTCCTCTATGCCGTCCTGAGCGTCCTGGCCTTCCGCCTGGCGGTGAAGTACGGGACGCAGGAGGCAACATCCGGCCGGGTGGCGGAAGCCTACTGAAGGAGGGCTGCCATGGACCTGAATACGCTCTGGTTCATCCTGATTACGGTCCTGTTCATCGGCTTCTTCGTCCTGGAGGGGTTTGACTACGGCGTGGGCATCCTCCTGCCCTTCCTGGGGAAGAAGGACGAAGAACGGCGGATGATCATCAACACCATCGGCCCCATCTGGGACAGCAACGAGGTCTGGATGATTACAGCGGGCGGCGCGATGTTCGCCGCTTTCCCGCAGGTCTACGCGACCCTCTTCAGCGGGGCCTACCTGGCCCTGATCCTGATGCTGGTGGGGTTGATCCTGCGGGGCGTGGGGTTTGAGTTCCGCAGCAAATCGCCGGACCCCAAATGGCGCAACACCTGGGACTGGCTCCTCTTCGTGGGCTCACTGGTCCCAGCGGTCCTCTGGGGTGCGGTGGTGGGCAACCTGATGCGTGGTCTGGCCATTGACGCGAAGATGACCTATTGGGGCGGCCTGCTTCCCCTGCTCAATCCCTTCGCGCTGTGGGGAGGGCTCACCTTCGTGGCCCTCTTCACGATGCACGGGGCCAACTTTCTGGCCCTGCGCACGACCGGGGAGGTGGAGAAGCGAGCCAAAGCGGTGGCCTTCAAGGCCTGGATCGCCGCCGTCATCGTGACCGTCATCTTCGTCGTCTGGGCCTTCTTCGCCACCGACATCCTCACCAAGCCCGGCATCAACGGCCTCATTCCCGCCATCCTGGCCGCCATTGCCCTCCTCCTGGTGGGGTACTTCGTCCGGCAGGGGCGGCACGGCTGGGCCTTCGTGATGGGCAGTCTCACCCTGGTCTTCGCCACGGTGATGGTCTTCGCTGGCCTCTATCCGCGCATCCTCATCTCCACGCTGGACCCGGCCTACAGCCTCACCATCTACAACGCCTCCTCTTCCCCCTACACCCTGCGGGTGATGACCATCATCGCGGTCATCTTCGTGCCCATCGTCCTGGCCTACCTGGCCTGGACATACAAGGTCTTCAGCGATCGGGTGACGGGGAAGAAACTGGTATACTGATCGGATGCACCGACGGCTGATCGCGCTGGCCCGCGGGACCGGCCCGCTCTTCCTCTTCGCCGTTGGCACCCTGTGGGCCAGCGCCCTGTTGACCATCCTCCAGGCGGTGCTGCTCAGCCGGGTGGTGGACGGGGCGTTCTTGAGGGGGCACAATCTCTCTCAGGAATGGCCCCGTCTCTGGCTGCTTTTGGGGGTCATCCTGGCCCGTTCGGCGGTGGGCGGCCTGCATGAAATCGGCGCGCGGGCCATCGCCGTCCGGGTGAAGAGCGACCTGCGCCGTCGGCTCTTTGCCCACATCCAGGCCCTGGGTCCCCTCTACGTCCGGGGACAGCGCGCCGGGGAACTGACGGCTGCCGCCGTGGAAGGGGTGGAGGCGCTGGACCCCTACTTCTCCCAGTTCCTCCCCCAGGTCCTCGTCACCGCCCTGGTCCCCCTCACCATCCTCCTCTTCGTCTTCCCCCAGGACTGGCCTTCGGGCGCGGTGATGCTGCTGACCGTGCCGATGATTCCCCTCTTTATGGTCCTCATCGGCAAGGGGGCGGAGGTCGCCACCCGCCGCCAGTACCGGATGCTGGGGCAACTCTCGGCCCAACTCCTGGACACCCTCTACGGGCTGACGACGCTCAAGTTGCTGGGCCAGTCCCGAGAGCACGCCCGGACTGTCGCCCGGGTGAGCGACCAGTACCGCCGGGCCACCCTGAGCGTGCTGCGCTTTACGTTCCTTTCCGCCTTCGCCCTGGAGTTGCTGGCGACCATCAGCACGGCTATCATCGCCGTAGAGGTGGGCCTGCGACTGCTCTACGGACGGCTGACCTTCCCGGCGGCCTTCTTCGTGCTGATTCTGGCGCCGGAATTCTACATCCCTTTCCGGATGCTGGGCCTGCGCTTCCACGCCGGGATGTCGGGGGTCAGCGCGGCGGAGCGGATTTTCGCCATCCTGGACGAAGCGCCCCGTTGTGCACCCGTTCATCGTGAGGCCCGGAATGTCCCCATCCGGGCCATCGTCCTGGAGGACGTCTCCTACACTTACCCCGGCGGGTCCCGCCCTGCGCTGCAACACGTCAACCTGCGCCTGGAGCGTGGGGAACGGGTGGCCCTGGTCGGCCCCAGCGGCGCGGGGAAGAGCACGCTGGTCGGGCTCATCCTGGGCTTCCTGACCCCCACGGAAGGACGCACTCGGACCGAATACGCGGACGGCACAGTGGTGGACGGGCCCCCGCCGCTGGAGCAGGTCGCCTGGGTCTCCCAGCAGCCGTACATTTTCCACGACACGCTGGAGGCCAACCTGCGCCTGGCCCGTCCGGAGGCCACCCCTGAGGAACTGGAGCGGGCCTGCCGGGCGGCCGCCCTGGACGACGTGGTCCGTTCCCTGCCGGAGGGGTGGAACACTGTCGTCGGGACCGAGGCGGCCCGCCTGAGCGGCGGGGAGGCTCAGCGGCTGGCCCTGGCCCGCGCCTTCCTGAAGGATGCCCCCATCCTCATCTTGGACGAGCCCACCTCTCACCTGGACCCGCGCACGGAGGCCCTACTGGAGGAGGGGACACGCCGCCTGCTGGAGGGGCGGACGGCGCTCATCATCGCCCACCGTCTCTACACCGTCCGCAATGCCGACCGCATCGTGGTGCTGAACGAGGGCCGGGTAGAGGAAGTGGGGACGCACGAAGAGTTGCTGGCCCGAGGGGGCCTCTATGCCCGCCTGGTCTCCGCCTCGCGGACGTTCATCAGGGATATGCCGACCGTAGCGCAGGATTTATCCTGCTCTCCACAGGATGAATCCTATGCTACGGCGGGTGTAGCGCAGGATTTATCCCGTCCCGTAGCGCAGGATTTATCCTGCTCTCCACAGGATGAATCCTATGCTACGGCAGGGGTAGCGCAGGATTTATCCTGCTCTCCACAGGATGAATCCTATGCTACGGCGGGGACGGCGCTGCTGGGATTCCTGCGGGGGTATGAGCCACTGGTCGCTCTCTCCGTGCTCCTGGGCGCGCTGACCATCGGGGCCAACATCTCCCTGCTGGGGACGTCGGCCTGGCTGATTGCGGCCGCCGCCCTGCAGCCGCCGTTGGGAAGTCTGTACGTCGCCATCGTTGGGGTCCGTTTCTTCGGCATTGCCCGGGCCGCTTTCCGCTACGCCGAGCGGCTGGTCTCCCACGACGTGACCTTTCGGGTCCTGGCCCGGCTGCGGGTCTGGCTCTACCGGCAATTGGAGCCTCTCTTCCCCGCCATTTTGGCGACCCACCGCACGGGCGACCTGCTGGCCCGCATCGTCGGGGACGTGGAGGTGCTGGAGAACTTCTACGTCCGGCTGCTGGCGCCGGTGCTGGTGGCGGGAGTCACGGCGGCGGGGGTGGGGCTTTTCCTGGCGGGATACGGGTCCGAACTGGCTGCGGTCTTTCTGGGATGTTTCGTGGCCGCCGGGGGGCTTCTCCCGCTCTGGATGCGTCACCTGGGCCGGGAACCGGCGCGGGAGGTGGTTGCCCGACGGGCCCACCTGAGCGGCCTGCTGGTGGACGGCATCCTGGGCCTGGCAGACCTTCTGGCCTACGGCCGCGTCGGGGAGCACGCCGAAGGATTGGCTCAGGCCGACGCCACCTACGGCCGGGCCCAGCAGCATCTGGCCCGCCTCAGCGCGTTCCACACCGGCCTGGGGACCTTGCTGACGAACCTGGCCCTGTGGGGGATGGTGGTCCTCGCCATCCCCTCCGTCGCTGTGGGCCGGATAGAGGGGGTGATGCTGGGTGCGCTGGGGTTGCTGACCGTGGCGGCCTTTGAGGCTGCGGCTCCCCTCCCCCAGGCCGCGCAGACCTGGGAGAGCGTGCGCACGGCAGCGGGCCGGCTCCTGGAACTGGCGGACTCCCCACCCCCGGTGCGCGAGCCTGCCCATCCGGCCCCTCTGCCCCAGGAAGCCAGCCTGGAAGTGGACGGGCTGACCTTCACGTACCCTGGGGCGACGCGCCCGGCGCTGGATGGGGTATCGTTCCGGGTGCCTGCGGGGAAGAAGGTCGCCATCGTCGGGCCCAGCGGTGCGGGGAAGAGCACGCTGGCCCATCTCCTGCTGCGGTTCTGGGACCCTGAACGGGGGGAGATTCGCCTGGGTGGGGTGCCGCTGAAAGCCCTGCCGTCGGAGGCTGTCCGGTCCTTCTTCGTCGTGGTTCCCCAGCGGGTGGAGGTCTTCAGCGCCACCCTGCGGGAGAACCTGCTCCTGGCCCGTCCGGAGGCAACGCCGGAGGAACTGGAGGAGGCGGTCCAGGCGGCCGGGCTGGAGGAGGTCGTGTCCCGACTGCCCCAGGGATACGACACCTACCTGGGCGAGCGGGGCGGACAACTCTCGGCGGGCGAGCGGCAGCGGGTCGCCATCGCCCAGGCCGTCCTCCGCCTGCGGGAGGCCCCGATCCTGTTAGTGGACGAACCCACTGCCCACCTGGACCCGGCGACGGAGCGGGAGGTCGTGGCGTCGCTGCTCCGCCTGGCCCAGGGGCGAACGGTGGTCTGGATCAGCCACCGTCTGGTGGGGATGGAGGGGATGGACGAAATCCTGGTGCTGGACGGGGGTCGCATCGTGGAACGGGGGACGCACGCGGAACTGCTGGCCCGGGGCGGCCTCTACCGGCGCCTGTGGGAACTCCAACAGTGAGCGGAAGAAAAAGAGGGCGGGACGCAAAAGCGATCCGCACCGAACATGGTCTGCTTTGGCGCATTCAGTGCGGACTCCAGTTGTCCCATATCGGAAACCCTTGGGCCGAGCCGTTTACTCGTCGGGCCACTGCGAGCAGTTGTCCTGCTGGGATTGTCTGGAAATTCGCTCCCCTCCCTGAACGAATCCCAAACGAACGCCGGGCGCCCATCTGGGCGCCCGGCGTCTTTCTCCAGACCCCTCCGCCGACTACCCGGCCTTCCCTTTCAGCGCGTCCTCTATCCGCGCCAGCAGCCGGTCCGGGTCTATCGGCTTGTGAATCCACTCGTCCACCGGCACGTACTCCCCTGACAGGCTCGCCGCCTCCGCTCGCGCCCCCGTCAGCGAAGTCACCATAATCACCGGCACGTCCTTCAGCGCCGGATCCTGCGCCATCTCCCGGCTCACATCCAGCCCATCCAGGATGTAGGACATCATGATGTCCAAAAGCACCAGGTCCGGCTTCTCCTTCCGCATCACCGCCAGCGCCTGCTGCCCGCTGGCCGCCGTGAGCACCTCGTACCCCTTCCGCTGCAGTATCCGCCGCGTCAGGTTGACGAAGTCGGGGTCGTCATCCACAACCAGGATTTTCGCCATTTCTCCCTCCTCTCCCCGGCTAATGGCCACCCTTCTGGGCGGCTTCCCGCTTCTTCGCCTCCCAGATTTCCATCGCCCGCTTGGGGCCGTAGTACCACTTCGCGTGGTGCTCCGCCGCATACTCCGCCGATGTCACCCCGAAGCGCATACTCACCAGCCCCGCCCACATCAGCGGGTGCGCCACCGCCAGGTACAGGTGGACCAGGAACATACAGACCGAGACGATCATCGCCAGGTCGTGGAACACCACCAGCCAGCGGAAGACCTCCGGCGGGATCACCCCCTTGCCGAACCACATCGGCACGCCCGTGAGGCCGAAGACAAACCAGGCGACGATCATAATCAGCCCGTTCATCTTCTCCCCGGCGTTGAAGCGGCCCTGCGGCGGCATCGCCTCGTGCCTGCCCAGCAGGTAGTAGGCGGGAGCGCCCTTCAGCCAGCCGATGTCGTCCTTGTTGGGGAGGAACTCCCGGATGTTCAGAATCAGCCGGCGGGGCTGGAAGATGAAGTAGACGATGGGGAGGAGGCCGAAGATGACCGCCGCAACCCGGTGGATGAGCCGGAAGGTCATCCCGGCCGGGCCCTGGGCCAGGGGCTGGAGGAACGGGAAGTAGAGGATCATCCCGGTGATGGCCAGGGGGACGAAGGTGGCGGTGTGGAGCCAGTGGGCCGCCCGTTCCAGGGTGGTGTACTTGGGGATCCACTGGATGGTGATCGCTTCCGCTCTGCCTTTCAGTTGGACGGTCATCTCACTTCCTCCATGCGAATCTTCCGGCGGACGAAGAGGAAGGCGCCCAGGATGCCCGCGAGGGCTGCACCGAAGGCTACGCTGCCCAGCGGCTGAATCACCCGCTGCCAGGCCCGGGCAAAGGCCGGCGTCCCGGGCTCGGAGGGCAGGCCGTACTGTTCCGGATCATCCAGGAGGATGCTCAGCCGGTGCAATCCTCCCGCCTCATTCTCGCCGTAGATGCGGGCGTTCATCCCCTGGGCCTGCAACTCGGCCACCCGGGCCCGTGCCTTCTCCAGCAGGTCCCCGCGCTTGCCCCAGGTCAGCGCTCCCACCGGGCAGACCTCCGCGCAGGACGGCCCACCGATGCCGCTCCAGAGGCGGTCCTGGCAGAAGGTGCACTTGGCCGACTTGGCCTCACCGGTCAGCGGGTTGGCGACCTGCAGATGCGGGACGCCGTAGGGGCAGAACTGGGTGCAGTAGCCGCAGCCGTTGCACTTCCCCCGGTCCAGGGCGACAAACCCCAGCGGGTCGTGGGAGAGCGCGCCGGTCGGGCAGACCTCCACACAAGCGGCGTCGGTGCAATGCTGGCATTGATAGTTAAAGAAATGCCACCCCACCTCGGTCCGCCGGAGTTTGATGATGTTCCAGGTGATGGCGGAGAGATCCCGCGGCGATTCATAGATGCCCTGCGGGTCGGTGCTCTCTGAGGGGAGGTGATTCCACTGTTTACAGGCCATCTGGCAGGCCCGGCAGCCGACACACTTGACCGGGTCGTAGAGGATGGCTACTTCGTCGGGAGAGGCCGTCGGGGGGGCGGCAGAAGCCGAACGGGCACCGGCCAGCGAGATGCCCAACCCCAGCGCGGAGAGGCCCAGAAATTCCCGACGGCTCAGGGTCTTTTCCGAAGACTTGTTGCCGTTCATCCTTCACCCCTCCTGGTGGGTTGAATGCCCCACCGCTGTAGTTCCGCCAGAACGTTCTGGACCACGGTTTCCACCTGAGCGGCGACGGCGGGGGACAACTCCAGTCCCACGTCCATAGAGGCCGGCTGGATGCCCCAGAGGACCAGTTCGGCAGGATACCGGCCCATCAGGCGGGCCGCCGCCAGCAGGTCGCTCAGGCCCATCTGGTGCGGGGAGTACCTCAGGCTCAGCACGGCGGGAATCCGATCTCCCTCCAGCCGGGCCACCGTCCCCGGAGGGGCATCCATCTGGACGGCGTCCACGATCAGCAGTCGATCCGTGTCCTCCACGTAGGGGAGCAGGTCCAGCGCCAGGGTCCCGCCGTCCAGGATTTCCACCTCCTGCGGGAACTGATAACGCTCCCGCAGGAGGTGGACGACGTGGACGCCGACGCCCTCGTCGCTCAGGAGGATGTTGCCCAGGCCCAGGATCAGCGTCTTCACGGGCAGGTCCAGTCGT
>Ga0308310_1000165_pt1 | contig 25368 bp, 28 predicted proteins | sample HotsprSampleMS65_FD_203672 | JGI IMG/M metagenome (GOLD analysis project Ga0308310, IMG submission 203672) | Hot spring phototrophic mat microbial communities from Mushroom Spring, Yellowstone National Park, Wyoming, United States - 20090730_MS65 ...
CCCGGATGCGGCGCCGTTCGTCGAGGAAGGACAGACGATCCAACCGGGGACGGTCATCGGCCTGGTCGGTGTGATGAAGACGTTCCACCAGATCACGGCCGATGTCGGCGGGAAACTGGTGCGCTTCCTGGTGGAGAACGAAGAGGCGATCCGACCCGGCCAACCGATCGCGGTGGTGAGCGACGAGGCCTGACCCCGGTAGGCAGCGGAAGGAGCGAGCGGTCATGATGGGCACTGGTCCTCATCCCTCAGGAGTGGTCCTGGCGAGCTTCCCGGAGCGGAACGGCCGCCCGAGCGTGGTGTACCGCAATGCAGGAGACAGCTTCCTCTTGGTCGAGTTCGGCGATATGGTTTTCGACCTGACGATGAGCTTCCGCGTGCTGGGGCTGGACGATGCGATCAAGCGACATCGACCGGCAGGACTCATCGAGAAGATCCCGGCCCTGCGCAGTATCTTGATCAACTACGATAGTCGACAGATCGGGGTGCGCGATCTGATCGATTTCGTGGAGGACCAATACGAGCATCTGCCCCCGTTCGAGAACCTCGTGGTGCCGAGCCGGATTGTCGAACTGCCGATCGCTTTCGACGACAAGTGGACGCGCGAAGCGATCGCTCGCTACGTCCAGTACCAGCGAGCCGATGCACCGAACGTGATCGACGGAACGAACTCCAAGTACGCGGCCATGTACAACGGACTGCGCGATGAGGAAGAGTTCTTCAGCTACATCATGGCGACCGACTGGTGGAATGCTGCACTCGGCTTCTTCCCCGGTCTGCCGTTCGCCTATCCGTTGGATCCGCGCTATGCGGTCGTCCTGCCGAAGTACAACCCGACGCGACACTGGACACCGGCTGGAACGGTCGGTATCGCCGGACCGTGCTTGGCCATCTATCCGGTGGAATCGGCCGGAGGCTATCAGATCTTCGGGCATACGGTGCCGATCTACGATCCGCAGCAGCGCAATCCAGCCTTCCGCGAGAGTCCCGTCCTCCTACGCCCCGGCGACCGCCTGCGCTTCCGCCCACGGGTGACCGACGACGAACTCGAGGCGATGATCCAAGCGGTCTACGACGGCACGTACCAGTACCGGATCGACGAGACGGCGACCTTCGACGTTGGTGCGTATCTCAAGTTCCTCACAGAGGTGGAGCCGGAAGCGGAGGCGTTCCGGCATCGCCAGGCCGAGGCGGCTGCTCGCGTGCCGGTTCCGTGATGCTCGCGAGAAGGCAGGAAGGGTGGAGGAGCCATGCTCGAGGTACGGAACGGCGGCTTCGAAACGACGGTACAGGACTATCCGGGGCGGATCGGGATGCTGTCGCTCGGCTTCGCACCGGCGGGTCCGATGGACGACTATGCGTTCCGTTTCGCCAACGTGCTCGTCGGCAATCCCCCGGGTGCGGCTGGGCTGGAAATCACGGCCGGCGGGCTCGTGGTTGCCTTCCGGGACGAGCGGGCGATCGCGATCTGCGGTGCCGACATGGGGGCGCGACTGAACGGCCAGCCGGTGGAACTTTGGCGCAGCTACCTGGTGCGAGCTGGCGATGTCCTGGAGTTCGACTATCTACAGGGGGCCGGCTTCCGTACGTACCTGGCAGTGAGTGGCGGGATCAACGTTCCACCGGTGCTGGGGAGCCGCGCCACGTATCTGCCCGGTGCCATCGGCGGGCTGGAAGGGCGGAAGCTGCAGGCTGGTGACACGCTGCCGCTGGGCGAGCCGGTCGTCGACCCGGCGCAGGCAGCTGGACGACGCGTGCCGAGCGCGCTGGTGCCGAGCTATCCGGGTTACAACGAGGTGTGGGAAGTGGAGGCGACGCGCGGGCCGCAAGCGGATCCCGATTACATGACGGCCGACGACATGGCCTTCTTCTTCTCGCACCAATGGAAGCTGGACGCTGCCTCCAACCGGACCGGCTACCGGCTGGACATTCACAAGTGGCAGTGGGCCCGCACGAGCGGTGGTGCCGGTGGCGGGCATCCCTCGAACATCCTGGACAACGGCTATCCGGTCGGGGCCGTGAATGTCTGCGGCGATCAGCCGATCATCCTCTGCATCGACGGTCCCACGCTGGGCGGCTTCATCTGCAACGCCGTGGTCGCTAAGGCTGCGATGTGGAAGCTCGGGCAGATGGTCCCGGGTTGGAGCTACATTCGGTTCAAGGAGGTCACGCTCGAGGAGGCGATCGCGCTCCTCAAGAAGCAGGACGAGACGATCCACGAGAGCAACCTCGAGAGGAGCTGAGCCATGGCCCGCGTCATCGACATCAACTGCGACATGGGCGAAAGCTTCGGTCGCTGGACGCTCGGCAACGATGCAGCACTGATGCCATACATCACCTCAGCGAACATCGCCTGCGGCTGGCATGCCGGTGATCCGGCCGTCATGCGGCAAACGGTCGAACTCGCGGTGGCGCATGAGGTCGGCATCGGCGCGCATGTCGGCTTTCCCGACCTCCTCGGTTTCGGCCGTCGCCGCATCGACGTCACGCCGCAGGAGGTTTATGACTATACTCTCTACCAAGCTGGTGCACTACAGGCGTTCGCTCAGGCAGCCGGTGCGCGACTGCAGCACGTCAAGCCGCACGGAGCGTTCTACGTGATGTGCTCGCAGAACGAGGAACTGTGCGAAGCGCTCTGCCGGGCGATTAAGGCGCTCGGCAACGGGATCGCGCTCGTGATGATGGGCGATATCGCTCCGCGGGTCGCAGCCTCGGTCGGTATCCCGATGGCGCGCGAGGGTTACATCGACCTCAACTACAACCGCCAGGGGCAACTGGTGCTCGAGCGCCGCAAGCAGGCGTGGGACCCCGAGGAAGTCGCCCGGCGCGCCGTGGAGCTGGTCCTGCACGGTCGCATCCCGACGATCGAGGGGGAGACGCTCCAGGCCGAGGTGGAGACGATCTGCATTCATGGCGATGCGCCGAATGCACCAGAGATCGCCCAGCGGGTGCGCCAGCGTCTAGAGGAGGCAGGTGTGGTCGTCCGCCCGTTGGGGGCGGGAATGACGGCGACCGCCTGAGTTTCGGCGATCGCTGATCGGTTCGTCTAGGGAAGGAGAGGGAGGTCGAACGAGTTCGGTCGTCTCGGCGGATCTGGCGCTGCCGCGGAGCTGGCGGGAGCAGGCGGGGGTGCGGCTCGCGGCCAATGTCGTGCTGGTGGTGGGCGGGAGCCTGCTCACGGCTCTGGCGGCACAGGTGAGCATCCCGCTGCCGTTCACCCCGGTTCCGATCACCGGGCAGACCTTCGCCGTTCTCCTGATGGGTGCGGCTTTGGGGAGCCGGCGCGGAGCGGCGAGCATGGCGCTCTATGGCGCGCAAGGGCTGGCCGGGTTGCCGGTCTTCGTCGGTGGTAAGGCGGGGTTGGCAGTGTTGCTGGGTCCGACCAGTGGGTACCTCAACGGTTTCATCGCAGCGGCGTTCGTCACCGGCTGGCTGGCCGAGCGTGGTTGGGACCGCCGGCAGCTGACGACGGCTTTGGCGATGGTCCTCGGGAATCTCGCGATCTACCTCCTCGGTGTCTGTTGGCTCGCTGTTTTCGGCGGCATCAGCAAGGCACCGCTCCTCGGCATGGTTCCGTTCTTGCCAGGGGACCTTCTGAAGATGCTGTTGGCCACTGCCGCGCTACCGGGTGCCCGGTGGATCGTCCAGCGCAGCGGCATGGCTGGGTTCATCGCACAGTGGTAGCGCACCAAGGCGAGCGGAATACCTCGATCGGGAGCTACCGGCGGCCACCGGCGGCTCCCGTCGTCACGCGGCCACGTCCAACGATCCTTCCAGTTACCCTCATCCCTCGTGCACGGCTGCCAGCACAGCCCTCGCGCGGACGGCCGACTTCCGGGGCCTCACCGTCACAACACATCGCCCGAGTCAGAAACATCGCGCAGGGTGATCCTCCGTCGAATACGTCCGGCCGGATCTTCGGCGACTACCAGCGCACCGCGTAGGACCTCGGATCTTCACCGACATGTCGCAGGAGTATCTGCGCCTGTTGGATAGCGCCGGTCGAACCCACATAACAGTCGACCCACAGTCCATTAGAGAGCTGGTTACCAGCCGCGAAGAGTCTCCCGTCCAAATGCCGTGGTTCGGTGTGAACAATATAGCCCTTCGGTGACTTCGGTACGGGGCACACGGCAGTGGTCAGCTTGCCCTGCGCGACCAGCCACTCGGCGACTTCGAGGAGCAGCGACTTCCACGTCTTCAGGTCGCGCTCGCTGCCGTCCGGGAAGCGGATCCGCACGGGTGGCGGGTCACCGTGTTGCGGTCGGAGCTCGGTGAGCGGACGCCAGTCCGGTGAGGGAGGGGGCGATGGGGGTGGCGGAGGGATCATGCGCTCGTACAGTCGGCGCCAGAGAGCCTCGGTGAAGGCGAGAGCGAGCGCCGGGATACTGCGTTGGGAATCCGCTAGGTCCAGGGCGTAGCGCGGCTGCTTGAGCTGCTGTGGCTCGTAGAGGAGCCAGCGGCGGCCGTCGCTGACACCGACGTAGCGGGGTGCCTGGCCCTGGCGGAGCAGCTCCCACGCGTAGCTGACGGCAGCCGAATGGGCGATATCGAGTTTCTCGCCGAGCTTCTTGACCTCGAGGACGAGTATCGTCTGGTCTCCACTGCGGAGCAGGTAATCGGCTCGCCCGCTCCCTGCTCGCACTTCCACCTGCACGGCCGTCGGATCGTCGGTCGGCCAGCCGAGGGCTCGCAAGAGGGGATCGATCAGGCTGACGCGCGTTTGCGCCTCGTTGGATTCCAGGAGCGACTTCTGCGCCTGCAGGCGATCGCGCAACCGCTCCAGCACCTGGCAGAGATCGTCGATCATGCGGCCGGTACCTCCTCACTGATTCTTTTTCGCACAGGGAAGGCGACAGGTCAAGGACGAGTGGCTAGCTCGATCGCTCCGATCGTGCGAGCCAGTGCCGGTCAGCGATGGTCGCGGCCCAGCGACCGAGCGGGTTGCGCAGGCGCTCGAGGCGGGTGAGCGACCTGGCCGGGAGACTCAGGCGATCATCCGCGAACGATCGACTCCGTGGAGCTGAGCGATGCTCAGCTCGACTCGGGTGCGCCGCCCAACGCGGTGCGCCAGCGGTGCAGCGAGGTGCCCAGGCGTCGGAAGGCTTCAGTGATCACTTCGCGCTCGGCGCGATCGAGGGTGGCGGGATCGGTCGTCTCCAGGAGTTGACGGAGCCGCTCGAGCGCGGTAACGAGCTGGACTGCGCGGGATGATCGACGGGTGGAGCGAGCCGGTCGCGGCGTGGCTGACCCGATCGGACGGATGAGTTGCCGGAGTTGAGGCAGGAGCTCTCGGGGATCGAGCAGGGCGAGGTCGGTGCGCTCGCGCAGCGTGCGGGCGAGTCGCTCGATCTCCGCTTGCGGGAGACCGTCCTGCTCGATCAGCTGGGCCACCGCGATCTGGAGCGGCTCGGGAAGCCCCTGGAGCGGTCGCGTCTGCTTCTCCGAGAGCCGGCCAGCCCGGATCGCTTCCTGCACCGGTTCCGGCAGCTTCTCCGTGGCGAGGAGCTGGAACAGCCGGCTGCGCTTGATCCCGACCGTCTCGGCGACCTGCTCCCACGGCACGTCACCGAGCTGCTGCTTGAGCCGACGGAGCGCAGCCGCTCGGTCGAGCGCGTTCAAGTCCTCGCGCAGGATGTTCTCCATGAGCTGCTGGATGAGTCGCTGCTCGTCGCTGACCTGCCGGACGATGGCCGGGATGGTGGGGAGACCAGCCAGCTGGGCGGCCCGCCAGCGTCGCTCGCCGTGGATGATGACGTACCGGTCGCGCGTCGCGTCGTACCGCACCGCGATCGGCTGGAGCACGCCCTGCTGGCGGATGGAGGCGGCCAGTTCTTCCAGGCGCTCCGGATCGAAGGTACGGCGCGGCTGATCAGGATCAGGCTCGATGCGGTCGAGCGCGATCTCGCGTGCCTCGGCGAGTTCGCGGGTACCGCGTGCCTGGGGTGACGTATCGGCGAGCAGATCATCGATGGTAAAGCGCCGTCGGCGGGTAGTTGGGGAGAGCGGAGACTCAGACACGACTGGTACTCCCGACGAGTTCGACGATGGCAGCAGCAGCTTGCCGGTAGGCAGCCGCCAGGGGAGACCGCGGCTGGTACTGCAGGATCGAGGTGAGCTCGGCTACCGCCTCGGCGCCCTTGATCGAGAGCGGGATACTCGGCAAGAGCGGGAGATCGGGGAAGCGCTCACGCAGCGTGGCGAGCATGTCGGCGACCAGGCGCGAGGAGTGGTGCACTTTGGTCGGCAGGAAGCCGAGCACGGTAAGGCGCGGGTTGAGCCGGCGCACCCGGTTGACCGTCTCGAAGAGGCGACGCAAGACCATGAGCGAAAGCGGATGCGGCTCGATCGGAATGACCAGGGCGGTCGCGGCGACCAGGATGTTGACGCTCAGGATGTTGAGGGCCGGTGGGCTATCGATCAGGACGTAGTCGTAGGGCAAGGGTTCAGCCGCAGCGAGCGCGTGCGCCAGCCGCCGCTCGCGCTCGAGTGCATTCAAGAGTTCCAGTTCCGCAGCAGCCAGATCCGGATGGCTCGGGACGAGGTCGAATCCGGCGATCCGCGTCGCCACGATGGTCTCGCTGAGGGGAAGCGGATCCTCGACGAGGAGGTCGTAGACCGAGACCTCCAGCCGGGCGATATCGATCCCGAGCGCCATCGTCAGGCTGGCCTGGGGATCGAGGTCGAGCGAGAGTACCCGGTAGCCGCGCTCAGCGAGTGCAGCTCCGACGTTGAGCGTACTCGTGGTCTTGGCGGTTCCACCTTTCTGGTTGAAGAACGCGATGACCGGCGTCACGCCTGGCTTCCTGTACAGACACTCGCAGTGGAAGGCTACCAGAGGTCACCGTCTGTGTCCAGGAGCGAGGGACGATTCCCATCCCGGTGTTTCCCTGGGACGCGGGCAGTCGGGCAGCGCGGTGTCCCGATCCGTGGGGGCAACCCACCACCGACGACGCGGCTACAGCCCTGTGTTTGTCTCGAAGCCGGATCCAAGCGGAAGCACACTGAGCCCAGCGAGCGGCACCGGGTGCTGGCCGACGAGCGCGTCCCGATACCGAAGGTCGGGTGCATGCTGTCCACCTGAACTGCTCGAGCAGCGTCGAGCCGCGGCGGGCGCGGGCGTAGGTGCCTCGCCTGGCCCGAGAGGACCGGCCACCCCAACCGTCTCCGCAGGCACAGGGCGTGAAACCCCTCTGGTAACGAGGCAGCGTCGGTTCGCGACGCTCGATCGCGCAGCGACCATCTTGGACTGTGCGGCCACGATCGATCCGTGTAGGGGCCAGGCGTGCCCGACACGTCTATGCCATCAGGGCTGCGAAACGTTCCCGTTCCCGGGCCATCCGGCGCGGGCGAGCGAAGCACGCCTCGTCTCTGCAGAGCATGGCGAATGAGGGATGGTGACCTACGCATCGCCCACCTGTGGCCGAGAGACCACCGCCGTCCCTGTAGGGGTCAGGCGTGCCTGACCCGTCCGGCCCGCCAGGGCCGGAAACCACCCCCCGTTCCCGCGTCATTCGGCGCGGGCGGGCGAGGCGCGCCGCGCTCCTACGGAAACAGGGGCGTGGCCTGTTGACGACGGTCGCCATCGGTTCGTCCAACGGCACTCTCAAGGCCTTGTTCGCCCCCTGTAGGGGTCAGGCACGCCCGACCCGTCCGGCCCGATAGGGACGAGGCACCCGCACCGTTCTCCTACCGCGAGGCCGGCTGGGTGCAGTCTGCTGCGCCCACCCGCGGACGACGGCTCACCCGCCTGCAGCCGCCGGCGCACCACCGCCGCACTCGAGGTGGGCGAACGCTGCGTTCACGAAGGCAGCCAGCGCCACCAGGAGGAAGAGGATCAGCACGACGAGCAACACCAGCACCAGCCGCCGGATCCAGACGACCTCCCAGGGTATCCCCTGGGGAGACTGACTGCTCATCACGTACCCGCCTCATACGACCAGTCGCCGTTCCCGAAGGCATCATACGTCACAGAGGAATACCGTACGTGGGGGCAGTGCAGCTGTGGCAAGAAGCAGCTCTTGCCGGACCGATACACACGAACGAACGGGTGGCCGACGCCACCGGCTACACCTGATGGGGATCGGTTGCCGCTGGCGAGGGTACAAAACTTTTGTTCACTTCGCAACGACGCGGGCGCCTGATCATGTCGATCAGGCGCCCTGAAGCCTCCGAACTTCCAGCTGGCCAGCCCGCTTTGCCTCATGGCGTGGGCACTGGCGTCAACAGCGCCGGTGGTGTGAGCACGACCTCGATCGGAGCCGTTTCCACTTCACCCGGCAGGGAGAAGAGGAAACGCACGACGATGGCCAGGACGAGCAGGAGCAGAACGAGCACGATGAGGCGCGTCAGTAATCTGACCCAAGCGTCGAGACGCTCGACCATCACTGGTTACCCCCGATCTCAATTGATCGCACCGGTGGCAGTCCAGGAACCGTTGCCGTATGCCCAGATTGTCACCCATGGGTACCGGTACCACGCGCAGCCAACGGTCGGGAAATACTGACAGAATGCGCCCTGCCGATAGGCACGCACATACGACTGACCGGTGCCTCCTAACACAGAATAGCTCACCTCGCCGGCATACTGCCAAAACGGATCATCCAGATAGACCTCGGGCCAGCTGGAAAAATACGTGATAACCGTACCGTTATAACAATATCGAAGCCAGTGCGTATACCTCCACAAGAGTGCACCCACGAATGTCGAACGCGCGGTCACCGTATATCCAACAGTCCGGCACGAGCCTGTTACCCGAGCAGCCAGTTCGCTTGGGCCCTCGACCACGCTCGTCTCGATGTTGACGTGCCGATACAGTTCCATCACTGCCCGCTGCTGAGCCGGCGTCAACGCGCGCCAGGCAACCTCGAAATCCGGTGCCGTCACGAGCTGCCGCCGGAGCGCGACGGCCTCGGCGAGCGAGACCTCTTCTCCCTTCGCGCTGACGCCGAGCGGGAGGACGGTGAAGAGGACAAGCGCTGCCAGCACAGCAGCGAGCCGACGCCACGACCGATCCATCGCACACCTCCCGTTCTCTCGGTCGACACAGGTGGGGTACCCCACCTTCAGAGTATCAGAGAGAGAGATGTCAACCCCCTCTCGCATGCGCCTGGCCCTGCAGGCGCTACCCGTTCCACACAGGCGCTGCGGTTCGCGGCGCGACGGACGGCACCGATGGCTCCAGCGCGTCGACGCGGTCGACCGGCCGCTCAGTCCGCCGGCAGGGGGACGCGGTCGAGCACTGTCCGCTCGAGCGCAAGGCGGTCGCACACCTGCACGAGCAGGTCGCGGAGCACGGGAACTGCCCGGTTGTTGGCATGAACCGAGACCGAGGCGACCGTCTCACCGGAGACGAGCACGAGGGTGAGTTCGTGCGCCCGCAGCGACTCGACCTCGACCGGAGCGCCGATAGCTCCCTGGGCAGCTGGCAGCGCCTCCGGTGCCAGCTCGTAGGTCACCAGGCTCCACCCCCGGAGCTGGTCTGGTTCCTGACCGGTCAGCGCGCGACGGACAACGAGGGGCTAGCCATCGACCTCGACAACCGTCCCCTCGGTCAGACCGGCAGGCGCACGTTCCGCCGCGTCCTGGTTGGCGAGCACGTCAGCAGCCGCCGCTGCGCTTTTGGCGTCGGCGAACCGGTAGAACGTCACCGCGACGTTCAGCCATTCGAACTCGGGCTGGCGCTGACCGGCCAGTTGCCAGACGACCCGCGCCCCCTCACGGTAGGCGCTCGCAGTGGCAGGAGCTACGCCGGAGAGTGGGAACGCGGAGACCGGCTCGACCGGAGCAGCTTGAAGGCTCCGACCAGCCGGGGACATCAGCGGGACGAGCAGGTCGGCGAGCGGCCGGCTGGTCCCACCCCGCGCCGCTGTCCAGTACCAGCCGAACGCCAGTGCCAGGGCGGGCAGGTCAGCGACCGCTACGACACGAGACAGTCTCTCGTTCCAGCTCTGTCCGTTGGTAAACCCGCGCATGACGCAGCTCCTCTCCGCTCAGCGGATCCACATCGTGGCGCGGTCATTCGCCGCGGTCCCTGCTCCAGAACGCTGACTGAAAGACGTTATCGTCCAGAGCCAGGTTGTGGGTAGGAGCAGGACGTTCCGCTGCACGCCTCCTTGATTCGTCCAGTTCCACTGGGAGATGCACCCGTGGTTGCTCCCGCAGGTCGCCGCATCGCCCCATGGCCCGACGTCGTGCTGGTCATGCCCATACTGGCCAGGGAAGAACGCGCCGTATTCGGCGAAAGGGCAGAACGATCAGGTCACCTTGTCCACACGGCAGGCCGAGGCGACGACCCACGAACCGGCGTTGACCGACAGCGGCGGGAAGAGACCGGTCGCGAGTACGAGCAAAAGTACGAGGAACGACCGTCGGGTAGCAGACGCTCGGTCGCGCACGCGTCGCTCCGGTGCTCGCCATATGACGTGCTCCTTTCCCGGGCTCACGGACTGATCGAGCGATATTTCTACCGGTAGCCTACTAGAGAGAGTTGTCAAAACTTCTTTTTGTCGATCCCGAGCCGTGGTGCACCGGGCGGCGAGCCGAACCAGTGAGCCACTCCAGGAATGCGGCAAGGCGCGACGTTACGAGAGCTGGAGTCGGCAGCTGTTCAGGCAGGAACGCTCAGCGAGCGAAAGCACCCGTGTACCGGGGCAGGCAGAGGGAGCACCGGACTTGCGCCCGTTGACGATACGCGCGACGACGCGTGCGTGGGGCAGCGCCAGTGAACGACTCGGCCGTGAGCGCGTGCATCGGCCGGTCGGGCTGGCGCCGGCCGATGGCGGTCGGTCGGACGATCCGCTTTTGGCCAACCGGGCAACGCTGCTCAGGGCACCAGGGCCACGCGGCTTTCGACCTCACCCGCGCGCAACCGTTCGACCCAGGTGAGGATTTCGTCGAGCGGGTGCGTTTCCACGCGGGGCCGGATGATGCCGCGGGCGATGAGGTCGAGAACAGTCGCGAGTTCCTGCCGGGTACCCCAAAACGAGCCGAGGACAGCGATCTCGTCGGAAACATCGCGAAGCCCGAGGAGTGGACCACCGACGCTGCCCAGGCCGACGAGAACGATGCGTCCGCCGCGGGCGACGAGTTGCTGGGCGAGCAGCTTGGTCTGATCGGTGCCGACGAAGTCGGCGACCAGCGTGATGGGTCGATCAAGGGGCGGGTTTTGGGGATCGAGCTGCCGGCTGTCCAGCGCGATGGCTGCGCCGTGCTGGCGGGCGAGTTCCAGCTTTCGCTCCTGGATGTCGAGGGCCACGACGACGGCGCCGAAAGCACTGGCGATCTGGACGGCATGCAGACCCAGGCCCCCGACACCGATGATGGCGACACCCTCGCCGGGCTGGAGACGAGCGACGGTCAGCAGGGCGTGATAGGACGTGAGGATCGCGTCAGTGGCGATGGACGCGGCTGCATCGGAAACGGAGTCCGGGACGGGAACCAGTGCCTGAGCCGGGACAGTGACGTACTCGGCGTACCCGCCGTCGCGGGCGATTCCGATCCAGCGACTCTCGGTGCAGAGGTTGTCGCGTCCGCTGCGGCACCAGCGGCAGTTGCCGCAACCGACTGGACCGAAGACGGCGTAGCGCCAGCCGAGTTCGATGCCGGTCACTCCCTCGCCGAGTTCCATGGCTTCACCGCAGATCTCGTGACCCAGCGTCAGGGGTGCCGGAATCGGGTAACCACCGAGTTCATCGAAGATGATGTGCAGGTCGGAGTGGCAGAGGCCAGCTGCGCGGACGCGCAGGAGCACCTCGCCGCGCTCCGGAACGGGGCGGTCGATCTCGACGAGACGGAAATCGTGGGGACCGAAACAGCGGGCTGCTCGCATGGTGTTCCTTTCTTTCTCGGGCTGACGTCACCGTGTCGATGGACTCCTTGGCCCGTGCGTCTTGCCCTTGCCTGCATTCTACCAGCACGCTCTCCCGCTGAGCGCGACGATTCCGTGAACAACCCATCTGTTTCCGCCGCCGACCACTCTGTTCCCAGCCTGAGACGCCTCGCCAAGTGGCTCGTCGTCACTCCCGCCCGCGCGGGAATGGTGTGCTCCTCTCCTCAGCGAGCGATACCGTATGTCTCACGAGGGTGCCTCTCGCGAACCTCTCTCGTGCGGCGGCAAGAGGCAGTCGGTCGTGCAGCAGTGCGGGATGACGTTCCGGCCATGCCGGTTGCCAGTCGGGATCGGTCGTGTCCAGGGCTTCTCCACGACCACGCTGGGGAGCCCCTCACCCGCGTGCTGCGACACGTCACCTTGGCGCACGATGAGTGTTGCTGCTATACTACGGTTGCACGCGCGCGTGCAGGTATAAGTTAAGTCAAACAAAGATTAGGTAAAATCGAAGGGGGACGCCATGAGGCAACTGATCACCGTCGTCATCACCCTCGCACTGCTTGCAGCCGTTCCGTTCACGGTTTTGGCTGCGGACCATGCGAAGGCGCAGCTCACTGTGGTGCACGGAGTCCCGGACCTGGTCGTGGATGTCTACGCCAACGATGCGAAGGTGCTGTCCAATTTCACCTTCGGCACGGTGACCGATCCTCTGGCGCTCGATCCCGGTACCTACAAGCTGGCGATCCGGCCGGCCGGGGCTGACCCAGCGAGCGCTCCAGTCCTCTCGGCCGAAGCCACGTTGGCTGCTGGCCAGAACGCGTCGGTCGTCGCTCATCTGGATGCCAACGGGCAGCCGCGCCTGAGCATCTTCGTCAACGACACATCCCGGGTGGCGAGCGGTAAGGGACGCCTCATCGTTCGCCATACTGCGCAGGCGCCGGCGGTAGACGTGCGGGCTGGTGGCGCGGTCGTCTTCGCCAATCTGGCGAATCCGAACGAGGCCAAGGCGGACGTCGATGCCAAGACCTATTCGGTCGACCTGGCGCCGGCTGGGCAGGCGCAGGCGGTGTTCGGGCCGGTCGACTTGCCGGTGGCAGCCGGAGCAGCGACGATCGTCTATGCCATCGGATCGATCGAACAAGGCTCCTTCCGGCTGGTAACCCAGGTGATCACCGGTTTGGGTGCTCCACCCAGCCATGTCGGGACCGGTGGGGGTAGTGCCGCCAACGCGACGCTGCCGTTGACGGTCACGGTGCTGGCCGCGCTGCTGGTATTGGCTGGTAGTGCGGCGCTCGTCCGCGTGCCGGTTCGCATCGAACGCCGCAATCTCCGGTAATGGCGCCTCTCCCTCCCGTCGCAGCGGGTGCTCCGGCTTCGATCAGGGCACCCGCTGCTTTCGATCGCAGACGCTCCCAGCGAGGATCGTCATGACCGCATCGACACGTCGGCGCAAGGCATTCGGGACGACTGCGCTCCTCCTGGCAATGATGCTGATCGGGGGGTGGTTGAACGCGTCCTCGCACGCCTTGCTGCTCGGCCCGGTCGGGGTATCACCGCGCGTGCCGGAGGCTGACGCGCTGCGCACCGAGGCGTGGCGGCTCGTCGGGCAAGCGATTCCGAGTGAAGAGGTCGCGGTGCTCCCGTTGCCCGAGACGTGGATCCCGCCGAGGCACTCGCCCAGCCCGGCGGTGGTCGAGGAGCCCTCGCCGGTCCGCGAACCACTACTGGTGATGCCGCGACTGGTCGAGCCGGTGCGTATTCGGATTCCGAGCATCGGCGTCGATGCTCCGATCCAAGCGGTCGATCTCGCGCCCGACGGCAGCCTGGCGATCTCCGACGACGGCGACACAGTGTTCTGGTATCGGGGAAGCGCCTACCCCGGTTGGCCGGGACGAGCATTACTGGCCGGCCATCTCGACCGGGTGGAGGGTGGGTGGGCTGTCTTCGCCGGCTTGCACCGCTTGCAGCCGGGTAGTGTGGTGCTGCTCGAACTGGCCGATGGGCGGGTGCTCCACTACACGGTGACGGGGCAAGCGCGTGCGGCGAGCACGGACCTACCGGCGGAGCTGCTCACCGGCGAGAACTCCTCGGAACTCGTCTTGATCACCTGCGCCGGCTGGTGGGATCCGCAGCGTCACGTGTACAGCGACAACCTTCTCGTCTTCACGCGCTTCGACGGCCTCGCCCCGCTGAGCTAGTCGCTCGCGGTAGCGTTGGCGTCGCTGAGTACCGTATCCAGCGCTGCGGAGAAGATCTCCAGGGTGCGCGCGATGTCGGCCTCGCTGTGGGCCAGCGAGAGGTAGAGCTTTGCGCCTGGGTTGACGAAGAGCCCACGTTCGAGGCAGGCGAGGCCGAAGCGAACAGCTCGCTCGCGATCGGCACGGAGCAAAGCTACATAATCGCGGGGCTCTTCCTCGGCGAAGACGATCTGCAGGACCGGCCCTTCCCCGATGACCTGCAGCGGTATACCGCGTGCGGCGGCCAGTTCACGCAATCCGGTCCGGAGTTGCTCACTGATTCGATAGAGGTCGTCGTACACGCCAGGCTGCCGAAGAACGTGCAAGGTGGCCACCCCGGCAGCGGCAGCCAGCGGATTGCCATTGAGCGTGCCACTGAGATACGCGACCGGTTCGCCACGAGACCGGCGCGTGGGGTCGGTGAGTGCCATGATCTCGCGGCGGCCGGCGATAGCAGCCAGCGGGTAGCCACCGCTCAACGCCTTGCCGAAGGTAGCCAGATCGGAGACGACGCCGTACCGTTCCTGGGCTCCTCCGTAGGCGAGCCGGAACCCGGTGACGACCTCGTCGAAGATGAGCAGGATTCCGTAGCGCTCGGCGAGTTCGCGCAGGCCGTTCAGGAAGCCGGGTGCTGGTGGGAGCGCTCGTTGCAGCGGCTCACAGATGACGGCGGCCAGCTCCTCGGCATGCTGCTCGATGAGCGCGCGCGTGACGTCGAGGTCGTTCCAGCGTGAGACCAGTACGGTCTCGGCGACTTGGGGTGGGATGCCAGCGGAATCCGGTTGCCCCTGCGGCAGGTCCGAGGGGACGGCGGGGAACGCGCTGATGAGGGCGTAGTCGTGGACGCCGTGGAAGGCCCCTTCGAACTTGAGGATCTTGGTACGACCTGTATCGGCGCGGGCGATGCGCAGCGCGTGGAATGTTGCCTCGGTGCCGGTAGAGACGAACTTGATCTGCTCGGCGCAGGGAACGGCCCGGATGATCTCCTCAGCCAGGTCGATCGCGGCCGGCGTGAGCGTGTAGAAGGTCGAGCCGAGTGCCGCTTGACGCGAGACGGCCTCGACGATGGCGGGATGAGCATGGCCGAGGATGAGCGGTCCGGAACCGAGCACATAGTCGATATAGTCCCGACCATCGACGTCGACGACACGGCTTCCCAAGCCGTGCGAGAGCACGATGGCATGCGACTCGGGAAGGACGAAACTGGTCACAGCGCCACCGAGCGCCGCGCCCGCGCGGCGCAGCCATTCAGTGCGGGTGGCTTTAGGTGTTTTCGTCACTGTTCGCTTCTGCTGGGCTGGTGGCTGAGATCGCTGCTTCTTCCTGGGCGCGTCCGGCCCGGCCGCGTCGGCGACGACGGACGGCGCGGCGACCGGCTGGCGCAGTGCTTTCCGAGGGTAACGACCAGTTGTGCAGCAACTTCAGGACGCGGGGAACCACGTACGTCGTCGTGCCGATGACGCCAGGAATTCGCTGGAGTTTCTCGGTGATGAAGCGATAGAGCGCATCGACCGAGGGGACGAAGACCTGGATGCTGATGTCGCGCTCGCCGGTGGTGAGACCGACGTAAGCGACTTCTTCCATGGCGACGAGTTGCTGAGCGACTTCCTCCAGGCGTCCCGGTTCCACTTCCAGGAAGATATCGGCGGTCACGTCGTAGCCGAGGGCGGAAGGATTGACGATGGCGACGAGCTTGACGATGCCGTCCCCGACGAGCCGGTTGATGCGAGCGCGGACGGTTCGCTCGGCCACACCGAGTCGGCGAGCGATCTCGGCGCTCGGCATGCGGCTGTCCTCTTGGAGGAGACGGATGATCGAGCGGTCGAGTGCATCGATCGGGCGTACCATCGTTCCAGCGCTCCTCACTCCATGGTCTCCATTGACCAGCTGTCGCACCATCACGGTGCCAGTTTGCACAGCAGTGCATTTTCGCCTGCTTACCTCACCGGTACCCGCCTCTCGCGAGTCGAGCGCCGGTTTCGTCAGCAGCGTGCCCGATTATACACCGGTTACGACACGATCACCTCCTCCCTATGCTGGAGAGTAGCGTCGTTCGCCCGAGAACGAGCACGACTCCGGCGACGACTTCGACACCTATGAGGAAGTAGACCCGGACGAGGAACGCGCCGACGATACCGAGAAGAACGGCCGCGAGGCTGAGGAGGAAGGCCGAGAGCCCTCGGCGGAAGTTCAGCATGCTCGACACAGCGTGTAGGAAAGCCATCACGAGGGCGATCAGCAGAGCGCGCGGTGCTGCGCTCAGATAAAAGCGATACGCGAGCGAAATCCAGAGCAGACCGACGATGAGGAAGCCGCTTCCTAGGATGAGCAGGGTTCCGGAGGGCGGTTGCGAGGCGGGTCGGTGTCGTGCGAACTCAGGTGACCAGCGTCTCACCTGATACTCCTTTGCATCATCCGAACTGGCCGGCGTGCGCCAGCGCACCGATGAGGACCAGCAGGATGCGCACGGCATGAGCCACGGTCACACCGCTCGGGTCGCGGGCCGGTGCCAGTTCGGTGAGGTCGAAGCCGACGATTTGGCCACGGTGTGCAATGCCACACAAGAGGTCGAAGACCTGCCAGTACGTCAGACCACCGGGGGCTGGCGCATTGACCCCTGGCATGATACCCGGATCGATGCCGTCCGCGTCAAGCGTGACGTAGTACGCGGATGCCTGCGGCAAGCGGTCGAGTACCCACTCGATCCCCTCTCGGTGCACGGTGCGGGCCGGAACCAAGACGCTTCCCCAGGTACGAGCAGCAGCGAACTCTTCCTCTCGTCCACTGCCGGCCCCGCGTAGCCCGATCTGGATCATCGCGTGCACCGAGGACAGTTCGCTGGCCCGTCGCATCGGACTCGAGAATCCCTCGCGGATGCCATCGACCTCGTCGCGCCAGTCGAGGTGCGCGTCGATCTGGACGATACAGAGCCCTGTCTGCTCGGCGTAGGCCTGCAAGACCGGAACGGTCACCGCATGGTCACCGCCGAGCACGATGGGTACGGTGCCAGCACGGAGCAGTATGCGGACGACCGTGGTGATCCGCTCCAGATTACCGGTGTGGTCCTCTGGAACGAGCCGGACATCGCCCGCATCAGCGAGCAGGACTTCCCGTCCCGCGAAGAGGTCGCCACCAAAATCGACGTCCACGTTCCGGTAATATGGCTGGAAGGCCAGTGAAGCAGCGCGGAGCGCGGCTGGGGCAGTCGCTGACGGAAGCTCAGGCCCCAGCCCTCGGTACGGGCGTCCGTAGGGAACACCGAGGAACGTCACATGAGGGGGACGAGGCAACTCGTCGAGGCGGGGAAGTCCGAGAAAAGTCGATGGCGCAGGTTCGGTCATCGAGGGGTGATCGCTCGTGTCCTCGCCGTGCATCGTGCTCCACACGATCGTGTCCTGCTACGTTTCACTGCTCGATGATTGTGAAAGCCAACGAGTGGTTCGTCAAGAGGAGAGCGCCGAACTCCCACGGCTTCTCGAAGCGAGCGGTGCGGACGCAACTGAGGACCGAACTGCTCGGGCGGTTCGGGAACTGGCACCGACGAACTAGCGATGAGGAAATGCGCGGCTCACGAGTGGATCTCCGTTTTTGCGTATCCTCGTGGTCGGCACGTTGGCTCGCTCGGTTCTCCGGTAGGACAGCGTTGCGGTTCGCCGCGAGAGATCCGGAATGGAGTCGAGGTCGATGCGGGTGTGACGCGCACCGGCTGTCCGATGACCCGGGCACCGTTTGCCGTCACGATGGAGGCGCGCAGCGACCAACCGGCGCAGTGCGGACTGGATGCTGCTCCATACCAGGAGAAGCGATCGTGCGTGGCAGAGCGGAGCCGGTCGGTGAAGGGGGTTGGAGCGATGGACGAGCAGGGGAACGCTGAGGGGTTGGTGCGCGCGGCAACGCGCTTTTCAGCGGAGCGACCGCACTGGGTTCGGCCCAGTTACGACGGGTTCGGCCTCGTCAACCTGCCATGGTCGATCCTGGCCAGCCTGGGGGGCGAGCTGGAAGGGCAGCCGGTTTCTCCAGCGATCTGGCCGAGCGAGTTGGCCGATGGGATCGAGGCTGTTCTGCTCGTGATCATCGATGGACTGGGTTACGAACGGCTGCAGCGCGCGCTGGCGGAGGGAGAGACGCCCGGGCTAGCGAGATTGGCGCGTGAGGGCATACTCTTCCCGCTCACCTCGGTCTTCCCCTCGACGACTGTCGCGGCGTTGACGACGCTGGCGACCGGTTACCCGCCGAGTCAGCATGGCTTGCTCGGCTTCACGGTCTTTCTGCGCGAGTTCGGCATGCTCTCCAATCTCCTGCTCTGGTCGCCGCTCGGGCGATTTCCCAGCTACGCGAGCCTGGGGCTGGAACCACGCTCGTTCTTGCCTTTTCCGACGATCGCCGAGCGAGCCGCGCGAGCCGGCATCCACGCGACGGTGGTGAGCCCGGAGGCGTTTCGCGACACGCCCCTGACCAAGATGCAGGCGGCTGGTGCTGAATTCCGCGGATATCGGACACCCGGCGAGTTCGTGGCGCAGGTTCACGCCGCGCTCGTCCGGCCGGGTCGCCAGTTGGTGACGGCCTATTGGGATACGCTGGACACGCTGGGCCACTTCGTGGGACCGGAATCAGCGGCCTGGCGTATCGAGTTCCGGCAGTTCGATCGCTTGCTGGCCGACGAGCTCCTGGCTCGACTCCCGCGGCGTAACCTGCTCGTCGTCATCACCGCCGATCACGGGATGGTCTCCCTGGATCCAGCGCGGCAACGACCGCTCACCGATCCCGCACTGCTGGCCGAACTGCGGGTCCCTCCGGCTGGCGAGCGTCGCGCCGTCTATCTGCATCCGGTGACCGGCGCAGAAGAGTCCGTACGGGCGCGCCTGACAGCGCTGGCGGGCGAGGACGGATGGGTGTCCAGTCGAGACGAGCTCTTCGCGCAGGGGCTGTTCGGTATCCTGCCGTACCATCCGGAAGCGCTGCATCGGGTGGGTGAACTGGTCCTGATCGCAGTCGCGGGAGCGGGTTTCCCGTGGGATCCACCTGGGGCATCAGGCCGTGTCTTTCTCGGGGCACATGCCGGGCTGGAAGCGGTCGAGCAACTGGTGCCGTGTCTGATCTGGCGTCCGTGAGCCGTCACAGTTGGAGCCAGATGGCGAGCGAGCCGGCTGCCAGGAAGAGGGGGACGAGAAGGAACCCGAGCAGGATGTACTGGCGGACTGAAACCGTGATCCCGTACCGGCGCAGGAGCAGGACCCAAAGGATCGTTGCCAGCGATCCCACGGTCGTGACGTTCGGCCCGAGATCGGCTCCGAGCAGGGCAGCGTAGCGCAGCGCTTCCTGGGGGAGCGTGGCGGGGGCACTGGTCTCCAGTGCCGCGCGCATGACCAGGGCCATCGGTCCATTGTTGATCAGGTTCGCACCGAGCGCGGTCCCGAAGGCCGTGCCGAGGATGGCGCGCAAGGTAGATCCCGCGCCGAGCGCCAGGAGCCAGGTACCGAAGCGTTCGGTGAGTCCGAGTTCGGTCAATCCGCGCACGACGATGACCATACCCGTGAGGAAACCGAACAGCGACCAAGAAATACCGCGGACCAGGCTCCTCCAATCGAGCTGGCCGATGCGCCAGACGAGCAGGGCGAGCGCGCAGGCGCCGAGGACGGCCACCGGACCGAGGGACAGGTGATACCAAGCCGCGGTGACTTCCACCAAAGCCAGGACGGAAAGCCCGCTCAGCGTCAGGCGGGCAGTCTGCTGTCGTCGGGAGTCGAGCACGGGAAGGCGAGCGAGATCGTACACCATACGAAGGTCGTGGCGGAACCACCAAGCGAAAATGATGTAATTCGCGAGAATGGCAAAGAGAGCGGGGGCCAGGAGAAAGCGGAAGAAGGTGGGGAGATCGATCCGCTCGCCGAGGAGCAGCACGTTGATCGGATTACTGACCGGGAGCAGGAACGACGCCGTGTCAGCGATGAACGTCGTCGCGAACAGATACGGCGCTGGTGAAAGGCGCAACTGGATGACCAGCATGGCGACGACCGGAGTGAGCAGCAGTGCGGTCGCGTCGTTGGAGAGGAACGCGGTGACCAGAGCTCCGATGAGAAAAAGCATCAGATAGAGCCTGCGGCTCGAACCGTTCGCCCAGATGGCTGCTGCTCGGGCCAGCATCGTGAACACGCCGGCACGCTCCGCCAGCGCGGTGGTTACCATGAGCCCCAGGAAGAAGAGGTAAACGTTCCATTCGTGGTAGAGCGCGGCTGCTGCTGTCTCGGGTGACACGATCCCGGTAAGCAGCATCACCAGGGCGCCGAGGAGTGCGGCGTGTGCCTCCGACAGACGAGCTGGCCGCGCGAAGATCCCGATGAGCGTCGCTGCGAAGATACCAAGTCCGCGAACGACCTGCATCGGCCCTCCCGACACGCGGTTGATGAGTCTACCATGCGACCGACCATTGGGCCGATTCTGGCGAGGATGAGCGGTGCCTCGCCGAGTGCCTGGCTCGCCGTCGGTCACGGCTGGCGCGGGGACGCCGGAACGATGGCGGACTCGGTGCCGGGACGGGATGCTAGACTTGCCTGCACTGGTCGCGCGAGGTGAGATCGTGAACGGAGGAGCAGGATGGCAAGCCGAGCCGAGCACGAACTGGCGGACGAGCGTGCGCGGCGTGTTCTCGATCGCTTGGCGGAGCAGGATGCAGCCGAGCGTGCTCGCGGACTCCCTCAGGAACAGCGCATCCGCGCATTGACGCCGGCGACGGGAGCGTTTTTGTACGGAGTGCTCTTGGCCCTGCGGCCGCCGCTCATCTTCGAGGCAGGTTCAGCGGTCGGTTATTCCACGATCTGGTTGGCACTGGCTGCGCGGGCCTATGGTGGACGCGTCATCGGTAGCGAGATCCGTCCGGAGCGCGTCGCGGCAGCCAATGCCAACCTCGCGGCGGCTGGTCTCCAAGACGTGGCAGTCGTCCTGGAGGGCGATGCTGCAGAACTGGTACGGCAGTACGAGCGAATCGATTTCCTTTTCCTGGATGCGGAGAAGGACGACTATGGGCGTCTCTTCCTGGCTGCCTTCGACCGCGTGGTACCGGGTGGGCTGATCGTGGCCGACAATGTCGTCTCGCACGACTGTCCCGCATACCAAGAGTTCGTCCGTTCGCGGAGCGATGTCCTGACGATCACCATCCCGTTCGAGCGGGGACTGGAGTGGACGATCAAGCGTTGGTGAGGGGCGAGCCGGAGCGCTCGGAAGCCAGCCGAGCGAGTGTACTGTGGTCGAGTCGGATGTCGGTGCAAAGCGGCTGGTAGACTGGTGGACGGATCACGTCCCCAGCGAGGAGGGGGACAGGCGATGACGGTCGGTCGGGAGCAGCCGCGAGCGCTCCTGTCGAGGATCGAGCAGCATCCGGAACGCCGCGAGGCGCTGCGGTGTCGTGTTCTCGCGCAGGAATTGCTCGCGTTGCCAGCGGTCGTCGCGCAGCAGGGTGACCGGTTGGATCGCGTCGAGGGGGTCCCGCTCAGCTGCGCGATGCGCTGGCTGGCCGCTTCACGCGAGCGCCGGTCAGACTTTTTGAGGTGACTCCTCGCTGCCGCGGAGCGGCTCGCTGCGACGTTCCACGAGGTGGATTACCAGGACGAGCGTATGGCGTGGCAGGAGGAGCGAACCGGATCGAACGGCGCATGGAGCGGGACGACGCGCAGCTGGCTCATCTGGGGGAACCCGCTCAGCGGCCCGAGCGCGAGCGGCAGTCATTGCGCAGCGAGGTCGGCTGGCCGATGGTGACAGCGAGTGGGATGGTCGCGGCTGACGCCGCCGATGCGCTCATGCGGGCTGGGGAGCAGAACGGGTTCGCTGTTCCGGCTATCGCGAGGAGTCTCGCTCTCGACGGCGAACGGGGTCCGATCACCTCGGCGATCGATTCCGACGGAGAGCGGGTCTGGGTACTGGTCGAGGTTCGGGTGCAGCTGCGGCACAATTGCACATGGTTGGGAAGATCTCCTTGTCAGGTTTCCGCGAGCGACGCGCTCGTGCCGCTCTCGAGCCGCCGCTGCTCCCGACGTGTTTGGGCAGCGGGTATACGGGGAGGCAGGAATGGCCTCTCGGGGTGGGTGTCTTCTCGCGGCGCGGTGAGCATGTCGCGCCAGCGATCCGGCGCGGAGGGAGGGCGCGAGCGGGGCGACACGCACGAGCCTGTCGCAGCAGTCGGTTCGATCCCACCAGGCGATCAGGCTGGCCGCTGAGAGGACTCGCGCGGGGCAAAGGACGTGTCGTGAAAGCACTGAGAGCGCAAGGGCGTCGAAACGAACGCGAGGAGGGCCGATGCGCAGCTCAGAGGTGATCGTGATCGGTCTCGGCGCGATGGGCGCCGCGACGGCGTGGGCGCTTGCACGCAGTGGCTTCCGCGTACTCGGGCTGGACGCCTTTCGCCGCGGGCACGATCGCGGTTCGTCGCACGGCAAGACGCGGATCATCCGGACAGCTTACTACGAGTCGCCGGAGTACGTCCCGTTGGTCCGGCGGGCGTGGACGCTCTGGCGGCAACTGGAGGCCGAGAGCGGCCAGTCGCTCCTCCGGATGACGGGAGGGCTCTACGTGGGGCGACCGGACAGCTCGCTCGTGAGCGGGGTGCTGGCGAGCGTTCGTGCGCATGGACTCCCGCATGAACTCCTGGAGGCCAGCGAGGCGATGGCGCGTTTTCCAGGGTTGCGGTTAGCACCCGAACAGGTGGCTGTGTTCGAGCCGGAGGCCGGGTTGATCGACCCGGAGGCAGCGGTGGCAGCCATGCTCGACCGCGCCACGGCCTCGGGAGCACAACTCCGGCATGAGACGCCAGTGATCGCCTGGGCGGTCGATGGTGACGGCGTCCGCGTGGAAACGCCGGCTGGAACCTTTCGGGCGGATCGGTTGGTGCTGGCGGCGGGAGCGTGGTTGAGTCAGCTCGTCCCAGAGCTCGGATTACCACTCGAGGTGTGGCGTATCCTGCACGTGCACTTCGCACCCCAGGCCGGGGGACGCTACGCGGCGGATCGTTTTCCCTTCGCCCTCTGGGAGGACGAAACAGGGCTCTACAGCGCGTTTCCGGAACTGCCGGGACAAGGGGTGAAGTTCGGCCGGCACGATACGGGAGAAGTCTGCACACCGCAAACGGTCCGACGTACGGCGACGAGCGAGGAAATCGCCGAACTGCGCCACGCACTGGAACGGTACTGGCCCGAAGCTGGGGGAGCGGTGCTGTGGTATCTCACCTGCCTCTACACAGTCACACCCGATCATCATTTTCTCATCGATCGGCACCCCCTTCGGCCACAGGTCGTTCTCTGCAGCGCGTGTTCCGGGCATGGTTTCAAGTTCGCTGCCGCGATCGGCGAACTCGTCGCCGCACTGGCGATCGATTCCGGAGCGCAGCCAGCGGCACTCTTCCGCCTGGAGCGGTTTCGGCGCGAGTCGATCGAAGCGGCACGGTGAGCGTGGTGACGCCGGTCAGCTGGGAGTGGGTCGGATCCCCATTTCGTCGAGGGCGCGTGTCACCGATTGCTCGGTGACGGGACCGACCCAGGCTTTGCGGATCATCCCATCCGGACCGACGAGATACGTCTGCGGAATGCCGTAGACCCGCCAGGCGCGACTGGTGACCCCGTCGCGGTCGAGCGCGATCGGGAAGGTGAGGCCGAATTCTCGGACGAACCCCTGCACCGTGGGCACATCTTCCAGCTGGTTGATGCCGATGACGACGAGGCCGCTCCCGGCGTACTGCGTGGCCACCTGCTGCAGAGCTGGCATCTCGGACCGGCATGGTGCGCACCAGGAAGCCCAAAAGTTGACCAGAACCGGTCGCCCGCGGAACTGACTGAGACTGATCTGGTCGCCATCGAGTTGGGGAAGCGTGAACTCCGGCGCGACCGTCCCGATGGTCAAGGCCTGAGCGGCGAGGAAGTCGCCAGCGGACGGAGCAGGACGAGGAACCTCGCTCTGGCGCAGGAACCAGAGGGCAAGCCAGACCGCACTGACCAGGACAGCGAGCAGGGCGATATTGAGCGCGATGAGGTGCCAGAGGGGTCGTTGTGCCTGGCGGTCGCTCGACACGTCGGTCGGCGCGATCGGTTCGCTGCTGGTCGGCTCGTGCATCGTTCGCTCCCGAGGCACACCACGCCTCTTTTCATAGTGTACTCGTGGGATCGGTGCAGTCTCGTTCTCGGGAGGTGGATCGCCGCGGAGTGCATGCTGGTTCGCGCCGCGCTGGTGTCTCGGATCGGCCCCCGGCGGATCAGGAAGACAAGGGATCGAGGGGAGTTGGATCTACCAGGCGAGCTCACAGTACTGGCGCTCGAAATACATGAGGGGGTCGTTCGCTGGACCGAGATCGAGCGCGACGACCTGGCCCACGAAGATGGAATGGTCACCCCCCTCGTAGCGAGCCCAGGGTCGGCAGTCGATCCAGGCGAGGCAGCCGTCCAGACGGGGGATTCCCAGAGGGCCCAGGTGATGGGGCAGGCGGGAGAAGCGCGAATCGGCCAGGGGGGCACGTCCGGCGAACTGCTCGGCCAGGAACTCCTGATCGCGGGAGAGGAGATTGACGACCCAGCCGGCGGCCGTCTCGAGTAGCCGATGACTCTGCTGCTGGCGGTCGATGCAGACGAGGACGAGTGGGGGATCGAGCGAGAGCGGGCAGAAGGCGGTCACGGTCACGCCGTGATAGCCGGTCGGCCCGGCGGTGGTCACCACGGTGACACCGGCAGCGTGCCTGGCCATGACATTGCGGAACTGTTCCGGGCTCACCATCGCGTGCCTCCCCAGGACGATGCTACTCTATCGCTGGGGCGATGGGGGCGCTGGCGTCGTTTCACGGGCTCGTGCGGCGCGGATGGCGGCCTGGTCGAGTGAGGTCGACCGAAGACGGCGTGCACCGGGTGAGGAACAACGGATGGCTGAAGTGCGGACGGCCGACGGAGCTTTTGTTTATGTCGAGGGATGGCGCTGGTTCTTCCGCGAGAGCGGTGAGGGAGAGCCGGTCGTGCTCCTGCATGGCGTCCCGACTTCGAGCTTTTTGTGGCGCAAGGTCCTGCCGGTGCTGGCACGAGAGCGGCGTGTCATCGCCCCGGATCTTCTCGGGTTCGGTCGCTCGGACAAGCCGCGGCATGGTGCCGAGACGGTGGCGCAACTGGCGGAGCGTCTGAGTGCCTTGCTGGATCGCTTGCGGGTGGAGTGCTGTGCTCTGGTTGGCCATGACTTTGGCGTGCTCGTCGCCGCAGCGCTGGTCGAGCGGTGGCCGGATCGGGTCACCCATTTGGTGGTGACCAACACGAGCTTCCGAATCGAGCGGTGGCGGGGTGG
>Ga0308310_1000171_pt1 | contig 25216 bp, 16 predicted proteins | sample HotsprSampleMS65_FD_203672 | JGI IMG/M metagenome (GOLD analysis project Ga0308310, IMG submission 203672) | Hot spring phototrophic mat microbial communities from Mushroom Spring, Yellowstone National Park, Wyoming, United States - 20090730_MS65 ...
TATTAACGGCGATGCTACTTCAGTTGTTATCAGAGGCCAGCTCCCAGGCACACGAAGAGGTTTCCTACTGCGGGCAACACCTGGCCCCTAAACCCACTTTTATTCTCATCGTCGTCGATGATTTGGGCTGGGGCGAATTGGGTTGTTACGGCAACACGTTTAACGAAACTCCTCATATCGATAATTTGGCTGCCAAAGGTTTGCTGTTTCGCAAGGCGTACGCTGCCAGCCCGGTATGCTCGCCCACCCGTGCCGCCCTCTTAACCGGCAAAACCCCACCGCGGACGGGGATCACCGACTATCTTCGCCCCAATGACGAGAAGCACTTGTTGCCGAAATTTCAAACACTTCCGAAGCTCCTTCGCGAGATGGGATATGTGACGGCCCTTATTGGAAAGTGGCACCTATCCGGCTACGCGAGCCACGGTGCTCAAGAGGTGCCACCGAGCGTTCACGGTTTTTCGGAGGTGATTTGCTCGGAGACTCGGGGCATCGGAGCCGGAAGTTATTTCCCGCCCTACCACTTCAACCCGGAAATCCGGTCTCGTTTGCCAAATGAGCATCTAGTAGATCGGATTAACCTGGAGGCAGTGGAATTTATCACCCGGCACGCGGATAGGCCGTTCTTCTTAATGGTCAGCCACTACGCGGTTCATACCCGACTTGCAGGTCGGCCAGATCTGGTTCTTAAATTCGAATCCAAACCGGGTGCCGGCCGGGGACCCGACGCTCCTCAGAACAACCCCCACCTGGCAGCCCAATTGGCTGCTATCGACGAGGGCGTCGGCATGATTGTCGAGGCTTTAGACCGTCATAATTTGCACAGGCATACTGTCGTTTTCTTCACCTCGGACAATGGGGGTGAGGATCGAGTCACCCGAAACGCCCACCTGCGGGCAGGAAAATCTACCCTTTATGAAGGCGGACTTCGGGTTCCATTAATAGCCTACTGCCCCGCGTTGATTCCCCCTAATTCGATAAGCGAATGGCCGGTGTGCACCTACGATCTTTTCCCGACGATTGTTGAACTTGCGGGGATTCCTGCGGAAAGTCGGGGAACCTTGGATGGAGTTTCGCTTGTACCTTTACTTCGGGATCCTTCGGTATCGATGCCTCCTCGCACGTTATGTTGGCACTATCCGCTTAACCAACCTCATTTTTTAGGAGGCCGATCTGCAGGGGCCATTCTCCGTTTTCCCTGGAAGCTAATTCAGTATTTCGACAATGGCGAGGTGGAACTTTTCAATTTGGCCGAGGATGAATCGGAAACCCACAACCTTTCGGCAAGATACCCTGAGACTGCCACCTCCCTTCTCCAAGAACTTCGAGAGTGGCGAAATAAAGTCACAGCGGAAAGCCCATTTTCCCTTCCAAAAGTACCGGATTAAGTGCCGCTCAGTGGGGAACCTCGAATATCTCGTAATATCTAGAAAACTGCGGGACTATGTGGCCATTCCCACGCGGATTATGTTCCCCTGTTGGGCGACTTGAACGATAGATAATCCCAGATCTTGGAACTGTTAGATAATCCCAGATCTTGAAACTGTCATCATCCCTAGTCCTGGCTGCCGTCTCCCCGCTTCAAGGCCGACCCCAAAACGGGGAGTCAAGACAGGGACTGTGGAGTAGGTCGGGGCCGCCAATGGTGACCAATTAACCCGTTGACATGTTTGCTGTCGATGGGGCCTCCAAGGGGATTGTCCAGCTTTTTCGGATATTAAAGCGGCTTTTTCGGATATTAAAAGATGTCCCAACTTTCGAGCAGAGATAATTCAAGACCTTCGAGACGACATAATCAAAGGAGAAAGACAAAGTTCCGAGCAAAAAAAACCAGTCGATGTTTCGACTTCAGAACTTTCGGCAAGGGACCAGCAATCCGTTAATCCCGGTTTTTCCGGAGCCTCACCTATGCCCCGCCCAAAATAGTGGGTTCCGACTTCAAACCTTCGGGGCACTTCCTCAAACTCCGGCAAACAAGAGTTGTCTGACGTTCGAATCGACCACCTTTTCACCCGCGGACATTCGCAAGCAAACAAGGGCCTTTCCACTCCTCAGCAACGTTGAGTTTGCCAATTTTGAAACTCACATTAAGTTTCCTTAATTCTAAACTAATCGCTTAATAGATTCCGTTAATCACCTGGAGAAATTGGGGGCAAATAGCCCCCACGGGGGCTCAATCTTCCTAGAGGTAGTTAAGGGGTGTTAGGGATGGCACCTGTACCCGACGTGTGTTCGCCAAGGACCAGAATTCCGGGGCAATGCCTGTAACTGGGACACCTTTCTGCCACCTCAAGGGAGTAACACCGGAATGGAGGATCATATCTGCATCCAATGGGGCTTCCCAGCTAAAGTAATCCAACGGGGTTTCCCAGAGGATCTAAAAGTGCCAAGCTGAACCTCACCGAGCAAGCCTACCGTGGGGGGGGGTGGGTCGGGAAGATGGGCCTTACCACGGAGAAAAAAATTTCCTGCACCTCCCCCCGGCAGGAACCCAGCCGTACGGTGCAAATTAACTCCCCTGCCCGGGGAGTCCTCCCAGGGTGTAGAAAATATTGAGTCTCGGGACAGGTTTCCCAAATCTCCCCCGCGGATTAGCACTTCCCTCCGTTGCCTGTAAGCTAAGAATTGAAAGTGTGTGGCAGTGCCCGGGAAGGGGGCCTTACAAGTTAAGAGAACTCTCCTTTGGGAGGGTACTCCCGTTTCACCCAGTCGGGTGTGAAGTCCGTTCTCGGTAGGCTGGAGGCCGAATTCCCAGTCGAGGAACCACTCCGTTCTCTGTGGACAATGGAGTTTTGCAAGTATTTCGGATTTCGCAAATGCTTCAATGGTTTCGCAATTTGTGGATTGCCATCTTCACGGTCGCCCACGCCTTTTGGGTCACCTTTCGAACATGTTTTGCGACCTATAATCCCCGGCGAGGGACCTTTACCCGACAGTACGAGTTTCCGGAGCTGCCGGCACGAATCACAAACCGGTTCCGGGGTTTTCACCGATTCGATTTGACAAGTTGCATCGCATGTGGGCGGTGTGCTCGCGACTGCCCCGTCTCCTGCATCTACATCGAACGGGAACGGGTGCCGGGAAGAAAAGGTTTTAAGGTCCGCAGTTTTATCATCGACTATACCAAATGCATGTTTTGCGGGTATTGCACGGAAAATTGTCCGGTCGATTGCCTATTTATGGGCCAGACTTATGATTTGAGTTGTTACAGTCGGGATGGATGCATCGTCGACTTTGCCAAGATACCGCTAGAAATTGCTTGGGGCTTCGGTACTTTATCACCGACAGCCGTGGCATTATCCAAGAGTGTCCTCCAACCCGTGCATGAGGGACCTTCCCAGTGATGCAGGAATCAACGAGCTCTGCTGAAACCGGCAAAGCTTCCCATTCGGTTGGCGGGCGGCGATATTTCACCCTTGAGGAAGCCGAGGCACTTATAAGCATGCTGCAACCTAGGTTGCGGCTACTCCAGAGAACAGCCCGAGAGGTATTAGAACGACGAAAACAGATCGAACTGCTTCTTCGGAATGGCTCTTCTCACAGTGGTGTCTGCTCCCTTAAGTCATACCAGGAGGAACTTCAATCGGCAGCCCGACATCTGGAAGTCCAATGGCAGCGAATATCTCAAGAAGTTGCTTCCCTCCGCCAATTGGGAGTTGTCGTCAGAAGTGTGGCTTCGGGCATTATCGATTTCCCCAGCTTGTATCACGGACAGCAAATTTACCTTTGTTGGAACATCGACGAACCGACTATTCTTTATTGGCATCCTGCCGAAGGAGGTTTCCACTGCCGTCGACTCTTAGATTCCCTCTTCGAAGCGGATTGGACGGAGAAGTCAGCCCGGAAAGCACCCGCAGTTGTCCGATAGTCAGTATAACCCACTCTCGCTTCCTCCATAGCCCTTTCGGTGCCTAATCTGCGGCAAGGACAAGTTGTCTTCGAAGCCTCAGATCCGAGTTATCCCGAGAGTCCCAACATTTGCCTCGGGAATCCATCCTCGCGGGTTGTAGATTTTATGCTTGTGGCAAGTGTGTACAGCAGTTCACTTCAAAGCCGCAACCTCCAACGCGTGAGAGTTGTCGGAAAAAACCGGGGCTCGCCCGCCAACAGCCTAAAGGACACCCTGAGTCCCCAAAACATCGCTAGTTCTCCGAGCGTCCTCCTTTAATCCTCCAAGCCTCAACCGCCCGAAATCCATTTCCCTGAGAAATACTGAAATCCATTACCCTGAGAAATAGAGGAGATGAAAGTCTTCATTGCTGGTTGCTTATGCCAAGCAAATTGCCCCGGTCCCCCGGACCCACATATCTACACTCAACAAGTAGTTAAGAACTTGCACCGGAGCCCGGAGGGTTGGCTGCGGAGAAAGTGATCCCGCCATGGCAAGGATTCGGAAAGACACCGAAACCTATGAATCTCCGCTCGGAACCGTCCGTCAATTCGAGGCCGAAAACGCCAACCCGCAATTTGCTCGATATTTTGCCCTTGGTATGCCTAGATCTTGTAGTTTTGGCAAGTTCGCTGAGGTATCGAAATGGTTTCTCCAAGTTGCCTTGGGGAAATCTTATGGAAAAGTTTTATTCGGTTCGTCGGGCCCATACAGGCCTCCCGCCAAACGAGCAAGATGACGGGCGGAAATAGCTCCTGCATTGTCACCGCAGGCAATGCATATGGTAGCGAGAAGCTCAAGGTTCTCGGCCGAAGGCTCCAGGTCGACGGCTTTTAACGCCATTCGTCTAGCCTCGGGAAGTTTTTCTCCCCACCGGAGGTAAAGCCCGGCCAAAGCGGCATATCCAGAAGGTTGCTGAGGGGCAAGCTCCACGGCCCGCTTCAAGGCCTGCTCCGCCTCCGGATACATCTTGAGATCGGCGAAGAGCGAACCACACAAAAGTTGTCCAGGAAGGTAATTCCGCTGCTCCGCCAACACCTCGAGGATCCCCAAGCATTTGTCTCTCCTTCCCTGGCGGTGATAGAGCCATGCCAGAAGTTCCATAGCCGGTCCGCTTTCCGGGAATAGCTCGCGCGTTTTGAAAAGGATCATCTCGGCCGTCTCCGGATCCCCCGCTCCGAGAAAAGCCGCAGCAACCCGGGTGTAGATTTCCGCCAACCGCCGTCGGGTATCCCGCACGTCGTCTTTGGTCCGGAGCAATTCGCGGTGAGCTTCCTCGTCCCGCTTTTTCAGAGCCTGGAAAACTTGGAAGTACTCAGTGGCCAACGCTTTTTCACCCATTGCGGCGGTAGCTTGACCTAGCCCGAAGTATGCATTAGTGAATCCTGGGGCAAGAAAAACCGTCCGTTCCAGCAAGCGGATTGCCTCCCGAAAGGATTTCTTTTGCAGGTATGCTTGACCAAGGATTGCAAGCACAGCCACATCTTGCGAGGATTCCTCTACCACAGGGAGCAAAAGGGCTATCACCTCGTCCAGCCGACCTTGAGCAAGGATCTCTTGGCCAATTCGCACGGCATGGGCCGGCTCAGTCGGCTCGATCTCACGGGCTTGCCGAAAATACCCCAGTGCTCGCTCGTGCTCTCCTCGGGAGGCAAAGTACTCCCCGAGACCACAGAGAGCGGGTAAGTATTTCGGATCCTTTTTCAGGCACTCTTCCCAAAGGCGGGCGGCATCCTCCCCTCGGCCAAAAGCCAGCAAGGTATGTGCAGCAATATTCGCCAATTCTGGGGTCACCCCCTGGATCTCCACCAACTGCCTGAGCCACACGTCAATTTGATGAATCGCGGCTTCTAAATCCGGAGAGGCCTTCTCGATTAAAACGCTCAGTCCGAAGACATCTTCCGATTGATCCGGAGGAGTTTGCGGTGAAATAATCCACCAAAGGAGCACAACCCCCGACAAAACCGCCACGATCAAAGCCGCAGCAATCGCCGTCCGCCTAATTATCAGGTTTAAAGGTGCCATCGGTTCGTCGCTTAGCAAACGGGCAGATGTAGATCCCTATGAAACCCTTTCGATGTATACTGCCGAAACCCGCCCTATTTATAGCGCGCCCAAAACTCACAAGTGGCTTCGGAACAACAAGAACCTTGGGCACACTTCCCCCCACATCGCTCCGGAATGGAAACACCGGGACCGAGCCGGCACACGGCAATTTACAGCGACTTCCTGAAACCAAATCGCCCTGCCACCGGCCAGGGTTTCCACCGCAGCGAAGCTCAACCTTTCGCCCTCCCATTTTCTCTTCCTAGCCGGGAACGTTCCATCAACAGCTTTTAAGCCGTAGTACCAAGTAATCCCTAGGACCAGCCTGCCGCGGATGCTTCTCCTCTCAGCCGGGAAGATGATCCCCGGGGGCTCCGTAATCCGAGTGGCATCTTCCGGCCCAGCAGACAGTTGTCGACCAAGCTAGAGGAAATTCTACATTGCTGGAAGAGCCAGGCCCATGACGGGAAGGTTCCCTGCAAACCTGGCTCCCCATCCAACCCCGGTGCCGACCTTAAAAACCAGTTCTGCAGAGATCCGGCACCGGCCTTGTACAGCGGAAATCTGGCACCGGCCTTATACACCAGCAACTTCTTACTCTTCAAGCTTGCCCTCCCCAAGAACCCTGTGGCAACAGTGCCAAACACTGACTATTGGGCACCGGAGCGTTCCGACCGAATAGCGTCCCATGGCTCCGGGGGCAAAATTCACAGCCGGCATCAGTTCGTTTAGGTCGCTATCTGTTACCAGCGGCCTTCCAGATAACCACCTGGAAACCCCGAGCAAATTTGTCCTACAGCTATAACATCCGGAATGGAAGATGATCGTTCGGCCGAGAAGCCGGAACATATCCAAGAAACCGGGGTAGCTTTGTGGGGGCCCGAATTGTCGGGGTTTTACTCCTCCTTGTCGAAAATTCCCTGCTTGGGAATGGAGGGGTTCAAGCTCCCACCCTGCTTGCACAGGGAACTACTCACTTTCTTGCATAGGGAACTACTTGGCTTTCTTGCACAGGAAAAATACTTGCGGGGTATCGCAAGCCTTTCCTCTAAATTGAGTCAAACACCCGCTTGGTATCGGAAAAACCGGGTGTTAGGATAAAAACTTGCACGTCCGCTAGATCGGCCGAATCACAGTGCCTGGACCCGAGGGAACAAAAAGCTGGAGCCGCTTTAGGAAAGTGCCAAGGACGACCTGTGCCATCCGGCATTGCCGGGTGGCCGCACTTAATTTGGCTAACCGGAAAAAGTAAGAATCATTGGAACCTGGCCAATCAAAAGAACAGAAAACTCGACGGGCCGTAAAACACCCTCAGATCTCCATCGTTAGAAAGGATTAGGCAATGCTGACAGTTAACAGAGCCTATCGCGGTCGGAAGAGCCGGAACTTTTGGGTTGCGATGTTTAGTGCCATGTATGCGGTTGTGTTATTCGGGGACATCTCCGAGGGACAGCCACCGGTACCCCGAACTACCGAGGTGGAAATCCGTCCCGCTGCTACCGGGTCAGCAGGGAGCAATAGAGGCAACCGGCTCCTGCCAATTTTTCCGGTTACGGAGTTTGGGGCCGTTGGAGACGGACAAGCTGACGATACGGAAGCGGTTGAGCGGGCCCTGCGTGCCGGCGGTTCAGTGTTTTTTCCCAAAGGGATTTACCGCCTGACCCGAACGGTGGAAATTCCGTTACCGGAAACCGGCTTTGTATCAATCTGGGGAGATGGAACCGCCCGGATCGTCATGAGCGGTCCCGGTCCGGCATTCCGATTGACAGGCACTCACCAGGGAACTGCCGCTCCGCGTACCGTTCGCCCAGAGGTGTGGGCCCGTGAACGCATGCCCGTCCTCAGTGGGCTAGAAATCATCGGGGATCATGCCGAAGCTGGCGGCATCGAGGCTACAGGCACGATGCAACTGATTCTTCGCGATTTGAACATTCGCGAGACATTTCATGCCATTCGCTTGCATACCCGAAATCGCAACGTGTTAATTGCCAATTGTCACATTTACCAAAACCGCGGAGTCGGAATTTTCCTGGACAACTGCAATTTGCATCAAATCAATATCACAGGCTGTCACATAAGTTACAATGCGGGCGGCGGGATTGTTTCCCGGGCAGGGGATGTCCGCAACATTCAGGTCACCGGTTGTGATATCGAATCGAACATGCCGCTTGATCGCACCGAGGCCGAAGCAAGTCCGCCAACCGCCAATATTTTGATCGATGCATCCGGAGGCTCGGGGGGTACCGCCGAAGTTGCCATCACTGGATGCACGATCCAGCATACCTATCAGGCGAACGACTCGGCTAACATCCGCTTTATCGGCACCGATGGCCAAGGCCGGGCTTGGGGACACTTGGTAATTGCCAATAATGTCCTCTCCGATGTCCAGGTAAACGTGGATCTTTGGAATGCTCGGGGAGTAAGCATTGTGGGTAACACTTTTTGGCAAGGAGCCCAGTGGAACCTTCGGGCCATTGATTGCGAACAGCTGCTCGTCGGCCCAAACCTGATGGACCGCAACCCCCATTACGAAGCCCAGCTAAGCGGTGACGAGACCTTGCTTTTTGTTCGATGTAAAGACATCACCATCACGGGGCTCCATGTCAACGGCCCCCGAAGAAAAGAGGCGGGAGTCATACTCGAAGAGTGTAGAGGTGTACACATATTCGGAGCTACTTTGCTGGAATGTGAAGGAAGTGGTATCCTCCTGCGGAATTGTGCCGATGTTCGTGTCGGGCAGTGTTGGATCCGGCCCCCGCAAGACGCACCGCCATCTTGGCTCCCTGTTCGCATAGAGGGCGGAGAGAAAGTTATAATCTCTTCAGAAATTCAGTAGTGTTTCAGAAACTCACAATTTCTCTTACCGAAGGAGAGAACCAAACTCCGGGAATGGAATATCTAGCCGAAGCTGCTGTAGGCCTGGTGGCAGGTCTGCTAGGAGGGCTCTTAGGGGTGGGGGGATCGGTGCTGATCATCCCAGCCTTGGTCTTTTATCTCAGTCAAACTCCCGGGGGCTATGACGGAAGTCAACAACACCTCATCCAGGCAGCAGCAATGATCTGCAATGTGTTTGTGGTGGCACCGGCCCTCCTGTCGCACTATCGGGCCCAAGCCCTGCAACCTACAACGCTCCGATGCCTCGTCCCCGGAGCCCTCCTTGGTATGGCCACGGGTGTTTACCTCAGCAACACACCGTTCTTTGCCCGGCAACGGGGGGCTTATCTTGCCATCGGATTGGCAACCTTCTTGGCCTGGGAAGGCCTCGTCCATCTTTGGGAATTCCTCTCCAGAAACCTAAGACAAGAGCCGCCAGCCCACCTCCAGTCTCCACTCCCCGGCAAGACTGCGGTTGTCGGGATTGCCGTGGGATTGATCGGAGGGTTACTGGGAATTGGCGGAGGAACTCTCAGCATCCCCCTGCAGTGCCGGGTGCTGGCTATACCGCTCCGCAGTGCCATCGCAAATTCGGCTGCTACAATCATGGTAGTTTCCGCTTGCGGAGCCCTCTACAAGAATTTGACCTTAGGGCTTCACGGATTTTCCATCGGGGAGTCCATCCGGTTAGCTCTTATGATTATCCCGACAGCGATGATGGGAAGCTATTTAGGCGGCCGGCTCACTCACTCGCTTCCCCGCCGTGTTCTTCAGCTCATCTTGATCGGGTTTTTCTTTGGAATGGCGATTCTCACTTATGAGCGGGCCTTGGCCGGACTTCGGCGATATCGCCAAGATCTCAACGGTCAAGCAAGCTACCCGATAGGCCTTCGACACCTTCAGCATAGGACCCTGTGCCAAGAGCTTCCTACTTTCACACCTCCACCGACTGAGACAGTTCAGGCAAATTATCACGTTAAGAAAGTTCCGCCGTTGGCTTCTCCAACACCCGGACGGTGGGTGCAACCGGTCCAAGCTGCCGAAGTGCTTCGAACACTCCAATGGCCACACTCACTGCCAGATTCAGGCACCGAGCCTGCTCCCGGATAGGAATCCGTAAAAGACGGGAGGCATAGGTTTCCCGGATCCACTGCGGGAGCCCTTGCGATTCGCTTCCAAACACAAGAACATCGCCCGGGGAATAGGAGGCCTCCGTATAGCACAACCGCCCCCATTTCGAAAAAAACCACATCCGGTCTGGGGAAAGATGCTGCACTAACTCGTTCCAATCCGCTACCACCTGCCACTTGAGCTGATGCCAATAATCTAGAGCTGCTCGCCGCAGATGCCGATCGGTCACGCGAAACCCCAGGGGACGAACCATCCACAATTTTGCCCCTGCTGCCACACAGGTCCGACCTACGGACCCGGCATTATCGGGAATCTCCGGCTGGTAAAGAACTACGTGTAAAATAGGTTCGTAAGTCATTTCCTCAAAGCCAAGTTCGGTCGCTTGTTTGCCAGAGGCCAGCTCACAAATTAGCCGAGCTCAAATTAGCTCTTTCAAAGGGTTGAACGTGTTTCAAGAAGAATTTCGCCGCCTAGATCACGAGTATTTTATGCAGCTTGCAATTCAGGAGGCCGAACTCGCCTACGGCGAGAATGAAGTACCCGTGGGGGCTGTAATCGCCTGGGGTGGGAGGGTCATCGCAGCAGCTCACAACCAGCGAGAACAGCTTCGCGATCCCACGGCTCACGCCGAGATGATCGCCATCACCCAGGCTTCTCATCACTTGGGAAGTTGGCGGCTAGAAGGATGTACTCTGTACGTAACCCTGGAGCCCTGCCCAATGTGTGCCGGGGCAATCCTTCAGGCCCGCATTCCCACGGTTGTCTACGGAGCAGAAGATCCAAAAGCAGGGGCCGTCCGATCCCTGTATCAGCTCCTCGAGGACCAGAGGCTTAACCACCGCTGCAAAGTCATCCCTGGAGTGCTGGCAGAGCGGTGTGCGGAACTTCTTCGCCGGTTCTTCGAGGACCAGCGACGGCTAGGAAAGAAGTAAGAAGCCAAGAAAAGCCGGCTCCATCGAAATCCGAGTTTGGCCTAGGTTCTATTCGCGAATATTCGACCCAGCTCCAAAAGATCCCACGGAGCAGAAAGAATTTGGTGGTCAAATAGATCGGCATGTTTCTAAAGAAAATCTCTCCGCTCTTAAACCGGTGCCTCTTTCCACTCTTCGGACGGTGCCCAGCGAACCGCTTGCTCCAATCCGGAAGAGGCTCTGTCTTTAGACCGTGTATTTTTCCCGGGCACCCTGTACCCCAGCAGCCGGTTTGGCAGTAATGGCAGATCCCCACCAAAATCTCCTAAAAATTCCGGGCAAACCGACTCGCCAGAAGCTTCCGCTCGCCCGGCTCCATCAGACAGCAACTAAAGAAATTGCCGGCATAAAAACGAGGGCTTCGCTCGCTTCTAGTTTTAGGGGCCAAGACCTCGCTTAAGTAACTGACCGGCGGGGAAACTGCCTCGAGTCTGGTGGTCCCCCTCGGCGGAAATTGATTTCCCCTAATCCGATTAATTCTGTAACCCGGCAACATAGCGAGGATATTACCGTAAACGGGGCATAATCCGAGCAGCAAAACTCGAAGAAGACCCTCCCACAAGGTCCAAGCCCACCGTTAGGTAAAATGCCTCACCTCTATCCGCCGGAGGAGCGGCATTTCAAGAGATCCTGCCGTCGGCAGCGGAACACAAATCTGGTTCATTCCCCCCAATTCAGAAGGGCTGATACCCTCTATTGAGGCATATTTTGAACTTCTCCATGTATACCGATTTTCCCTCAGTCATGAATTCTGCATTTCCCTCAGTTATGAATTCTGTTAGAAAGCGCTTACCCGGGCGATTCCTTGGGGCTGCCTGCCCCAGCTTTTCGCCATTGGGCGGGGGACAAAACCCAAAGCATCTAAGGAGAATCCCCTCATAGGTGGCATTTGCCTAATTCTGCTGGAGGGAGTGACAGTGGGAATGTCCCTTTGCAAAAGATGCCAGCCAAATAGAGAATAGGAGACTAAAAGTGGGACCTTTGAGATCCAAATTAACAGGAATTCGTAACAGGAGGCCATTTTAAGCCTCGGTGTGACGCCCGGGCAATTTAGCCTACCCGACTAATTACACAAACTTATACATGGATCCGGGTCTGTTCTCGGGTCTTCTTTCATACTCGGGTGTCTTTCCGATGGTGTCCGGTTGGGAAGCTGATCAAGGTGCTCGGGTGAAAGTGGCAATGAGGCTAGATACAGCCCACTGATGCCTCAGGCTCAGTTTGGTTCGGGAAATGCATGACCAGATTGATATTGGGCCGTGTACCTTTCGATGTAGTGCAACCGGAAGAGAGCTCCGGCCTGGCGAGGAAGTGTACTCGGTTCTTGCTCACCAGGAGGGAAGGTTTGGTCGAAAAGACTTTTCACTGGAGGCCTGGACTGGACCTCCGAGCGGTGCAATTGCTTGGTGGCGGACCATAGTGCCCGAAAAACCCTCTGCCGGGGGAAGGACGGCTAGACCTGCCGCCCGTTTTGAGATGCTTTCGGAGATTTTGCGGACCGGGGAGCCACCAGAGTTCGCCTACATGCTGGCACTTTTCCTTTTGCGAAGAAAAATCCTCCGCTTCGAGGGCGAAATCCGGTATGCAGACGATTCCAAAATACTGCTTCTTTCTCACCCGAAGTCTGGTGCTACTTTCCAAGTCCCGGTGGCAATACCGGATCCCTCTCGATGGCCTATGTTGGAGCAAACTCTCACCCGGCTCCTTCGGCTGGGATCCCAACAAACACCGGACACATAAAAGTTCGAATTCTTTGAAGGGTCGCGGTTTCTTCCGAAAGGACCGGTTTGCCTGCTGCTTACGGCAACAGGTGGAGAAAAACAGTCGGGGTTCGTTGGCCAACACCAAACCAACCCTGCGTGACGCAAATACTTCTCGGAGAATTTTTCCCAAGCGGTGCTCATACAACTCCAGCGGTATCCGGGGAAACTAAAGCGGTTTCTGTGGCGGGAGCAAGGAGGCTCCTGATGAGCTTTTCTCCCTTTTGGGACCGATTGAGAGCCCTGCTGGCCGGATGGTGGCTTTGCAGCCTTCTGACATCTTTGGGTTGCCAAGGGTGGAGCGGGTTCCAGTGGAAGCGGGCCCCCTTTCCCGACGTTTTGCCCCCCTCCCCAACCCTTGAGCAGGTAATGAGTGCTATCAACGGGAATAGTTCCCGAATTTACAACTTTCAAACCGATCACGCAGTGATCAGTAGTCCTGATTTTCCCTCCCTTCGGGCGAGTGTAGTTTTCGAGCGACCATTACGCCTGCGGTTGAAGGGGGGAACCGGGGTAACTGGGTTGGAGCTCGACCTCGGCAGTAACGATGAGCTTTTCTGGATGTGGGTTCGTAGGGATCCCCAACTCTACTTCTGCCGACACTCGGAGTTCCTCGCTAGCCCGATCGCCCGCCAATTTCCGCTTGAACCCCGTTGGCTGATCGAAGCCTTGGGACTAGTCGAGCTAGATCCTCAAGACATGCACCGAGGACCCCAACCGGCAGGACAAGACCGACTTCGGGTGGTTTCTCGGCGGGAAACTCCCCACGGAACAACCATCCGAGTTCTCACTTTGGAGGCAGGGACAGCATTGATCTTCGACCAAGAAGTGTACGACTCCTCCGGCCAGCTGATTGCTGCCGCCAAGGCTCACCGCCACCGACGCGACCCCCTCACAGGCCTGATCATGCCCCAGGTTGTAAGCATCCATTCTCCCCAGTTTGGGTTAACCCTTCAAATAGACCTTGGAAATTTGCGGATTAATCGGCCTCTGGAAGTAGCCCCTGATGTTTGGCAAATGCCTCACTACGAGGGTTGGGCTCCTGTGGATCTTGCCCGAATCGCCCTCGCCCCAGACCGACAGGCCCTGTCGGTAAGTCTCCTAGGGATTCCACCTGAGGCATCAACCCGTCGTTTACCCCGACCACCCCAGGCCCGCATTCCTTTCCGCTAAAATTATCCTAAACAGCCGACCGCAACCCTAGCCACTGAGATACTGTCCAAAAAGTCACCCCGTGAGCCTTAAGGTATTCTGGCCAATTAACCGTTCGGGAGTCTCAATCGGCGGAGAACGCGGGTGGAGGTTTCCATCAAGGTTTCCACGAACTCGGCCCGAAGGGGCACCTCACAGAAATATTGATTAGGCACTATGAAAATCTTGACTTAGCATGAGCCGCACGAATACCCTAGACCACCCTCACTAATTCGAGGACCGGCTCATTTACTCAAACAGCGAAACCGGGGGCTCAATCGGCTGAATGCATTGCCGTTTGAGTGCCCGGGTAGCGAAGTCGTTCCACGGGTCTTACGACCTTTCGAAGAATTAGTTGCCGGGTCCCCCCAGAGACTTCCTATCATGAAGTACAAGACGGCTGCCCAAAGGCCGGAGATTTAAGTCTTTCTCTGAGAAAACCCTCGATTCAGATCTCTCCCAGTTTATGAAGGACAGTAACGCGATCCTCTCGGCAACCAAACCACCCGGCCGTGAAAAGTGATCAAATGGGTTGCCCTGTGAAGGAAACCAAAGCTTTCATGTAGTTCCCTCGCTCGAAAGCTTCTGGATCGGAACAATTTCTTTGGCTTAAAGCACCCTTCATTTGGTCAACAGAAGTATACTCGTGTTCTTCCATCCACTCCTGGAGCTCGGAAAGGATCGCCCGGATTACTTGAAACCCCTTCAAAAAGAGCACAGAGGCGATCATTCCCACATCCGCCCCCGCCAAGATAGCCTTGATAAGCTCGCGTCCCGAGTGGATACCGCTAGTTAAGGCCAGAGAGCAGTTCACACGCCCGTACAGAATTGCTATCCACCGCAGGGGCAGTAAACTTTCGAACGGGGTACTTAGTTCCAAATGTGGGCGAACTTCCACCGTTTCCAGATCGATATCGGGCTGAAGGAATCGGTTGAATAGTACCAAACCATTTGCTCCCGCATCGACCAACTGTTTAGCGAAATGCCCCAAAGCACTAAACTGAGAACCCAACTTTACTGCCAAGGGGATTCTTACGCTTTGGCGAACAGCGGCAACAAGGTCAACACAGCGTTTTTCGACTTCGCGGCCATCTATCGCCGGATCGGCCGCAACGTAGTAAATGTTCAATTCCAATGCATCGGCACCGGCATCCTCCATTAATTTCGCATACCGTGTCCACCCACCGCGGGTGATGCCGTTCAAACTGGCGATAATGGGAACGGAGACAGCCCTCTTGGCCGCCTCGATCTGCCGCAAATACTCTTCCGGCCCGCCTCGAAACTCGTCGAAACTGGGAAAATAACTGAGGGCCTCGGCAAAACTATCCGCCCCTACCTCAGGAACGATAGCAAATTCTTTGGCTTCATGTTCAATCTGTTCTTCGAACAAGGAATAAAAAACTACGGCGGCCACACCCGCTTCTTCCAAACGGCGTATGTTTTCTAGATTAGCACTTAAAGGAGAAGCCGCGGCCACCACAGGGTTCCGCAAAGACAGCCCAAGATATTTCGTGGAAATATCGACAGACATCTAGCTCCTACCTCCCCTAAACTTTCACCGAATGGTCGGCAGTTTTAACAAACTTTCCCAGGACACTCAAACGGTTCCAACCACCTTTCCAAATAACCCTCCTTCTTACTTCTCCCCTGTACTTTTATCCCGAACGAATCATTGGAAAAAAATTGGCACCACAAGGTCTGGTGGGAAATACTCACAGCACGAGACCCGGGGTTCGGACTGCCATGATTGAAACAAACCGGGCTTGCATGGGACGGCTTCTAAGAGCCTTGCACTTCCGCTCCGGTGACAGCCTGGACTGCCTCCAAGAGCTGTCCGTTGCCCTTCAATTGACTGAGGGCTTCATAGAGCCGCCACCGCTCCCAAATATCCTGTTGAGCCTTTTGGAAAAGCTCTTCGGCCCGATCGGGCTTTGCCCGGGCAAGCATCGCAAATCTCGCCTGCTTTAAGGCAAAGTCTTTGAAAGGCATGCTGGGCGGCTTGCTGTCCAGATGGAAAGGATGTTCTGTGTCGCGAGGATCGTAATGGTACAATGGCCAAGCCCCACAGGCCACCGCCTCCTTTTGTTGCTCCAGGCCATTGACCATGTCGATCCCCCATGCGATGCAGTGGCTCAGGGCGATGATCAACGATGGGCCCCGATACGATTCCGCAGCGATTATTGTCCGCAAGGCGTGCACCGGGTTCGCCCCCAAAGAGATCTGGCCGACAAATACATTCCCGTAAGAGATCGCCATCAGCCCCAGATCTTTCTTTCGCGCGGGTTTTCCGGAAGCAGCAAACTTGGCTACAGCTCCTCGTGGAGTGGACTTGGACGACTGCCCCCCAGTGTTGGAATACACCTCGGTGTCGAGAACCAACAGATTGATATCCCGCCCCGAGGCCAACACGTGGTCCAACCCGCCAAAACCGATATCATAAGCCCATCCGTCACCGCCGAAAGACCAGATACTGCGGCGGATCAAATAATCCGCTGCTGCCAACAAATCGCGTGCCTCCTGGGAATCAATCTCCGCCAATTTTCGTTTTAGCTCAGCCACATACTCTCGCTGCTTGCGGATCTGCTCTTCCGTCTCCTGCGGATTAGTGATCAAAGCGGAAACCAAATTATCCCCCAGCTGGCCGGACAGCCGCCGCAGCAGATCGTGGCAGTAACTGACCATTTGGTCCACCGCCAAACGGAAGCCGAAGCCAAATTCCGCTGCATCCTCGAAGAGGGAGTTGCTCCACGTCGGACCGCGACCTTCTGGAGTAGTGCAGTATGGAGTGCAGGGCAAGTTCCCACCGTAGATGGAAGAACAACCCGTGGCATTCGCGATCATCATTCGATCGCCAAAGAGCTGGGTTACCAGCTTCACATACGGCGTCTCCCCACAACCCGCACAAGCACCACTGAACTCAAACAGCGGTAACAGTAGCTGGGACCCTTTGATGGTGTCGATTTTCACTTGCTCTCGATCAACATCGGGGATTTCTTTAAAGAAGAAGTCCCAACAAACCCGCTCCCGATCTAAATGCTCCAACTTGGGGAGCATATCGATCGCCTTGTGCTTGGTGACCTGTTTGTCGCGGGCGGGGCAAGCCTGGACACACAACCCACAGCCGGTGCAATCGTCGGGAGCAACCTGGACCGTGAATTTCCACCCCGCGAACTCTTTTCCGCGATATTCGGCACTCTTGAAGCCGGCCGGTGCCCGATCAAGAACGGCCGCCGGATACACCTTCATCCGAATACATCCGTGTGGACACACCAAAGCACAAAAACCACATTGCGTACAAATCGCCGGGTCCCAAATCGGAATCTCCAACGCAATGCTTCGTTTCTCATAGCGGGTTGTGCCCGTGGGAAAGGTCCCGTCGCAAGGCAAGGCACTCACCGGCAACTCATCGCCCCGATTGGCGATCATCGGACCAAGGACCTCCCTGACAAACTCGGGAGCATCCTCGGGCACAGGCGGCAGCCGACGCTTGACGGAAGTGACCCGATCCGGATAACGCACTTCCGCCAACCCATCCAAAGCACGATCCACCGCCGCAAAATTTCTCTCTACGATTGTCCCACCACCCTTCTTGCCATAAGTAGCCACGATGGCATCTTTGATATGTCGGATTGCCTCTTCGAGCGGCAATACCCCGCTCAATTTGAAGAAGCATACCTGCATAATGGTATTGATCCGCACACCAAGCTGAGCCTCCCGAGCTATCCGGTAGGCGTCGACGACCCAAAACCGCAATTTCTTCCGAATGATTTCTTCCTGGACCTCCATGGGGAGTTGATCCCAAACTTCCTCCGGACCGAACGGGCTATTCAGAAGGAAAATTGCCCCCGGTTCTGCCATCGACAAGACATCTAACCGTTCCAAGAACACAAACTGGTGACAGGCAACAAAATTGGCCCGACTAATCAGGTAGGAGCCTTTGATGGGCCGAGGACTAATCCGCAAATGCGAGGTCGTCAGCGAACCAGCCTTCCGCGAATCGTACACGAAGTAGGCTTGGGCATAAAGCGGTGTGTTTTCCCCGATGATCTTGCATGTATTCCGGACCGAGCCCACCGTTCCGTCTGCTCCCAGCCCGAAAAACACCGCTCGAGTAACGTCGGGAGCTTCCGTGGAAAAGGCCGGATCGTAAGGCAGACTCAGGTGAGTAACGTCGTCGTTGATTCCGATGGTGAAATGCCGTTTTGGCTGCGGCTTCGCCATCTCGGCAAAAATCGCCGCTGCCATTGCCGGGGTAAATTCCTTAGAAGAAAGCCCATACCGACCGCCAATGACCACTGGCAAGGGCTTATCCGGAACCTCTTCCGGCCAATACTCGGCCAACGCAGCCGTCACGTCCAGATACAGAGGCTCACCGATCGCCCCCGGCTCTTTCGTCCGGTCCATTGCTGCCACAACCCGCACCGTCTTGGGAATTGCCCGCACAAACGCTCGACCGTCAAACGGCCGGAATAGCCGGACCTTCACGAGCCCGACCCGCTGGCCGGAGGCCACCAGCTTCTCCACAGTTTCCTCTACCACCCCGCACCCCGATGACATGATGACGATCACTCGCTCGGCATCCGGAGCCCCCACATAATCGAAAAGGTGATATTGCCTGCCCGCGATCTTGGCGAACCGATCCATCACCCGCTGCACAACCTCGGGACACCGGAGATAGTACGGGTTACACGCCTCGCGAGCCTGGAAAAACACATCGGGATTTTGGGCCGTTCCCCGCAGCACCGGCCGTTCGGGGTTCATTGCCCGCAGACGATGGGCCCGGATAGCTTCCGGATCCAGCATCGCCCGCACCTGATCTTCAGTCAGGGGCTCAATGCAGTTGACCTCATGGGAGATGCGGAACCCGTCATAAAAGTGAATGAAGGGCACTCGCGACTCTAAAGTGGCCGCGTACGCGATCAAGGCAAGATCCTGAGCTTCCTGCACACTGCCGGCCGCCAGCATGGCCCACCCGGTGCTCCGAACCGCCATCACGTCGCTATGATCCCCAAAGATGGATAACGCATGAGTGGCCACCGTCCGAGCGGTAACATGAAAAACCGCCGGCGTGAGCTCCCCGGCAATTTTGAACATATTGGGGATCATCAAAAGCAGCCCCTGCGAGGCTGTGAACGTCGCACTCAAAGCCCCCCCTTGGAGCGAGCCATGCACGGCAGCTGCGGCTCCAGCCTCGCTTTGCATCTCTACCACGGTGGGAACGACACCGAAAAGATTTTTTCGCCCCTTGGCCGCCCAATCATCCGGCAGTTCCCCTAAGGTGGAGGACGGCGTAATCGGATATATTGCCATTACCTCATTGCAGAGATGCGCAACATTGGCGGTCGCCTCATTACCTTCCAACGTGACAAAACGCCCGGATTTCACGGTAAAAACTCCTTCTCAACAGTGTTTAGCCCAGGTGCCCGAAAAACGAGGGACATTCACAATCACACATTGAAAGCCAGTAGTAACGTTACTGAAAGCCAGTAGTAACGTTCCCCGCCGTTCCACGTCGCCTCTAAGTTCCCAACTGCGGCATCGCCACGAAGAGGATCGCCCGACGGAAAGACGCTCGTTGCCCACGGCCTGCCGATGATGGACCAGGTTAGCAAGTCAGTCCTTATGCTGTCCCGATGTTAAGTGCTTATGCTGTCCCGATGTTATTACTCTTCCACAAGAACGGAAAGACACCGACCACTACGCGGAAATTTAACCGGGACTCTGTGGTCCCCAAAACGCCGCTCCCACTCACCCGCTTAAGCGCCGGTTTAGGGCATGGCTGGCAACATTACCGTCCCCTAAACGGCCTGATCCCGAACGGGATAACTTCCTTCCAAGCCGCCGCTCCCGTAACCTGCCAAGCCCGCCCCCCTCCTTCCTTGCCAAGGAATACCCCTGGAGGATCAACTCCGAAGTGATTTGCCTTTCCCCAGCCATCCGGAGGAGCAACTCTTAACGCCTGCCCCTCTCCCCGGGGAATGCCCAGGTTTCTCCAGTGCGGCATCGACGTCAAGGGGTAAAAACCCCGTGCAAACTCACGCGTGCCTTTCCCCGGATTATTTCCCGAACTTTAAAGGAACTTCCCCCGCCGACTTGCATCCGATCACAACCTTAAACCGCCTTCCTAACGCTGACTTTCCTCCGCCCCACTGACAATCCCGGCAGAAAAAACCGCCTCCTGAACCCTTCGACAAACTACGGCGGAAAGTCTATCGATGACCCTGATCTTTTCGAGGAACCTGGAACTTAGCACCGAGCCAGCAATCCCACTGCGGTCGGGGATTTGCCACCCCTAAGCAAGGCTGGCCCTCATTGCACAAGCACGTCAGTGACCCACGTCGCTGATCGGCTAGATATTCGCCGGTCCGCCTGGGGACACCTCAATTACAAACTTACGACGCCCACAGGATTTTAGCCTATCCGAATGTCCCTGCTTCATCAAGACATCCGGAATATTTCCCAGCATCCCGCAAGTCTAGTGTTAAAATCAGGTGCTGGCCGAAAAATACAACTTACTCGACCCGTTCCCCAAAAAAATCAAACAAATCCGCAGTTTCTTGAGAGCAAAACATTTGCAAACTGCTTCGATCCTCCGTCGCCTGCCGATTTCGGGTTATCCTCCGAGAGCCCCAAAAAAAGCCCCTGGCCGCCTCATCTGCCGGCGACTCGCAAAAGAGTGATCGAAAGACCGGCACCCTAGCGGGTGGAGCTGTTGGCCACCACACTTGGAACGAGTCCTGCCTTAGCCCTTTTCCGGTACCCTCCCCGGATCAGGCCATCCAATCTTGTGAAGGACCTCAATGGGGACCATTTCCCAGCAACCCAGCCTTGCGGATGGCTCAACCCCTGCCGTTCTACCCCCCAAAGCCAGGGACTCGGTACCGGAAGTGATGCACAAAGAACATGCAGCAACTTCGATCCCCACAACAGGGGATTACGAAGCAAACGGCCGTGCAAGAAGCCCGACACACTCAACAGTGAGGCTTCGAGCTCAAAGCCAAACCGGCATTTAACCCGAGGCCGATCCAGCAAGGTCGCCCTCTATCCCCTCCACGTGCAAACCCCAACTCAAGGATCCCCTCCGCTTCTGTCTTTTCCTCGGTCCGCTTGATGAACTGTTAGCCTGGGAAGACCTGGATACCTAAAAATTGCGATAAACAAAATATCCTTCGGAACTATCCAGTCCTTGACGCAGGGGAACTGATTTCCAAAAACCTGGCTTCCCCTAATTTGGTTGGCGGTAATCACCATTGGCGGTAATCACCAAAAGTGGGCCTACTTTTAACTCCGGCAAGTCTCGGGAAGGATCAATCAAAAATAATTCCCTCACCTTGTCTAGTACTTAACTCCGCCACGTCCAGGGAAGGATCTCCGAGCGGCCGCAAGAGGCCATGCCGGCGTTTTAACCCCGCCCGTCCGCGGAGGATTTCAACCCCCAATATCCCTTGCTGGAGGGAGTCTTCCACCTGCGACTGTCCCTGGTGCTACCGTGCAAGGCGTTTGGAAACACATAAAAACATAAAAACAGGAGCGAACAAGAGGCCCAGAAGCCATCCATCCAACCCCCTTGGAAGATACACGGCGGTGTTAAGCTGACTCGCTCTGCCCCGGGGGTTAGTGCAGGATCGGAGGCACACCCCCCTGCCCGAAAGACACTTTCCGGGCTTACCCCCGCTTTTTCCCGTCCTCGAGTGCCTGTCAGGAGTTTCTTCCCCAACGAGTTCTCCTGGGTTACCGCACCGATTGGGATCGTCTGAGCCAGGTCGCAGATCGGGTCGTCTGAGCCAGGTCACAGATTGGGATGGTCCGGACCAGGTTAAGGAATAATCAAAGGAATAATGAGAGGGAACACTCTTTAAGGGGGTAAATCTTTAAGGGACTGAAAAAGCGTCTGCGGTCTCGCCGGCGATAGCGAACCCCTCCTTGTTGCTTGGGGTAAAAATTTCGGCGAGACTTTATATTTCCCTGGCTGGGATCCGTATGGAGGAGCACCTCCTTACCTGTCTTCCGAATGTCGTACAAACCGCGGGACTAATCCATCTCCTGTGGGGAGGTAATCAACGATGCAAGCAATGATATTAGAAGAAATCGGGCCTATCGAATCCGCCCCCCTTCGGCTAAGAGAAGTACCTCGCCCAGTCCCCGGCCCAGGAGAACTCCTGGTTCGGGTAAGGACCTGTGCGATTTGCCGCACCGACCTCCATGTCATCGAGGGGGATCTCCCCCGCTATCGATTGCCAGTTATTCCTGGACACCAAATTGTGGGCATTGTTGAAGAAATTGGGCAGGGAAGCCATCGGTTTCATCCTGGGGATCGCGTCGGCATAGCTTGGCTACGGTTCACCTGCGGGACCTGCCGGTTTTGTCAGGCCGGCCGGGAAAACCTTTGCGCTTGCGCGCGATTCACCGGGTACCACCACGATGGTGGCTTCGCTGAGTGGGCGGTAGTCCCGGAAGAATTTGCCTATGCAATTCCGGCCCAATTCGACGACGTGGATGCCGCCCCGCTGCTGTGTGCAGGAATTATCGGCTATCGGGCACTTAGCCGGGCTAATGTTCCTCCAGGGGGCAAGCTGGCTTTGTATGGGTTTGGCTCGTCGGCTCACGTGGTCATGCAGATCGCCCTCCACCGGGGATATGAGGTCTACGTGGTGACCCGAGGCGAGAGACATCGGCAATTGGCCCGAGAGATGGGGGCTTTTTGGGTGGGGGAAAGTCCATCCCAGCTCCCTATCCGCGTAGACAGTGCCATCCTCTTTGCCCCCGCGGGCGAGCTAGTACCGGCAGCCTTGGAACGGCTCGAAAAAGGAGGAACCTTAGCGATGGCGGGAATTCACCTTTCCCCGATTCCTTCTCTCGACTACGAACGATGCTTGTTTTATGAACGCGACCTCCGCTCTGTAACCTCGAATACTCGCGAAGACGGCCGAAAACTCCTCGAGGAGGCAGCACAAATTCCTATCCGACCCAAAGTGACCGCCTATCCCCTCCGAGAGGCCAATCGAGCCCTCGCGGATCTGAAAGCAGACAGGATAAGTGGAACTGGGGTCCTTGTGGTCGAGTAGTGGAACCGGGAGAGGCACCGCGAAGTGTTACTTCTCCTCGTTTGATCGACTCCACGTTAAGATTTCCACCCCGGGGTATAGCGGAGCAATTCGGCCCTGAATTTTGGACAGACACTTTCGTCTGTTTTTGCTGTCCAAGAGTCTTTTTCCCGACCCAGCCGACCTCCGTTTGAGAAGTCCGGTGCCAACCCAGCTAAGAAGAAGTCCCAGATCACCGAAGCGAAAAAGAAGTTCGGTCTCAGCCAAGCTAAAAAGAACTCCCGGCTCAATCAAGCTAACCGACCCCTTTGTGGAGAATGTCTCATCCCATGCGTGTGAGAGGGGTCTCGTCCATGTGGGAAAGCCGATTAACAGCACGCTCTGAGATTAGGTTTCACAAGTACATTTTTGGGGGGAGCCATCTTCCCCACAAGGCACCACCAAATTGTCCCCCTCAGGCTACCGGGATTCATCGGTGCTCAAACTGGGGCAAAAACCAACAAGGTTTTTAAGCGTCGCAAGTGCAGGAATGAAGCGCCGTCAATTTGATACAAACCATCTACGCAAGGTCGTAATAAAACCTATAGATTTTCTTAAAGCATTATTGGAAAATGACTTAGGTTGCTAATTCGGATATCAGCAGTTCTGGCACAGTATTTGTTCAAGGTTACCATCGCAAGGAGGCAGGTTCCCCGGGGATATCAAGAGTTCCCTAACGAGGTACAAGCGGTGGGGGGAATCCCCAAAGAGGCAGGAACGGCCGAAGGAATTCCCAACAGAGTAAAAGAGTGCGGAGGGCCAAAAAATCCACCCGTGAGGAAGAACCTTTAATTTGGGGAGGGCGGAAACATGAAACGGTTTGTAACCCTGCTGACTTTCTGCTTGGTGTTCGTGGCATTGGGCCAATCCCTGCAGGCTGCTGAGTTGTGGTTGACGGGCCAGCTGGGCACAGGCCCAGGCGAGGTAATTTTGGCGGCCAAACAGCCGAGAGGCCCCGGTGACGCCGATCGGCAGGGTCGTGGCGAACCCGAGCATCGGCGAGCCCCAGAATGGCGATGGCCACCCCACCATCGGCCTTGGCCACATCCCTATCCCGGGTACATCTACCGACCTGTGCATCCACCGGTGGTCATCGTGCCTCACCCCGGCCATCCGCCGGTGATCATTTACCCAGGCCATGGCTGCATCCACCCGTATCCGCGGAGTTACATCTATTACCAGGGCAACCGATTTGGGATCGGGATTAACTTCTGATAATCGCCCACGGCTTCCGGCTGCCTCCTGAAGGACTGACACCCAACGACCAAGCCCGGCGGCCAATAGCAGGTGCGGAGGACTAAAGCGGCCAGTTTCTACAGGAGGTATGCAGAAATCTCCGGTTGAAGGGGCAATCCTCGGTAACTCGAAATCCCAGCTCAAGTATCCGGTTTAAGATTTGCAGCACCGACAGTTGGGATTATTCGGAGGCGGCAATCTCGGAGCGAGCACCCTGCCCCAAGCCCACCGCTCCTTACCCCGGGCACGGGACGGTTCTTGAACGAGCCGTCCCGTTTCTCTTTGCACCCTCTCACCAACGATCCATCCCTTTTGGAGCCCGGAAAGAACCCTGGGGCTACACCATACCCCTGACCTATTTTGACCAAAACAGTTCCCCCAGTGTTCCTACCGCTTGGGGTTGTCCTAGCCGGCCGCCGGCTGCCCGGAGCAATACAAACTTGAAACACAAGCCGCTTGGCCGGCCTACAAGTTCTCCCAAATTAATCCCCCAGAGATCTTGGCGGTAAACTTGGGCCGATCCTAATTCAATCTCCACGAGTTTCTAAGGCGGAACTAGGAACTATGCCCCGGGTTCAGGCTTTTTCGGACCTGGCCTAGAGGATAAGCCTTAACCCCCGGCAACATACTTCCATGCCCCAGTTCCAGTTTTCTTGAGGGAATGCCCCGAGTCTTTTCCGATCCTTGTCCGATTGTTATCATCTACCTGCAGTTTGGCGTTGACAGCCCTGCAACCCATGCGTGGGGCGGCAGTACCAAACCAACTCCGCTCCCAGGAAATCTTAAGTTGCAGGGCTACCATATCCCTAATATCCCAAATAGAGAACCCAGCCAGCAACTTAAATCCGCACACGAAAATCTGCCGGTAGGGTAGGCCCCGACCAAGGCCACATTCGAAGGAGTGAGGACTGCAAGATATCGGTGTATTTTCTGGGAGCAAACACCCTCGAGCCTAGGAGTCACAGATGAACACCTTGGGGACAGTCGATTGGCTCGTAATTGCTGGTTACTTCGCTCTTTTGCTCGGAATAGCCT
>Ga0308310_1000174_pt1 | contig 25041 bp, 18 predicted proteins | sample HotsprSampleMS65_FD_203672 | JGI IMG/M metagenome (GOLD analysis project Ga0308310, IMG submission 203672) | Hot spring phototrophic mat microbial communities from Mushroom Spring, Yellowstone National Park, Wyoming, United States - 20090730_MS65 ...
CAAGGGGGGTGAGGGGTTAATAAAAGCCGGTGAGCGCAGCCAGTCTCAGCCGTTACGGCACTCTGGAGGTACGGTTTTTCAGGACTTTGGGCTTCTGCCCCCGGTACGATTTTAAGAGACTTGACAGATAGAAAATTCTTTGCGTACCTTTGCGTCCTTTGCGTCCTCTGCGGTGCATTCTGATGCGCAGTTGCAGGAAAGCCTGATTTGGGGTACACTATCTTTGCCGGAAATACCCCCTACAGCCGGTGGAGGCACTGATGAGCAACCGGGCGCGTGACTGGCTGGATCAGGCCTGGCGAGATTGGGAACACACCCGTCACGACGCGGCAGAAGGCTACCATGAATGGGCCTGTTTCAGCGCTCAACAGGCCGCCGAAAAAGCGCTGAAAGCCCTCTACCAGCACCTGGGGGGCGAAGCGTGGGGGCATTCCATCAAGCGACTCCTGGAAGAACTGCCCCCAGAAATGGGAGTTTCCCCAGAGTTGATAGATTGTGCCCGGATTCTGGACCGTTTCTACATCCCCACCCGCTATCCGAATGGGTTTGATGACGGCAAACCGGCCGACTACTACACCGACGCCGACAGCCAGCAGGCCATCCGCTGTGCAGAGGCGATCCTCCGATTCTGTGCGGATCGCATGGCTGGATAGGGAAGGGGCCATCGCCGAACTGGCCGAACGGGCCCGCGCGCTGCTGGCGGAAGACCCGCGCGTCCTGGCCGTGGGCCTCTTCGGCTCCCTGGCCCGCCGCCAGGCCCTCCCCAGCAGCGATGCCGACCTCCTCATCGCCCTGCACAGCCACCCCCTGGCCCGCTGGTTTGACCGCATCCCCGAATACGCCGCCGCCTTCGCCGACACCTCCCTGCCGGTAGAACCCTTTCCCTTCACCCTGGACGAACTGTACCGCCTGGCGGCCCATCCCGGATTCCTGCGCACCGCGCTCCGGGACCTGGTCCCCCTGGCCGGTGACCCGGCTATCTGGCGGCGCCTGGCCGCTGCCGAACCGGCTGCCAACTCCGAAAGGGGTCTTTAGACCCCGACCCCTCCCAGCAAGGAGGCACCCATGGAACCGACAACCCGCCGTACCCATCCCCTGACCGCAGGGCTGGTGGCCCTTTCCCTGCTCCTGCAGGTCGCGTTCCCTGCGCTGGCCGCGCCCCTCCCCGCCCGCGCCGTCCCCTCCACCGCCCTCTTCCCGCCCTGGTACGTTCTCCCTCAGTCCGCCCCTCAGGTCGTGGAGACGGTGGTCGTGGGGACGGGCCAGCCCATGGAGATTGCCCAGTCCACCCCGCCCGGCACCGTCCTGGAGCGGGTCGTCGTCCTGGATGACGGCGGCGCGGCCTGGTTCTGCGGCGGCCTCTCCCCCGGCCAGGCCGGCACCCTCCTCTGGGTCTCCGGCGACCGGGTCGGGCTGGGGCCGGGCCTGGCCCCCGGCCGCACCGCGCGCCTGGCCCTCCTCGTCCGGCCCGCGGCCGGCGCCCCCGCCCCGGCCCTCGCCGCCTCCGCGCCGGCCCCCGCCGACATCGGCCCTATGCAGTCCGACTCCACCACCCTGGCCATCGCCAAATCCGATAGCCCCGACCCCGTCGCCCAGGGCGCGGATTTGATCTACACCATCGTCGTCACCAACACCGGCACCGAGGCCGCCGCGCGGGTCGTCGTCTCCGACACCACCCCCGCCGGGACGACCTTCGCCTCCGCGGCCGTCCTGGACGGCGGCGGCGCCATCTGGTTCCATGGCGGCCTCTCCCCCGGCCAGACCGGCACCTACATCTGGTTCACCAGCGACTTCATCGGCATCGGGAACGGCCTCCCTGCAGGCAATCGCGCCGTCTTCCAGTTCGTCGTCCGGCCCACCGTCCCCACCGCCGACGGCACCGTCCTTCACAACGACCAGTACGGCGCCAGGGCCGACAACGCCCCCTTCGCCCCCGGCGCGGACGTGACCACCACCGTCCACGCCCCGGCCTTCGCCCTGGGCAAAGTCGCCGCCACCGACCCCATCACCGCCGGCGCGCGGCTGACGTACACCGTCTTCCTGACCAATACCGGCCATCTGACGACGACGGGGCCCTACACCATCGCGGAGACCCTCCCGGCGAACACCCTCTACGCCGACTCCATCCCGCCCGCGTCGGTGGACGGGAATACCCTGACCTGGGTGCTCTCCGACCCCATCCCTCCCGGCGGAGCCGCGCAGGTCACCTTCGCCGTCACCGTCACCGCGCCGCTGACCGACGGCACCCCCATCGTCAACGCCGACTACCGGGCCTCCTCCGCCGTAGTCACCCCCACCGCCTCCGGCGCCCCCGTCACCGTCACCGTCCGCTCCTGGCCAACCCTCTCGCTGACCAAAACGGATAACCCCGACCCCGCCCCCGCCGGTGGCCTGGTCACCTACACCCTGACCGTCGCCAACGACGCCGGCGCCATCGGCCCGGCGCTGGGCCTGGTCGTCACCGATACTCTCCCGTCCTACGTCCAGTTCCAGAGTTGCGACGACTGCACCCACAGCGCCGGGACGGTCACCTGGACCCTGGGCACCCTGGGCGTAGGCCAGTCCCGGAACCTCACCCTGGTCGGCCGCGTCTACAGCCCTCTCCCCAACGGGACGATGTTGACCAATCAGGCCGGGGCGACTGCGACCAACGCGCTGGCGCCGGTGGACATTTCCGAGACGACGACCGTCTCCTCCGCCCCGGCCTTCACCGTCACCAAGACAGTCTACCCGACCGCGGTGGTCGCCGGAACCGTCGTCACCTACACGATTCTCGTCACCAACACCGGCAACGAGACGGCCAACAGCGCCACCGTCACTGACACCCTTCCCGGCGGCTTCTCCTTCGGCGGCATGGTGCAGGGCCCGACACCCTCGGTGATCGGAAACGACCTCATCTGGTCGGGCCTGGTGGTCACCGGCACGGTCTGGCCTCCCGGCTGGATCGCCCCGCCCGGCCCGCTGAGGCTGGTCTTCACCGCCACAGCCTACGGGAGCGGGACGTACTACAACGCCGTCACCGTCACCCAGGGCGCGGTCGGGGCCGCCACCGGGCCCACCGCGCCGGTCTTCGTCGGCGCGCCCGACCTCCACATCACCAAGAGCGATAGCCCCGACCCGGCCACGCCGGGCCGGCCGCTGGTCTACACCCTCCGCTACACCAACACCAGCGCCGTCCCCGCCACGGGCGTGGTCGTGACCGACACCCTGCCGGACTTCATCGTCGGCGGGTACGCCAGCCCGCCCCCCTCCTCCGGCACCTTCGCCCCCGGCGCGACCCTCACCTGGAACCTGGGCACCCTGGGCGGGAACAGTTTCGGCTCTATCCAACTGGTCGTCACGCTGACGGTGCCCATCGCCGACGGGACGGTGCTCACCAACACCGCGGGCATCGCCTGCGCTGAGGGCGTCGCCGCCCAGACCGGCCCGGTCACCACCACCGTCCGCAGCGCCCCGGCCTTCGCGATGACCAAAGTCGCCTCCCACGACCCCGTCCGCCCCGGCGACCGGGTCACCTTCACCATCGCCGTAACCAACACGGGCACGGAGAACGCCAGCGGCGTCGTCCTCACCGACGCGCTCCCGGCCCACACCGCCTTCGCCGACGCGACGCCCCCCTACGTCGGCCCGACGGACGGCGTCCTCACCTGGACGGTCGGGGCGCTGAACGTGGGCGCGACGGCCGTCTACACCGTCGCCGTGACCGTGGACTTCCCGCTGACAAACGGCCTCCCACTGGTCAACCGGGCCTACGTCTCCTCCGACCAGGGCGTGACGGGCACCGCGGCCGCCACCGTCACCGTCCAGAGCGCCCCTGTCCTCTCCCTGGACAAGGCCGACGGCCCCGACCCCGTCCCCTCCCTGGGCGTCCTGGTCTACACCCTGACCTTCACCAACACCGGCGACGCGGTCGCCACGAACGTCTGGCTGACGGACACCCTGCCGACGGGGGTCAATTTCGCCTCCGCCGACCCGACCCCGGCCTACCAGTCCGGGCCGGTCGTGGCCTGGCACTGGCCCGCCCTCTCGCCCCTGGACGGCCCCCGGACCGTCGTCTTGACGGTCACCGTGGGCCTCCTCCCCGACGGGACGGTGTTGACCAACCAGGCCCTGCTGGATTGCGACCAGACCCTGCCCGTTGCCGACACCGAGACGACGACCGTCCAGACCGCCGACCTGGTCGTGGGCAAGTGGCGGGTGGAGCCCGACGTCATCGGCCCCACCGGCTGGGTCACCTTCACCCTGCGGGTGACCAACGCCGGTTCGCTGGCCGCGACGGGCACCCGCATCACCGACACCCTCCCGGCCGGTTTCACCGCCGTCTACTCCGAAGCGGTCAATGCCACCTGGGACTCCGGCACCGTCTGGACGGCGAACCTGGCGCCGGGCGCGGCCGCCGTCATCACCCTCGCCGCCCAGGCCCCGGCGACGCCCTGGGGCCCGGTCACCCGGACGGTGGTCAACACCGCCACCGCCACGACCGCCGCGCCGGAGCACGACCCGGCCGACAATCAGGCCACCGCGATCGTCCAGGTGGTCCCCGGCCCGCCGTACACGGTCACCCTGGTCGCCGTGCCGGACACTCTCCCCGTGGGCGCCCTCTCCACGCTCACCGCGACGGTGACCGACCAGTGGACGAATCCGGTGCTGGACGGGACGCCCGTGGCCTTCACGACCTCCCTGGGGGCGCTCCTCCCGGCCTCCGGCCGGACGACGGCGAACGGCATCGCCACCGCGCAGTTGACCTCCACCGTCGCCGGGACGGCGTGGGTCACCGCGACTGCCGGGTCGGCCTCCGCCTCCGTCCCGGTCACCTTCACCGCCGGGGGCGTGGCCTTCTTTGTCTTCGGCCCCATCGCCGACCAGGTGGCGGGCGTGGACTTCACCATTGCCATCACGGCCTACGACGCCTTCGGCAACGTCGCCGCCGGGTTCAACGGGACGGTCGTCCTCTCCGACGTGACCGGTTCACTTCAGCCTGCTGTCAGCGCCCCCTTTGTGAACGGCGTCCTGGCCTCCCAGGTCGTCAGTATCACCGTGGCGCGGGCGGACCAGCCCATCCGGGCCATTTCGGGCACGATTGGGAGCGCCAGCAATCCCTTCACCGTGACCCACAACCTGGCAGTAGACCTGGCCCTGGCGCCCGTCAACGCCACGGTTCAGGCCGGCCAGACGCTGGCCTACAACGCCACAGCCACCGACGCCTTCGGCAACGCCTGGAACGCCACGGCGGAAGTGACCTTCACCACCTCCGGCGGGAACGGGTTCCTGGGCACGCCGCCGGGCAACAACGTCTTCTCGGCGACGGTGGCGGGGGTGAACTTCCCGGTCACCGGCACCATTGCCGGCGCGGGTGGGCCGGTGGTCGCCACCACGGGCGTGACCGTCACCCCCGGCCCCGCGGTGAGTTTGAGCATCGCGCCGCGCGGTGCGGTCGTCACCGCCGGAGACCTGGTGACCTACACCGCCGTCGCCACCGACGCCTTCGGCAACAGTTGGACGGCGACGGCCGGGGTGACCTTTGCCACCTCCGGCGGGAACGCGTTCCTGGGCCCGCCGCCGGGCAACAACGTCCTCTCGGCGACGGTGGCGGGCACCTGGCCGGTGACCGGCACCCTGGGCGCGGCGACAGACAGCACGACGGTGACGGTACGGCCCGGCCCGGTGGCCGCGCTGGCCCTGGCCCCCGTCCCCGACCCGCAGACGGCGGGCGTCGCCTTCGGCCTGACGGTCACCGCGACGGACGCGTTCGGCAACGTGGTGGCGGACTTCTCCGGGGCGCTGGCCCTGACCGACACCACCGGGACGCTGGCCCCGACGACCTGGTCGTCCTGGACGGGCGGCGTGGCCCAGCCGCTGGTCACCATCACCCGCGCCTGGGTGGCCGACCGCATCACCGTCTCCCTGGCCGCCACGCCGACGGTTCTGGCCGTCAGCAACCCCTTCACCGTGGTGGCGAACGTCCCGGCGACGGTGGTCTACCAGGTGCCCGCGACCCTGCGGGTCTGCCAGGCCGCGCCCGTCACCGCCACCGTCACCGACGCCTACAACAACCCGGTGCGGGACGGGACGGTGGTGACGTTCACCAGCGACGGGGTTCGGCTCTGGTTCCGGGAAAGCGGCAACTACGCCTATTACCCGACAACTGTCGGCGGAGTGGCAACAGCCACCCTGGTTGCGGGCACGACGGCCAGCCCGCCCAATGGCTGGACGCTGGCTGAAGCGGGCACAGTCAATTCGGGCATCAAGTGGGTGACAGTTCTTACCCCCGGCCTGCCGGCGTCGGTGGCATTGGCCGTAGACCCGGCGGTTCTGCCGGTGGGCGGGACGGCCCTGCTGACCGCCACGGTGCGGGACTGCGCGGCCAACCCCGTCGCCGACGGGACGCCGGTGGACTTCGCCCTGGCCCCCGCGCTGGGGACGGTCGCGCCCGACCCGGCCCATACGGTGAACGGCGTCGCCACCGCGACCTTCACGGCCGGGACGACGGTGGGCACGGCGGTGCTGACAGCGACGGCCGACTCGCGGGTGGCGACGGCGACGCTGCGGCTGATTCCGGGCCCGCCGTACACCCTGACCCTGGCCGTCCACCCGACGACGCTGGTGGCCGACGGCACGAGCACCGCCGCCATCACCGCCACGGTCACCGACGCCTACGGCAACCCCGTCGCCGACGGGACACCGGTCACCCTCACCCTGTCGGCGCCGCTGGGGACGGTGACCCCCAACCCGGCCTCCACCGCCGGCGGGGTCGCGCTGGCGACCTTCCGGGCCGGGACGACGGTGGGCACGGCGGTGCTGACGGCGACGGTGGACTCGCGGGTGGCGACGGCAACGCTGCGGCTGATTCCGGGCCCGCCGTACACCCTGACCCTGGCCGTCCATCCTACGACGCTGGTGGCGGACGGCACGAGCACGGCGGCCATCACGGTGACGGTCACCGATGCCTGGGGGCATCCGGTGGCCGACGGGACGCCGGTGGACTTCGCCCTGGCCCCCGCGCTGGGGACGGTCGCGCCCGACCCGGCCCATACGGTGAACGGCGTCGCCACCGCGACCTTCACCGCCGGGACGACGGTGGGCACGGCGGTGCTGACAGCGACAGTAGACTCGCGGGTGGCGACGGCGACGCTGCGGCTGATTCCGGGCCCGCCGTACACCCTGACCCTGGCCGTCCACCCGACGACGCTGGTGGCGGACGGCACGAGCACGGCGGCCATCACGGTGACGGTCACCGATGCCTGGGGGCATCCGGTGGCCGACGGGACGCCGGTGGACTTCGCCCTGGCCCCCGCGCTGGGGACGGTGACCCCCAACCCGGCCTCCACCGCCGGCGGGGTCGCGCTGGCGACCTTCCGGGCCGGGACGGTGACCGGGACGGTGGTCCTCACCGCGACGGCGGACGGCGCGGTCGCCACGGCGACCCTCACCCTGGTGCCCATCCCGACCCACTACGTCTACCTGCCGCTGGTGCTACGGAACCACGGGCCCAACCTGGTGGTGGAGAGCATCGTCTGGAGCCCCATCACGCCCACGGCGGGGGAGTCCGTGGTGGTCACGGTGACGGTCCGCAACGTCGGCTCGGCCCCGGCGGGGCCCTTCTGGGTGGACCTCTACCTGGACCCCAGCCGGACACCGGCGCCGGGGATCCCCTGGAACGACGTCTGCGCGGAGGGGGTGGCCTGGCGGGTGCCGGGGCTGGCGCCGGGCGAGGCGCGGGCCCTGCGCTCCGATCAGGGCGCGGTGGGCTACACCTACTGGCGGGGGTATTTCGCCGCCACGCCCAACCCGCACATCCTCTACGCGGTGGTGGACTCCTGGCCCTACGACCCCGCCGAGACGGTCCCGGAGACGAACGAAGGGGATAACGTCCGGGGGCCGGTGCAGGTGCATATGCGATAAGATAAAAAGGTGACAGTCACCTGAAAGGTGACTGTCACCTTATGCTGGCGGTAGGGGCGGGCGGCGAAGCCGCCCGCCCCAACGGTAACTATTCAGGCTTCCTCACCCCACCCCCGCCGCCTGCGGCGGCAGCGGCGAAGCCGCTGGGGGAGGGGTGAGGCTGAACAGTTCCCCCCAACGTTTATCTCCGACTCAGCCGGACCTGCCAGGAGAGGAGGCGGACTGCCCGCCCGGCCCGGCGGACCGCCGGGTCGCCGGTGGGCCCCCGCCCGTAGACGGCGGCCTGGTATCGGCCCAGCAGTTCCTCCACCCACGGCGCCGCCCGCGGCACCCGCGCGACCAGACGGGCGGCCCGTTCAGCGGGCGTATCAGAGGGAGAAGGCGGGATGCCCAGCCGGACCAGCGCGCGGTTGATCTCCAGATAGGCCTGGACTTCCGGCGGAAGGCGCGCATAGTCGGCCCAGCGCCGCACGGCTGGCGGCGGCTCCACCCCCAGACGTTCCATCCCCCGCTCCAGCAGGACCGGCAGCGGCTCCCGGAGATGTCGGCGGGCCCGCCAGACGCCGTACGCCAGAACCGCCCCACCTCCCGCCGCCAGCACCCAGACCAGCAGACGGGACGGGGCGGCCGTCGGCGCTGTCTGCGGGCCTTCTTCTCCTGTCCACTCCGGCAAGGCCTCTATTTCCTCCTCCTCCCACTCCCACGGACGCAGCCCACGCAGTCCAGCCCGCTCTCCCTGCCCCTCCTCGCCCCTTTCCTCCTCTCCAGACGGCCGCAGGAGCGGCGGCTGGGAGGCCGTGGGCTCAAACTCCACCCAGCCCACGCCGGGAAAATAGACCTCGGGCCAGGCATGGGCGTCCTTATCCCGGACCAGGTATCGGCCTCTCTCCCATTTGCCGGAGGCGAACCCCACCGCCAGACGGGCCGGGATGCCCAGGGAGCGCAAGAGGACCACTTCAGCAGAGGCATAGTAGTTGCAGAAACCCCGGCGCAGGTCAAAGAGGAACCAGTCCAGCGGCTCCCGGCCGCGCGGGACCGGCGGGACCGTCGGCGTGTAGCGGATGTGGGCGCGCAGGTATTCGGTGACGGCAACCGCGATGTCGTAGGGGGTTTCTTTTCCGGCGGCAATCTGGGCGGCCAGTTCCTGCGTGCGCGGGGTGACGGTAGGCGGGAGTTGGAGGTACCGTTCGGTCACCCACTGGGGGTAGTCGGTGCCAGCGGCGCGCAGTTGGGCGACGGTCGCCGCACCCAGCGCGGAGCGGGCATGGTAGGTCGCCCCGGCCGGAAGCGCCGGTACGGCCTTCAACACGGCCAGGTCCACCGTCCCGTCGGGGGTTTCCGCCAGGTCGGCCTGGACGGGCACGTCCACCCATACCGGCTGGGGGGCCAGGTATAGGGCCGAAATGGGGAATTCGGTGGTGTAGGTGATAACAGTGGTCCAGCGCCCGGCCCACTCCGGCAGGCGGCCCTCCCGTCCGGGAAAGGTGAGAGCGTCTTCCGTCAGTGCGACGGGCTGGTCGGCGGGGAAGGTCGCCTGCCAGAGCCCGTCGGCGTAGCGGTCGTAGACGCGGGCGCGCCAGTAGAAGCGGACGCCAATGGGGTAGTCGGAGGGGGCCCGCACGGTCAGGATGACCGTCTCCGTCCGCTCGCCCCCCCGGCCCAGGGGGAGTTGGGGGCCGTAGAATTCGCCCACGACGGGGACGTTGCCCCCCCGCAGCGGGGCAAAGAGGGGCTCCAGATGTTCCCGCAGCGCGTTCCAGGGGCGGGAGAGGCGGTCCCAGGCCCGCCGGGCCGTGGGGAGGAGGTCCGCCGGGGCGGGAAATATCCAGGCGACGACCACCAGCCCCAGGGCAACGTAGAAGGCGGCACGGGTCATCTCCAGCCCCAGGAAAGGGGCCTGGGGGGTACGGGTGGCCTGCCACCGGGCGCGCCGGTGCAGGTAGGTGGTGCGGGCCCAGAGGAAGAGGGCGAAGAAAAGGTACAGGGCAATGATCCCGGCGCGCGAGCGGGGGTACGGGTCGTAGACCTGGACCACCAGGGCGGCGATGCCAGCGGGCAGGACGGCCCGCCAGGCGTCTCCCTGGCGGGTCAGGGTGTAGCCGGCCCAGGCCCCCAGCCCCCAGAAGAGGGTATCCATCAGGGCGAGGAACAACAGCGGGTCCTCCACGTCCTGCCGGGCGGCCAGTTGGGCCAGCGAGACCTGCAACCGGTCGGAGAGCACGGTCAGCCGGTCGGCCCACAGCAGAGGCGGAGCACTGCTCCACCCGTACTTGTCGCCGGTCACCGTCAGCCCCAGTTGCCAGGGGACGAAGAAGAGGCCGTAGGCCAGGGCGAAGAAGAGGGCGACGCCGGGGCGGAACCGGCTCTGGCCCAGGGCCAGGCCCGCCAGCGCGCCCAAGAAGACCAGCGTCTGGGTCTGGAGCAGGTGGTCGGTCCAGTTGGTGGCGACCAAACGCCCGGAGGCGCTCAGGAGGGTTAGCAGGAGGAGAAGCGCCGCCGGGCCGTCCCACCAGCGGGTGTCGGGCTCTGTAGAGGGCTTCATAAAATCATCCGGGGCGGTAACTGTTCAGCCTCGCCCCTCACCCCACCCCCGCCGCCTGCAGCGGGCGGCGAAGCCGCTGGGGGAGGGGTGAGATTGAACAGTTACGCACAGGCAAAAAACCCACGCGTGCCTGCCGCCAGCGAGGGCCCTCACCCCCGGCCGTCCAGGTGATTGGATGAAGTGCAGTGGTCACCGCACCGAATACTGATACGACGCCACCTCCGTCGTCACCGGCGCGTAGGCGGAGATGACCACCACCGCCCGGTCCACCCCCCCGCCCAGCGGAATCTCCCACTCCCCGGTCTGGTCGGGGTTCAGGTCCAGGCGCTGGACCGTCGGCCGGGGCCCGAAGAGGACCAGTTGGACCAGCCAGCGCTGGGGGAGGACGTTGGCGTGGCGGACAAAGCCCGCCGCTTCCCAGCCGCCCCCGTCGGCCTCAAAGTCAGAGAAGTAGCCAATTTCAGGGATCGCCACGTCGTCCAGCGCGAAGCCCGGCCGATTCACTGCGTCGTCGGTGATGTACTCAAAGCGGATCAGGACCCGCTTCCCCGCATAGGGCGTCAGGTCCACCTTCTCCTGAATCCACTCCGCCTTGCTCTTCCCGCCGCTCCGGCCCGTGTACCCCCAGCCGAAGGAGTTGCCGTTGGGGTTCTCCGGGGTGCCGGAGGGGGTGGTCAGAATCTCCCATGTCTTCCCACCGTCGGTGGAGATCTCTACGTAGGCATAGTCCCAGTCCTCTTCTATGTCGTACCAGCACCAGTATTCCAGAGTGGCCTTCTGGACGCCGGTCAGGTCAAATTCGCGCGTCAGGGTCATGTTGGAGTCGTCGCCCCGGTTAGACCACCAGAGGTACTTGCCGCTGCGGGCCTGCGTGCCTATCAGCCTAACCTGGGTGGAGCCGGTGAAGGAGAAGCGCAGGGAACGGTTGCCCTTCAGTTCTATGTAGTCGGCCGCGTACTGGTGGACAGTCGCCTGCCGGGTCGTCGGGTAGTCGGAGAGCCGGGTCTCTATCTTGAAGGGCGGCGGGTCAATCTCCCGGTAGCCGTACCGCCCATCGGCCAGGTTCGGGTTGTCCAGCAGGTTGGCGACCACCCAGTCCGCAAAGAAGTCCACGTGGGTCATCCCGGTGCCCAGTTCGGCCAGGACCGCGTCCACCGAGGCGAAGCCGTTCTCGTCGTGGGCAATCAGCGCCCGGGTGGCCTCCGCGCCGAAGCGGTCCAGGAAGTAGGCCATAAAGAGGTACGACGCACCGTAGTTGGCCCCGGCGGCTCCCGGCCCTTCGGGCCAGGAGTTCAGTTGGGTGTCGGGTTTGCGGGAAAAGATATACTCGGCCCCACCCGTATCGTAGCCGTTCAGGTAGGACGCCAGTTCGGAGGAGCCCTCGTTCAGCCACGTCTCCTCATTGCGGTCGTTGTACCAGTGGATCATGTGCTGGAACTCGTGGGCCAGGACGCCGTGGTAGAACTCGTCGTTGACGATGACGTTCTCAATGTTGATGTAGAACATCTCCATCGCGTTGGAGTCCTCCCGGACCGCGGGGACGAACTCGTCGGCAGAGGAGTAGTATCCGGCCACGGTGTCGCCCAGGTTGCGGGCGTGGAGGATGTGCAGACGGGGGTCGTTATCCACGCCGGGGCTCCACTCGGAGCCAAAGAAAGCCCGGTTGGTGGGATAGGTTTTGGTGGCGAAGAGGTCCGCCGCGGCCTTCAGGTCGGCCTCGTCCACCTTCACCCCTTCCTCCACCCACATATACACCACGTCGTTCTTGTAGCGAAGGCAGGCGGTCAGGTCAAACTGCTCGTTCGTGTCCACGTTGGAGGCGTGGAAGGTGCGGCAGGTTCCTACCGGGTAGTCGGGCGGGCCCTCCGGGTTGATGGTGCGCGGGGTGTCGGGGGGGACGCCCCGCAACCGGATGGCCAGTTCGTGGAGGTCCCGGACGGGGATGAGGGTCTCTTTCAGGAGGCGCTCTGTCTCGGCGGCCTCGGGTGGAAGCGGCTCGCGGGTCAGTTGAGGGGTGACGGGCGGCTCCGCCGTCGGCTCCACCGCGCTGAGGAGGGGCTCCAGCAGACTCTCCCAGTCCACGGCGGTCAGCCAGGCACAGCAGGCACAGGCCAGCAGCAACAGGGCCAGAAGGATGCCAGTGATAGATATCGTCTTCATGTCACTCCTTGTATCATCCGCCGTGCTCCCGCAGGATTTGCTGCAGGCGAGGCTTGAGCACGGGAATGTCTTCTTTATACCACTTTCCAAACAATGCGCAAGTCCACTTCATCATAGCCGTGGATGATTTTATCCCGCATCCCTGCCATATCTTTCCAGGGTATGGAGGGATACCCTCGCGGAAGTCCGCCGGCAGGCGCTTTACTGCTTCGCCGATGATTTCCAGGGCCCGGATGACAGCATAAACGGTACGCACGTCATCCTCAAACCGGGCATAATCTATCCCAGCCGTGAAGGCCTCGGCTTTTTCCATTGCGTCCAGGATGTCGTCTATGTACACCAGTGGGTCTCTCATCATCATACTGGCACCATTTCCTGAAGAACACGGGGCCGGAGACGCGGTTTCAGATGGCGCTGAAGGGTGACCTGGACCGGGACACCCAACAGGTCGCTGAGGTAATTTTCCAGATTGACCAGACCAAGAAGGCTGATTCGCGGCGGCTCTTCCCGTTCAACCAGGATGTCCAGGTCGCTATCCGGGTGCGGTTCGCCCCGCGCGTAGGAGCCGAAGATGCCGATAACGGTCACACCGTACCGCTCCTGCAACTCCGGCAAATGATCTTGAAGGGTCCGCCGGATTTCTTCCAGCGTGGGATTGGAAAATGTGTTCGTCCTGCCCATAGAGCTACCTTTACGGCAACTCTCTATCTGAAGCCGGGTAGCGCCGGCCGCCAGGCCGGTTGCAGGCTGACAGCCTGCGCTACATCACTCTTTCGCATATACCACCTCTGCTGTCTGTAGAACCTCGTCCCGGAAATAACCGCTCAGGTCTTCAGGGGTTCGCAGGTCCACTTTGCGCCCGCCCAAGAGTTGGGAGAGTTCCCTCTCCAGGCGGGCCATCCCGAAGAGCCCCGGTATATGTTCCGGCTCAAACTCCACCAGGATGTCTATGTCGCTCTCCGGTCGGAAATCGCTTCGGAGGATGGAACCGAAAAGGGCCAGCCATCGGATGTGATGCCGCCGACAGAACTCGGCCAGTTGGGTTTTCTCTATTAATGGAACACCCATCTTTTACCCCTCTCTCACGTTTCACGTTTCACGTTTTCATCACCCCCACCATCAGCCCGGCCGCCAGAAACGCCATCACCGCGCCGAAGAGGAAGGGGGCGGAGGGGCCAAAACCCTGCCAGGGGCCCACCCCCTGCCAGAGAACGCCCGCGATAAAGGAAGCCGGGAAGTCCAGGATGCCCAGCATGGCGTTGTAAGTGCCGTAGGCCGTGCCGCGCAGGTGCGGGGGCACGATGTCGGCGACCATCGCCCGGGTGGTCCCGTAGGCCATACCGTAGTAGACGCCGTAGAGGGCATAGAGCAGCCAGACCTGCCAGCCACTGCGGGCCAGCGCCACTCCCAAATAGATGGCCCCGTAGACCAGCCACCCGCCGACGATGACCCGCCTGCGGCCGATGCGGTCGGAGAGGGAGACCGCCGGGGTGGAGACCAGGGTGTAGACCAGGTTGAAGGTCGCCAGCATCCCCAGTACGCCGACCACGTTCAGCCCCCGCTCTTGCGCCCGCAGGATCAGGAACGCGTCCGAAGAGTTGCCCAGGTCAAAGAGGCCGACAATGAGCATGAACAGGGCAAACCGCCGCCCCAGGCCCCGGAAGGTGATGCGGGGCCGTTCCGCTCCGCCCTTCACGGGCACGTCCTGCGCGCCCAGGGCCAGCGTCAGAACCCCCAGGACGCCGGGGATGATGCTGAGGAGAACGACGGTCTGGAAGGTGCTCCGGCTCAACTGGGCGGCCCCGCGCTGGGCCAGCCAGACGACCAGCAGCGCAATGAGAATCCCCACCAGCGCGCCCGCGGTATCGGCGGCGCGGTGGAAGCCGAAAGCCAGGCCCCGGTTCTGCTCGTCCACCGAGTCCGCCACCAGCGCGTCACGCGGAGCGGTCCGGATACCCTTGCCCACCCGGTCGGCCCAGCGGACCACGGCGACCAGGCCCCAGGAGGTGGCGAAGTAGAAGAAGGGTTTGGAGAAGGCCGACATTGCGTATCCGGCGACCGCCAGCCCCTTGCGGGCCCGCAACCGGTCGGAGAACCAGCCGGAGAAGAGCTTGAGCAGACTGGCCGTCGCCTCGGCGATGCCCTCTATCAGGCCGATGACGCCCGTGCGGACGCCCAGGACGTTGACCATAAAGAGGGGCAGGAGGTTCAGGACCATCTCGCTGGAGATGTCCGTGAAGAAACTGGTCAGGCCGGTGGCCCAGATGTTGCGATGGAGGGCGCGCAATCCGGTGCGTTGTTGAGATATGAATTCGCTCACTGTTGGTGACCTGAGGGAAAATATCTGACGTCATGTGCAACTTCAAATAATGAGCGGTGAAAGGTCATATCCTGCCCCCTCTTCATCCCCCAGCCCCCTTCTCCTCCCCGAAACGGGGAGGAGAAGGGGGAGAAAGAGTGGGGGTTTGTGGGGGGCGGCTTCGCCGCCCGCCTCAAACCCCCAGGATTTCCCCCTCCCCGCGCCGCGCAGCAGCAGCGGGGCACGAATGATTCAGAACCATTAATGAACCTGGGGGCAGGGGGTAGGGAAATCTGGCCGCAATGCCCAAAAGAGCCTCAAACACCTCTGGGAAAAATCAAGGTGCACATAGCGTATCTGCTGTGACATAGGATTTATTCTGCGGACTGTGAAATACAGGATAAATCCTGCGCCACAATCCGGTCTCAACTCTGCAATGCCCCCGTCGTGGTAGTGAGTGGTCTTCTAATCGGGAGAGAAGAACACCATTCCGACCCCCATCTGCTCCAGCGCCTCCTCGGCGTAGTAGGTGACCAGCGCGCTGGGGTCATCCAGCGCGGCGCAGAGGGCGGGGATGGCCTCTTGGGGCCGAATGGCGCAGAGGGCGCGGGCGGCGCCAGCGCGGGCGGCCACGTTCTCATCTCCCAGCGCGACGATCAGGGCCGGGACGGCGGGCGTCCCGATGCGGGCCAGGGCGTCGGCGGCCAGGCGAGCCACGTAGGCGGAGGGGTCGGAGAGGTGGGACACCAGGGGCTCCACAGCCTCTGACGGTCGGAGACTGGCCAGCCCCACCACCGCGCAGGCCCGCACGTCCGGGTCGGGGTCCTCCAGCGCGGCGATGAGCGCGGCCACCGCGCGGGGAGTGCCGACGGCGGCCAGGGCGCGGACTGCCCACCAGCGGCGGTCCCGGTCGGGCGAGGCCTGCCATTCCGTCAGTGCAGGCAGGGCCGCGTCTCCCAACGGCCCGACGCTCCGGGCCGCCTCCTCTGCCCGAAGGTCGTCGCCATTGGCTATGGCTTCTTCCAGTGTGTGCAGGAAGTCTCTCATTTTGCTCTCGGAAAATTTGCCATCACTCCCTCGCCGACCCGTCGGGCAAACTCCTCCCGGTCCGGAGGGCCGGGAAAGTGGAACAGATGGGTCGGGCAACGACAGTCCGAAGCCCCGAACCGGGGGATGAGCCGGGACGCGCCGGGCATCTGAGCCAGCGCGGCGGCCCAGAGGCACTCGCGCCGGTCTGTCCCCGTCGCCCACCAGACATCTACTGGCTGGGCAACCGCTCGCAGAAAATCTATATGCCAGACCAGGGTTTTGGGATGGCGGAGGTGGCGGGCCAGCCGGGCCGCCAGGCCGCCCGGCCCCCGGGCGCTGCCCACGTAGGCCAGCCAGCCCGGCGGGACGCGGAACTCCCCCAACCGCCCGACCCGGACCCGCTGCCCGTTCTCCACCACCAGAACCAGCACATACGTGCCGGGCAGACCGGGCACGCCCTCCATAACCCCCTACTCCCTACTACTCCCTACTCCCTACTCCTTACTCCCTACTCCTTACCCCCTACTCCTTACTTCCTACTCCCTACTCCTTACTCCCTACTCCCTTACTCCCCCCTATCCCCCGCAGCCACAGCCTCCCGGCCCCCCACGCCGCGACGCCCCCCAGACCCACCAGCCCGAGACCGACCAGGTCCATCAGAGAAACGGCGTGGGAGGCGTCCATCGTGTACACAGGACCCCCCTCGTAGGGATCGGGGAGCGCCATCACCAGAAGGCCGCCCAGAATCCCCAACAGACCGACAACAGCCAGAACGAACACTCCCTTCACGTTTCACTTTTCACGTTTTACGTTTTACGTTTTACGTTTCACTTCTCGGGGGGCGGCACCGGCAGGTCCTCCACCGCGACGTGAATCCATTTATCCCCCTCTTCAATCAGCATCACCGGGATGTCGTCGCGGATGGGGTACTTGCGGCCGCAATCCGGCTCCTGGCAGACCAGCCAGCAGCCGTGGACCAGTTCCAGCCGCCCTGGATCGTCGCCGGGTTTCCGGGTCTCCCCGCTCACACAGTATGGGCAACGGAGAATGGCCAGCAGTTCCGGGTCTACCATAATGTCCTCCTCACCGCGCAGTGGATCAGGTTGGTAAAATCATACACCAAAACGGGAAAACCGCCAGTCCTTAGACCACAGACCACAGACCACAGACCACGGACACAGACCACGGACCATAGACCACGGACCACAGACCCACCATACTGTCCTTGCAGGAAACCCTGCTTCGGTTTATAATAGACCACCGACAACAGACGACGGACCACAGACCGCTGACGACGGACGACAGACCATTGACCACTAACGGCTGACTACTGACTGCTAACGGCTTATCATCCGGGGAAGTGTCGGAATGGCAGACGAGCGTGACTTAGGATCACGTGGGTCCTCCCGTGCGGGTTCGAGTCCCGCCTTCCCCACTGGAATCCGGGGCGAGAGCCCCCGTTTCAATGATTTTTGGAGGTTGAATGGAGAAATCAACGATACCTGTGACCACCGAAGCGGTGGGGAAACGAGACCTGCGGCTGACCGTGGAAATTCCCGAAGAGCGGGTGCAGCAAGAAATGCGCCGGGTCGCCCGGGAGATTTCGGCTCAAGTCAACATCCCGGGCTTCCGGAAGGGCAAAGCCCCCTACAGCGTCATCCTGCAGCGGTACGGGGAGGAGCGCCTGCGGGAGCAGGTGGCGGAAGACCTGACCCGGGAGTTCTATCGGGCCGCGATAGAACAGGAGGGAATTACGCCCTACGGACCGGCGAGCCTGGAAGAGGTCCAGTTGAGCCCCATGCGGCTCACCTTCACCCTCCCGCTCCCGCCCGTCGTCCGCCTGGGCGACTACCGCTCCCTGCGGGTGGAGTTCCCACCGGTAGAGGTGACGGAAGAGGACATTCGGGAAGTGCTGGAGATTATCCGCCAGGAAAATGCAGTGCTGGAACCGGCGGAAGGACGGGGCGCTCAGCCGGGGGACCTCCTCCACATCCAGGTGGAGGGCCGCACCGACCAGGGCGAACTGTTTCTGAAGGACGACGACGTCGAGGTGATTCTGGACCCTGAGGACACCTACCCGGCCCCTGGCTTCTACCAGGCGCTGGAGGGGATAACCCCTGGGGAGGAACGCACCTTTCGCCTGAAGATGCCCGGTGGTCAGCCCTCTGAGGAGGCAGAATTTCGCGTCCAGTTACTGGCCCTCTACAGCCGCATCCTGCCCGAACTGGATGACGACCTGGCCCGGACGGTGGGCCCCTACCCCACCCTGGAGGCGCTGAAGGAAGACATCCGGAAGCAACTCCTGCAGATGAGGGAGAGAGCGGCACGGGAGGAATATGCCCGGGCGGTCATCCAGCGGCTGGTGGACCAGGCAGAGGTGGAGTATCCCTCCTTCCTGCTGGAGGAGCGGATGCAGGACCTGATGGAGGATTTGGAAAAGCGGGTCCGGGAAGAACAACGGATGACCCTGCAGGACTACTTGAAGGTCGCCGGGCAGACGCTGGAAGACCTGCAGGAACGTCTTCGTCCTGTGGCGGACTTTCTGGTCCGCCGGATGCTGGTCCTGGGAGAACTGGCGTGGGCGGAAAGGCTGACGGTGAGCAATGAAGAAATAAACCAGCGCATCCAGGCGCTCAGTACGGCCTGGGGAGACCGGGCTGAGGCGATGCGCGCCCAACTGGAAAAGTCGGAGAATCGGGAGCATCTGGGCGCCCAGATTCTCTACGAGAAGGTGTTGGACCGGCTGATCGCGATTGCGCATGGCGAACCGGTCCCCGAACCCGCGACAGGAGGAGAGAATGAGACCCCATAACCTGATCCCGATGGTGATAGAATCCACCAGTCGGGGAGAACGGGCCTACGATATTTTCTCGCTGCTGCTGCGCGAGCGCATCGTTTTCCTCGGTACCCCCATCACCGACCAGATCGCCAACCTGATCATCGCCCAGTTGCTGTTCCTGGACCGGGAGGACCCGGAGCGGGAGATTTCCCTCTACATCCACTCCCCGGGCGGGATCATCTCGGCGGGACTGGCCATATACGACACCATGCAACTCATCCGGGCCCCCATCTCCACCATCGCGGTGGGGATGGCCGCCAGCATGGCCACCGTCCTGCTGACAGCGGGGACGAAGGGGCGGCGGTTTGCCCTTCCCCACGCCACCATCCACCTTCACCAGCCCCTGGGAGGTGTGGAGGGTCAGGCCACAGACATAGAGATTGCCGCGCGGGAAATCCTGCGCCAGCGGGCCCTGCTCAACGACCTGCTCAAGAAACATACCGGCCTCTCCGACGAACAGATAGAGCGGTTCACCGACCGGGATTTCTATATGACCGCCGAGCAAGCGAGGCAGTACGGCATCATTGATGCCGTTCTGCATCCGCCGGAAGAGAAACCTGAGTAACTCCGTAATGATCGGGCCGATGGGAATCGTCCTTTCCGGGTAACTACCTACGTACCGACGAAAGTCGCCCGCCATCGGCCTTCGGCCTCCGGTCGGCCTTCGCCGCCCTCACCCCACTCCCGGCGGCTGCGCCGCCACCCCCTCCCCTCTCCTGCCGGGGCGGGAGAGGGGAGGAGGTTGGGGGAGGGGTGAGGGCAGGCCAACGCCCGGCACCGCAGGCCCAGAGAGGCGGATTTTCCATCAGCGCCCAGCGGCAAGCCGGCCGGGTAGGTACCTTTCCAGTGACTATTCAGCACTGACTGAAGTCACCCTTCCTGGGCCGCAGGCCTTTTCGCCTGGCCGTCAACGGCCAGGCTCCGGCGAAGACGAGGCGCGAGAGCGCCTCTCTCCACCCGGGCAACCCGGGTTCCCGAAAGACGACCGAAGGGAGAGGGCGCTTCCAGCGCCCTGGGCAACCTTAGCCAGGCCGTTGACGGCCTGGCCCACCGGGCTCCCGACGATTTTGAGACACACCCGGCTGATTTCCAGTCAGCGCAGAGGAGGAACGGATGGGCATCCGTCCGGCGAACACCCTGTGGGGCATTTCCCTGCCCGCACCGGTGGAGGCCTTCCTTTGGGAAACCAATCCCTGGTGGCGAGGGAAGCCTGCGCGCCCCGTTCCCCCCTTCCGACGGTGGCTATTTGAACCTGCTCTCCAGCGGCTGAAATCCGGGCTGACCCCGGTCACCGTCCTCCGAGGCCCCCGGCAGGTCGGAAAAACTACCCTGCAGGAACAACTGATAGAGCATCTTCTGGAGCAGGAAAGAGTACCTGCGGATCACATCTTTCGCGTCCAGTTTGACGAAATTCCTTCCCTGCGAGGGATTGAGGACCCGATTCTGGCCCTTTGCCGCTGGTTTGAAGACCGAATCCTGAAAAGTACTTTCAACGAAGAGGCCCGGGCAGGGCGGTTGACCTTTGTATTCTTTGACGAAGTACAGAATCTCCCCGATTGGGCCCCCCAGGTGAAGGCCCTGGTGGACCACCATGCGGTGCGGGTTCTGCTGACGGGCAGTTCTGCCCTGCGGATTGAGTACGGGCGGGATAGTCTGGCCGGACGGATTTCCACGCTGGAATTGGGCCCGCTACTCCTGCGAGAAATCGCCGCCCTGCGCGGATGGGGAGAAATCCCCCCGATTCTCCCTCTCAACGGCCTGCGGAACCTTCAGGAACCTTCATTCTGGCGGTCCCTTCGGGAGCAGGGACATCGTTATCGTCCGGTGCGGGACCGGGCTTTTGCCGCCTTCTCCGAACGGGGTGCCTATCCCATTGCCCATGCGCGGGCCGACCGTCCCTGGGAAGAAATCGCCGACCTGTTGAACGAAACGATTATCCGGCGGGTCATTCAGCACGACCTGCGCGTGGGGGAACGAGGCCGGAAACGGGACCAGCACTTGCTGGAGGCCCTCTTCCGCCTTTGTTGCCGGTATGCAGGCCAGGCCCCGGGACGCCCGCTCCTGGTCCATGAACTCCAGTCCGCCCTGGCGGCCAACATTGGCTGGCAGCGAGTACTGGCATACCTCCGCTTCCTGAACGATACGCTCCTGATCCGGCTGATTGATCCTCTGGAACTGCGCCTCAAACGTCAAAAAGGACAGCCCAAAATCTGCCTCTGCGACCCATCCCTTCGGGCCAGCTGGCTTCAGGAAACGATCCCGCTGGAACCGGACGCTCTTCAGCGCGCTTCTCATCTGAGCGACCTGGCGGGACATATTGCGGAAAGCACGGTGGGATACTTCTTTGGAAACATTTCAGGCCTGAATGTTGCCTGGTTCCCGGAACGGGGAATGGAGCCGGAAGTGGATTTTGTCCTGACCGTCGGAGATTATCGGATCCCGGTGGAGGTCAAATACCGTCGTCGTATTGACGAATTCCGGGACACCCTCGGGCTGCGGGCGTTTCTGGAGAAAACCGTTTACCACGCCCCCTTCGGAATACTGGTCACCCTGACGGACGAAGTCTCCGTGACCGACCCGCGCATCATCCCGATTCCCCTCGCTTCGCTGCTGCTGATGCGATGACTGCAGAGATGGGCACCCCCCGAGTCCTCATCGCCGACGACGACCCGCAGATCAGCGGCCTGATCCGGGAAGTTCTGGAACTGGCCCACTGCCAGGTCCTGGAGGCCCGCTCCGGCGAAGAGACCCTGGAGGTCCTGCGGCGGGAGAACGCCTCGGACCGTCCGGTGGACGTCCTCCTCCTGGACATCCTGATGCCGGGGATGAGCGGCTACGAGGTCATCTCCCACGTCAAATCGGACCCCTTGCTGGCGACCACCTCCATCATTGTCACCACTGCCCTGACCTCCATCACCGATAAGACTATGGGATTGGGGATGGGGGCCGATGATTACCTCACCAAACCCTTTGACCCCCGGGAACTGGTGGCCCGTATCCAGGTCATCATGCGCATCCGCGACACGGAGCAGGTCCTGCGCCAGCGCAACCAGGAACTGGCCATCCTGACCGAAGTCAGCCGGACCATTATCTCCAGTCTGGACCTGGAGGAAGTGCTGACGGCCGCAGTGGGGGGAGTCCGCCGAATTCTCCCCGTCGCCGCGGGCGTGCTGGTCCTGATGGACGAAGAGACCGGGGATATGATCTTCCGCAAACTGGTGGCGGGGAGCCATCCCCTGATGGGCCGTCCTCTTCCGATGGACCGGAGCATTATCCGCCACGTGGTGGCGACCGGACAGCCGTATCTCACCAACGACGTCTCTCTTGACCCTATCTTCTCTCCTCAGGTGGACGGCTGGGGGCCGCAGACGCGCGCCGTCCTCTGCGTCCCCCTGCTGGTACGGGAGCAGGTCATCGGGGCCCTGGAACTGGCGGATAAGATCGGGGGACCGTTCACCGAGACGGACCGGGACCTCCTTCAGACGCTGGCGGGCTCCGTCGCCGTGGCGGTGGAAAACGCCCAACTGTATGCGGAAGTGAACGACTACGCCCGCGCGCTGGAGCGCTCCCAGGCCCAACTCATCCAGGCAGAGAAGATGGCCGCCATCGGCCGACTGGCCGCCTCCATCGCCCACGAAATCAACAACCCCCTTCAGGCCATCCACAACACCATCCATCTGGCTATGACCGACCACCTCCCACCGGAGAAGCGAGGGGAATACCTGGGGATGGCGCAGAAAGAGGTAGAGCGGCTGATAGAAATCGTCCAGCGGATGCTGGAGTTCTACCGCCCCTCCAAAGGCGGCATTGTCCAGACAGACGTCAATTGTCTTCTCCGGGACGCGCTGGCGATTGCCGACAAGCGGCTCCAGCACGGCCGCATCCGGGTCTCTGCCCGTTTTGCCGACGGCCTGCCGCCGATCCTGGGCGTTCCCGATCAGTTGACCCAGGTCTTCCTGAACATCATCATCAATGCGGTGGAGGCGATGCCGGAGGGCGGCGACCTGCGGGTGGGCACCCTGCTGACGGACGACCGCCGCTGGGTTCTGGTGGCCTTTCAGGATTCCGGCCCGGGCCTGACCGCCGAACAAATCGCGCACATCTTTGAGCCCTTCTACACCACCAAGCCCAGCGGCACCGGATTGGGTCTGGCGATCAGTTACGGCATTGTGGAACGGCATGGAGGGACCATAGAGGTCTCCAGCCAGCCGGGACAGGGCGCGACATTTGTGGTCCGCCTGCCCGTCCCGCTGCCGTAGCCGTAATAAAAACACAGCGAACGCGGAGAGCGCCGAGATTCTCAACAATGCTCTGCGTACTCTGCGGCCTCTGCGGTAAAGAGCCCTTCGTGCCCTTCGGGTCCTTCGTGGTTTTTGAAAGGAGAAAGAATATGCCGGAGACCCGCGTCCCCCGCATTCTGGTGGTAGACGACGAGGCGACAACCCGGATTTCCCTGGCGGAACTGCTGCGGCTGGAGGGGTACGACGTCAGCCTGGCCGCCAGCGGTGAGGACGCGCTGGACATCATTGACCGTCATCCCGCATTTGACCTGATGGTCGTGGACATCAAGATGCCGGGGATGGACGGCCTGCAACTGACCGAGGCCGTCCAGCGGCGTTCTCCCGATACGGTGATTATCCTCCTCACCGCATTTGGGACGCTGGAGACCGCCATCCAGGCCCTCCGTCGGGGGGCCCACGACTATTTGTTGAAGCCGTGCCCGATCTCTCAGATTCTGGAAAGCGTACGGAAGGGCCTGGGCAAGCGACACCAGGAGCAACAGCGAAAAGAACTGGTCTCCCGCCTGGAGCAGACCCTTTCGGAACTGCGGGCCATTGAACAGCCGGATGTGGCCATCACACCGCCGCCCGCGCCAGTGGAGCGGTACCTGGAGGTCCAGGATGTGCGCCTGGACCGGGAGCGCCATCAGGTCTGGATTGGAGATCGTTCCGTGGACCTGACGCCCACCGAATTCAAGTTGCTCTCCTACCTGATGGAGCGGGCCGACCAAGTTTGCAGTCCCCAGCAGTTGGTCCGTCAGGCCCAGGGGTATGAGACCGACCCCTGGGGCGCGCGGGCCATCGTTCGCGTCCACATCCGGCGTCTGCGGCGGAAAATGGAACCCGACCCTGCCCGGCCCCGCTATATTGTCAACGTTCGCGGGGTGGGATACACATTCCCCCGAGTACCTCCGGAACCCACCGAAGCCGAAGAGGACGTTCTGTAACCAATTCGTAACCGCTTCGCAATCCCCCATTCGCTCATTCTGTGGTACGCTACAGGCGTACGATCGCCTTTTCAGGCAGATTCAGCCGTCTCGAAGGAGATCACGGGCAGAATGAGCGAGGGACCTCTTTTCCCCTCTCTGTTATCCTCGGGCTGGATGGAAACCGTCCAACAGGCCCTGGCAACCCTTCAACGTGGGATTGGAGGGGAATGTGTTTTGCTGGCTGGGGAGCAGGGGGAAGTGATTGCCCAAACAGGCGTTGCAGAGGACATCCTGATGGAGGACCTGCTTCCCATATTTATAGAGGAGGCGGCCCTGACGGTTCGCCTGGGAAATCGCATTGGAGACGGAACGGGCATCAGTTTGCATCACTACGAAGGGGACCGGCACCAGATTTATGTGGGTGTGGCGACCCCGAGTGGCTTGCTGCTGGTTGTGGTCAGCCGTCAGCCTCCCCCGCGCCGCCTGGGCGTCGTATGGCTCTTTATGCGGCGCACCCTGCAGGAGTTGAGTCGCCTTTTATCTCCTCCGGAAGAGCCACTGGCGCGGCGAAGTGGGAGGGCCAGCCGCCTGACCCCGGAGCAGGCTCGTGCTCTGGGGCTCTGGCTGGAGGAATGAGCAGCGGTCCGGTAGCACCTATGGGGAGGGAAGAGAGATGAGTTCGTTCACGATGACATCCCGGCAATGGCGATGGATAGGGAGGTCTTCCGGCGATACTGTCGGAGAGCGGCCCGGAAATCTCTCGCGAATTCAACGCCTGCGGCGGCTCCTGCGGCGGACTATCCGCCGGCGCCGTTCCCGTCAGGAATTGCCGCGATAGTGGCGTATTGGGATGATATAGGAATTCCCGGCAGTGAAGGGAAGATTCAGGGGATTTTGCGGCAGACCGCAAAGATGTCTGACGCAAAATCCCTGTTATTGTGATTGTTCAAAATTCGGCAAAGGGGGGAAAGAGAGGCCTATCTCCCTGCTGTTCTTGCTTTTCTTCCCCAATCCCTCAGGCCAGCAGGAGGGCCAATGGCGCTCCCCCCTGGTGCAGATGA
>Ga0308310_1000177_pt1 | contig 24922 bp, 6 predicted proteins | sample HotsprSampleMS65_FD_203672 | JGI IMG/M metagenome (GOLD analysis project Ga0308310, IMG submission 203672) | Hot spring phototrophic mat microbial communities from Mushroom Spring, Yellowstone National Park, Wyoming, United States - 20090730_MS65 ...
GGGCGGGGCATGTGATCCCCCCAGAAGAACTCTATAACGCCATCTGGGGGCCGGGGGGCGGCGTGGACCCCCGCCAGGTCAAATGGTACATCTGGCGGCTCCGGCAGAAGATAGAGGACGACCCCTCCCACCCCCGGTTCATCTGCACCGAACGGGGCCGGGGGTACTATTTTGCCCCCGAGTAGTTGTAGAACAACTGCTTGCAGTTGTCCTCCTTTTCCCCTTTCACCGCCCACCCATCAGGTCGCGCATCCCAACGCAGACTCTCCCGCTCCCCCACGTAGTACCTTTTTCCCACTTTATGCCCGAAAATCTCAAACCGGATTCCAACCTTCAGGGGTTACAATTAAGCAAGAGAAGACGATGAGTAGTTGTCTATGTGGCGGGAGAAGGGAGAAATGATGAATAATCGTATCCGTCGCTTACCCGGGACGCTGCTGGTGCTGGCCCTGATGCTGGCACTGCTGACCTCCATCGTCTGGGCAGATGGAGAGACCGGAACCGTTGTGGTGAATTCGTCCAATCCGCTCCTCCAGATCAAAGGGACGGTCGGTGGAACCACCAAAACGGTCTGGGCCGGCACCCTCTACCTCCAGATTACCGGCGGCCCGCGGGTCAACACTTTCTGTACGGACCTCCTGCACTCCATTTCCAACGGGGACAAAGTGGTGGCCTCGGACGAGGAGATGGATTGCCGGATGCGCTGGCTGCTTCTCCACTACCCGCCCCGGGCCGACGCCGCCGACTACCAGAACGACACTGCCCCGGGACGCCTGCCCGATGTCAAAAAGGAGATGGCTGCCCGCCAGGCCGCGGTCTGGTACTTCTCCGACGGCTTCGTTTTGCTGAACGAATCTCCCACGCCGCCCGATGTCTACACCCGCACCCAGGAGATCATCGCCACCGTCCAGGCCCCGGCCGACGCCTGTGCCCCGGATGCCCCCAACATCGCCATCACCCCCTCCAACGCCGCCCTGGCCGCGGGCGACGAGGCCCCCTTCACGGTCCGGGTGACCCGGGGAGGCCAGCCCATCGCCGGGCAGACCGTCACCCTGACCGTCAGTCTGGGCACCGTCACCCCCTCTGTGGTGACCACCGACGAGAACGGCGAGGCGACCTTCACCCTCACCTCGGCGGTCGCCGGGACTTCGTACATCACCGCCACGACCCGGATGCCCCTCCCCGTCGGCACCATCTTCGTCGGCGTCAATCCCAACAAGCAGAAACTGGTCCTGGGCCAGTATACCGAAGGGCCCGTTGTGGCGACCGCCAGCGCCACCTGGGTCAGCGGCGGCTCGCTGGTCGCTACCGTCTTCAACGACCTGAATATGGACGGCCTCCCGCAGGATGGCGAGCGGGGTCAGAGCGGGTGGACCGTCACCGTGATCGGAAAGAGCAGCAGGACGACGAACGCCACCGGCAACGCCACCTGGTCCCTGACGCCAGGCACCTACACCGTCGTCCTGACCCAGCAGAGCGGCTGGCTGGCGACCACCCCCCTCACCCAGACGGTTACTCTGGCGCCGGGAGACGTGATCCAGGTCCTCTTCGGCCAGATCAAACTCCCGGTGGTGAAAGTTTACCTCTTCCACGACACCGACCTCAGCGGCAGCCTCACCGATGGCGACCTCCCGCTGAGCGGCTGGACCGTGGGCCTCTACCGGGCGGACGGGTCCCAGGCCGCTGGCTGGAACCGGGCGACTGACGACAGCGGCTGGGTCTACTTCAGCAACGACCCGGCCCGCAATCCCCCCGACCTGATCCCGGGAGAGTACTACATCCGGGAGATGCTGCCGGATGGCTGGTACGCCACGACCGGCATCTCCCGGTCCTTCACCCTGATCAGCGGCGATGTTCACGAGGAGTACCTGGGGAACTTCCCGCCCACCCCGGCGTTTTCTCTGAGTGTTGATGCCTCCCCCGACCTCATCCACAGCGGCGATTCCGTCACCTACACCTACCAGGTGGCCAATACCGGGAACACTTACCTTCGCAACGTCCGGGTGACGGACGACCGCTACGGTTCCATCTGCACCATCCCCGACCTGGCGCCGGGCGAGGGGATGACCTGTCGGTTTACCACCCCGGTCGCCGATTCGGTCGCCAATACAGGTATCGCCATCGGCACGCCGACCCTGGCCGACGGCACCCCCATCGCCGGATGGCCGGACGTCTCCGATTCGGACGACGCCTTTGTCCGGGTCCTGCATCCGGCGGTTACGATTTCCGCCAGCGGACCGGCGCTGGCCCACGAGGGGGACACCCTGGCCTACCAGGTGACCGTCGCCAACACCGGCGATGCAGCCCTGACGGTCTTCGTCCCGCTGCCGGACGGGACGACCTGGACGGGCACACTGGCGGCAGGGGCGAGCGCGTCCTTCACCGCCACCGGCCCCGTCTCCGGTGACCCGACGGCCTTCACCTTCACCGCCACCGGCACGGATGCCCTGGGCGGCACCGTCTCCGCCTCGGCGACGGTGACCACCGACATCCTCCATCCGACCCTGGATGTCCGCGCGGCCGCGTCCATTCCCACAACCTATCCCGGGACCGTCGTCACCCTGACCTATACGGTCACCAACACCGGCGACGTCCCGCTCTCGGATGTGGTCCTCTGGTGGGACAACGGCACGCCGGAGAACCCCGACGATGACCGGATTCTCTGCGTGGTGGAGAACTTGGAGGTGGGTCAGGCCGTACAGTGCCAGGTCCCCGTGGCGCCCGAGCAGGAGACCACCTACACTGCCAGCGCCACCGGCACTGATCCCCTGGGCGGCCAGACGGAGGACTCGGCAGGCATCACCATCGGCATCATCCCCACTGAGCCCGGGGATGCCGACGGCGACGGCACACCGGACTACCTGGACGCCGACTCCGACGGCGACGGCATCCCGGATTGGATGGAGGGCGCGGGCGATACCGATGGCGACGGTACGCCGGACTACCTGGACGCCGACTCCGATGGCGACGGCATCCCCGACGCCGTTGAGGGCACTGGCGACGTGGACGGGGACGGCCTCCCCAACTACCTGGACGCCGACTCCGATGGCGACGGTATCCCCGACGCCGTGGAGGGCACTGGTGACGTGGACGGGGACGGCCTCCCCAACTTCCTGGACACCGACTCCGACGGCGATGGCATCCCCGATGCCGTTGAGGGCACCGGCGACGTGGACGGGGATGGGCTTCCCAACTTCCTGGACACCGACTCCGATGGCGACGGCATCCCCGATGCCGTTGAAGGCACCGGCGACGTGGATGGGGATGGCATCCCCAACTACCTGGACCTGGACTCCGATGGCGATGGCAAGCCGGACGCCGTGGAGGGCACCGGTGATGATGACGGGGACGGCATCCCCAACTATCTGGACCCAGATGACACGCCCCGTTCAGCCGGGGTCATCTATCGGGTCTATCTTCCCTTCGTTGCCCGAAACGTTCCCTGATAGGCATCCCTTTTGAAGGAGCGGGGGCCCTCACCTCTTTCTGATTCCCCTCCTCTACTGCCTTTACTATCTGCGGGAGAGGAGAGGGAACAAGGAGGGGTGGGGGCTATTATTACCTGACGAAGGAGGTACAGATAAGGAGGTACAGATGAAACGGTACTCTGTATGGCTGGCCCTGGGGCCCACGGTGGGGGCCATTCTGTTGGTCGTCGCTCTGATCATCGGTTTTCATTCCCCCGCCCCCGCCCAGGCCCAGGGCACAATCATCACGGTGAACACCGACCAGGATGAGTGGACCGCCAGTTGTGCGGATAACTGCTCCCTCCGGGAGGCCATCGCCCAGGCCAACGGCACAGGGGGCACTGAACCGGTCACCATCACCTTCGCGGGCAACTACGTCATCACCCTCACATTGGGGCCCCTCCCATCCATCACCCGGGCCAACGTCCATATAGACGGCGACCGGAACGACGACGGGGTGCCGGATGTGGTCATCAACGGCCAGAACATCACCCAGACCGGCGCGGCGGGCCTCTTCATCAAGGCGGACGGCGCCCTCGTGGACGGGCTGGAAGTGCACAACATGACCTGCTCCGGCTGTTGGGGACTGGACACCTGGGGGAGTGACGGGGTCATCCGCAACTCCCGCTTCGTGAGCAACACCACGGGCATCCTGCTGACCGGCGGCGCCTCCGGGAACCTCATCACCAACTGCCTGGTGGCCTGGAACCGGGACGACGGGATTCTCGTGTCGGCCCGCTTCCTCACCGAGCCCACGATGGTCGTCACCCCGGCCTACGGGAATACCATTGCGAACTCCTTCATCCTGAGCAACACCAACAAGGGCATCATCATCCAGCGGGGGGCCCACGACAACATCGTTCAGAACAACCTCATCGCCGGGAACGGCTGCTACGGCCTGCACCTGCGCGGTGGGTACGATACCTCCACCGACGTTTTCGCCCCGCCGACCGGCAACCAGATTCTGGGGAACGAGATTCGCGCCAACGGTGCCAGGTGCACTCCCCAGGCCGCGGTGGTCAACGAACGTACCCACTACCCGCCCGGCGACCTGCCCACCCTCTCCGGCGGTTACGATAACCTCTTCGCCGGGAACGTCATCACCGCCAACAGCGGGATGGGGATTTACAACATCGGCGCCTCGCCCCTGATCACCGGCAACACCATCGCCAACCACACCTCCTACGGGGTCTACAACCTCCCGGACTTCGGCGGGACCTACAGCCCGGCCCAGGCCGGGGACGACATCCTCTCCATCCCCATCCTGAAGAACAACACCCTCTTCGGCAACGGGACCTACGGCATCTACTCGCTGGACACGGCCCCGGTGGACCGCTACACGCTCCACACGGACAACATCATCACCCAGACCGGCCTGGAGGTCCTCCAGGTCTGGTACGGCGCGGTGGAGGTGGTGACCGGGACCATCACCAACCCCGTCCCCATCTCCTCCGGGATCAGCGCGCGCGTGGTCGCCAGCGGGACCGGCTGGCTGATGGACCTCCCCGCCTACGCCCCGGCCGCACCCTACTCCTCCGGCATCTGGGGCAAGAGCGGCATCACGTACCCGAACGTCAGCACCTGGGCCGCGATCCGGGAGTTTGAGGTCACCTCGGACGGCGCCCTGATCCGCCATCTCACCCACACCGTCCAGGTCTACCTGCAGGGCGTCTACACCGGCACCGTCCGCTTCAGTTGGGACGGCCTGACCGCCACCGACCCCATTTCCGGCGACGTCCTCATCCCCCAGTGGGTCCAGACCGGCCCCTATGGCCGCTACCAGGTCGCCGAGGTCAACTTCACCTACGACGCCGACCGGGACACCATCCCCGACGTGGTAGAAGGGGGCAGCGACGTGGACAGCGACGGGGACGGCACGCCGGACTACCTGGACGCCGACTCCGACGGCGACGGCATCCCCGATGCCAGCGAGGGCGCGGGTGACGTGGACGGGGACGGCCTCCCCAACTACCTGGATGCCGACTCCGACGGCGACGGCATCCCCGATGCCGACGAGAGCACGGGCGATACCGACGACGACGGCACTCCGGACTACCTGGACCCCGACTCCGACGGCGACGGCATTCCGGACTGGGTGGAGGCAGGCTGCACCGAGCCACCCACCGACAACGCGACCTGCCCGGCGGCGGACCGGGATAGCGACGGCGACGGCACTCCGGACTACCGGGATGACGACTCCGACAACGACGGCGTTCCGGACTGGATGGAGGCAGGTTGCACCGCGCCGCCCACCGACAACGCGACCTGCCCGGCGGCGGACCGCGATAGCGATGGGGACGGCACCCCGGACTACCGGGACACCGACGACGACGGGGACGGCATCCTGACCAGAGATGAATACATTGCGGGCACGGATTACTTCTGCACCGATACCTCCCTGGACACCGACCGGGACGGCACGCCCAACTGCCGGGACAACGACGTGGACGGCGACGGCATCCCCAACTACCTGGACCTGGACTCCGATGGGGACGGAACGCCCGACGCGCAGGAGAACTACCCCAACCTGAACCCGCCGCCATTCGGGCACAGCGACGTCCCGGCCTGGATTGATCCGGTCTACCGCCTCTACCTGCCCATCGTGCTGCGGAACCGCTGAGCCTGCAATGGGACACGGATGGACACAGATCACACGGATTTGCACGGATTTTTATATCTGTGCCGACCCGTAAAATCTGCGTGAATCCGTGTCCTGTTCCCGGTTTCAGATTTGACAATTTTGCCAATTGGGTATATAGTGTTCTTGCGAAGGAGGGACATCATGGCCCGAAACCGCGCTGTGTACTGGCTGGCTGGGCTGGGAATCGCAGCGATTCTGCTGCTTATCGGCGGGATGACGACCGGACGGCCGGCCTTCGCCGGTTTCACCCCCACCCCGACGCCCACGGAGACTCCCACTCCCACCCCGACGCCGACGGCCACTCCCGTGCCCCCACCCCCTCCGCCCCCGCCGCCTCCCCCTCCGCCGCCGACGGAAACCCCCACGCCGGCCCCCCTTCTGCCCGAGGTCGGCGGCATCGCTCCCTCCCCTTGGCCCTTCCTGGCCCTGGGCGCCGCCGTCCTCCTGGCCGGGTGGATGGTGAGGCGAAAACGCACGTAATACGCAATACGTAAAACAGAAAACGTAATACGTAATACGTGTTCCGGATTCCGTTGTCCTGAGAGGAGACGACCATGCACCGCACCTGGTTTTCCCTGTGGACGCTTTTATCCCTGTTGGTCAATCTGCTGGCCCCCGCCGGAGTATCTGCCGCCTCTTTCCCGAAAACGGAGTCCGCACTACGGAATCCCTCCCTCCTCCCCGCCTGGTTCACGCCGGACTCCGCGCGCGCCTCCGCCCCGGCATCGGCCCTTCCGGCCTGGTTTGACCATGGACGGCAGACGACGGACGACCGACCACAGACGACGGACGACCGACCATGGACGGCGGACCCGGCGCCCCGGACCGGGGGCGTCCTCCCGGCCTGGTTCCTCTCCGGCTCCTCACGGAACACGGAACCCGCAGCCCGCAACGCGGAGGCCCACCACACCATCTATAACGTCACCGTCACCGGTCCCTCCGCGCCGATAAACAACTGCGATGTGGTCACCTTCACCATCGTCGCTGTTAACGATACCGTCACCACCACCAACGTCCTCATCACCAGCACGATGCCCGCGGGCTTCTCCCCGACCCAGGTCGTCTTCAATGTGGGCACCGTCGGGCCCAACGAAGTCATCACCCGCTACGCCGTCTTCTCCGCCACCTGCTCCGCCGTCTCCGGGCAGAACGTGGTCACCCTGACCCAGGACGGGGCTACACCCATTGTCCGCTACACCGATTTTGTGGTCAACCCCGGCGCCATCACTGTCCGCAAGGAGCCGGCTGTTATCAAAGCCGCGCCCGATGAAGTGGTCACCTGGACCGTCTACATTGAGAACACTGGCTACGGCAATGTCTACAACGTCCGGGTGACTGACACGCTGGGGAGCGGGCTGGAATACGTGGGCGGCGTGACCTCCACCTCCTACGTCTCCCTTGCCGTAGGCCAGGTGGTCACCTTCCCCATCGCCGCCCGCGTCGTCGGCTGCTCCGGGCTGGAGAACGTGGTCACCGCCACCTGGGGCTGCAACAGCCAGATGTGCCTGGCCCCTCAGACCGCCAAAGGGGCAGTGGACCTGGCGATGATCAATCCTGACTTGGACTTTTCCCTGCCCTCTTTTGACGTGCCCTACTGCGCCGGCTCCGGCGTCTTCACCATCCCCATCACCAACAATGGTGACGGCACCGCCTACTCCGGGACACTGACGGTGGACCTCTCACCGTTCGATGTGACCGTCGCTCCGCCCGCCTCCTATGACGGCTCCGCCTTCCATCTGCCGCCTATCCCGCCCGGCCAGACCTACAACCTTGCTTTCACCCTGACCCTCCCCTCGGCGGTCTGCACGATGCCCCGCAGCGGCACGTTTGATTTTGCTCTGAGCTACTATGACCGCTGCGGCAATCTCTACACCGAACTCCCCCAGTCCGCCTCCTGGAATCTGGTGAACGCGCCGGGTCAGTTGAGCGTGAGCAAGTCCATGCCCGGCGAGGTCTACCGGGGCGAGACGGTCACCGCTACGGTCACTGTGGACGCCAGCGGCATCAGCGGCACGGTCGTCGTCACCGACCAGGTGCCGGCGGGCTGGAGCGTGGTGAACGCCGCCGGGGGCAACGTCTTCACCGTGGGCGGCGTCACCTACATCACCTGGACGCTGACCGGCACCGCGACCCTCACCCCGGTCTTCGCCACCCCCGGCGTGGACGGCTGCGCCTACTGCGGCACCGCGGCCACCAACATTGTTACCGCCACGGCTGTTGACTGCCAGAACTGCCGCCAGACCGCCACCGCTCAGGCCACGGCCTACCTCCAGTGCGAGGAGCCGGTGGCCACGACCTTCAAGGCCGTCTCCGGCCCCGCCGAGACCTGCACCGACCCGGCCTTCACCTACACCAACACCTACGCCTTCGCCCATTCCTTCATCGTCACCCCCACCTGGCAGGGCATGGTCTTCACCGAGACGCTGCCCTACCAGACCTACGTCCCCGGCAGCGCGTCGGTCTGGATGAGCAACGGCGTCCTCACCTGCACCGCCGTCTTCTCCGCCGACGTCGTGGGCGGGATGCTGGTCATCTCCCACATCTCCCCCACCTGCCCTATCACCGTCCCCGGCGCCACGATGTGGATCTCCTACACCACGGCGGTCACCGAACCCGCCGCGTGCTCCGACTCCGAGTGGTACGACTGGTCTTATCTGAACCTGGGGGTGACGGGCAACGCCGAATGCGCCGCCGACGGCGTGATCGAAGAGGGCGTCTTCGTGCAGACCCTGGCCCCGGCGATGACACTGGGCCTTTCCGGCTTGCCGTCCAGCGTCTCCTCCTGCGGGGTCTACACGGTGACCCTGACGGCCCAGCGCACCTCCTCCGTCCCGGCCTACGATGTGGTCCTTGATGTCCCCACCTCCACGTTTTACGTTTTAGACGTTCTGAGCTTCTCCGGCGCCACGCCCGCCTACACGACGACCGACGCGCTGGGCTACCACTGGTACTACTCCGACACCTTTGCCACAGAGATCACCGGCACGGTGCACCTGCGGGTGCAGTTGCGCTGCGGCAGTGGTACCGCGCCGTTTACGGGCACTATCTTCTATGACAACCGCTGCGCGAACAACGACACCTACCGGGAGCGGTGCAGCACCGGCGGCACGCTGGACGCGCCGCCCGTGGTCCAGCCTCTGCCTATCATGACCAAGTTCCCCGAGATCATCTACGCCCGCGGGGACATCGTCACCTGGACGCTCATCGCCTACAACTCCGGCGCCGGCCCCGCCTACAGCGTCGTCCTCACCGACCTCCTGGGCAGCGGCCTGCGCTACGTGGATTCCTCCATCACCTCCACCCAGGGCTCCGCCGCCGGGGTGACCCCCATCACCTCCTCTCACCTGGTCACCTGGAACCTGCCGGTTATCCAGCCCAAGGAAAAGGTCACCATCCAGTACGTCGCCGAGATTATCGGCTGCGCGGACCTGACCAACCGCTTTGCCGGTGCGCAGGGATGCCTGGGCGAGACCTGTCAGTCGGGCGGGCCGGTGCAGTCCCACGTGGAACTTCCGCCTGCCATTCTTCTTAACACCAACCAGGCGGTGACGCCCATTGACACCTGCTACACCCGCACCGTCACCGTCACCGTCCGCAACGCCGGTCTCCTCAGCGTCTACTCCGCCACCCTCACCGAGACCCTGCCGACGGGCCTGTCCTACGTCTCCGGCACCACCCAGGTGAGCACCGACACGGTGAACTGGCAGCCCGGCCCGAATCCGACCATCAGCGGGCAGAACCTGTATTGGGGGCCGGAGAGCGGCGCGCTGCTGGACGCGCTCCTTTCCCGCATCCGCCCCGGCGAGACCGTCTACCTGCGCTTTGACGTCTACGCCTCCTGCCCGTTTGCGGGCGGGCAACTGCGCATCCAGACCGGTTACCGGGATACCTGCGGCAACCCCTACCTCACCGAGGCGTCTTACTTCGTTATGCCGGTGCGCACGGCGGACCTCTCCATCGTGAAGGTGGGGAAGAACCTGAGCCGGACCTCTCCGTCTCCTGAGATGATTTACGCCGAGCCGGGGGAGCCGGTGGTCTTTACCATCACCGTCTCCAACCCCGGCAGCGCCGCCCCGGCCCGCGAGGTAGTGGTGACCGATACGCTGCCGGGCAACCTGGTCTTCCAGAGCGCCACCCCCGGCTACACCTTCTCCGGCGGCCCGCCGGGTGGTGTGCTTACCTGGACCTTTGACATCATCACGCCAGCCACTACCGTCGTCCTGACCGTCACCACTGTGGTCAGTCAGCCAGAAGGGTGTACGGTCACCGACACCGTCAACGCCGCCGAAGTGGCCTGGGGTTGCCCCGACGGCTGCCGCCAGAGCGCCCGCTCCGACCTGGTCACCCTGCGCACTCGTCCAGTGTACGATACGCCGATTGTCCGCACCGACATCCCACCCGCCACTCTCCACCAGTGCGGCGGCCAGATCACCGTCACGCTGAACAACCAGGGCCCGCCCGCCTACAACGTCATACTGACCGATACCCTGCCCTCCGGCTATGTCTACAGCGGGACGGTCGGGGCCAGCACGCCACCCTCCGGTACGGTGGACCTGGGCCAGACCGTCGTCTACACCTGGGGCGTGCTCCCCACGGGCCTGACCACCATCGTCCTGGCGGTGCGGAACAGCATTGGAGCAGGCGGCTGTGCTGCTCCCTCCGGCTCCAACGTCATCACCCTCACCTACGATGACGACATCCCGGATTGTGCGACCACTGGCTCCTACAGCACCACGGCAACGCAGGCCATCAACGTGGTCGGCCCGAACCTGGTGTTGGATAAGTCCCCCGCCAGCCTCACCGCGCAGGTGGGCCAGCGGGTCACTTGGACGTTGCGGCTCACCAACACGGGCACCGGCATGGCCTACAACGTGGTGGTGACGGACGTGGTGGGCTCGTCCTTCATCAGTATTACCGCCACCAATGGCTCCGACGGCTTCTCCCCGGTCATCGCCGGGAACGTGGTCACCTGGACGCCCGCGCCCATTGCGGCGAGCGGCGGCGTCTGGACGGCGCAGGTGAGCGCGGTGCTCACGGAGACCGGTGTCAACCGCAACGTCGTCACCGCCACCGCCTCCTGCGACACGGGCTGTCTGGCGACCTCCGCCAGCGACATCTCCTACGTCACCCTCCAGCAGGCCTTTGACAAAGGGCCGGCGATCCAGACCGGCACGATTGGCAGCCTGGTGGTCTTTACCTTCACCGCCAACCTGCCCGACGTGGAGAACATCTACGAGAACCTGACCCTGACGGACACGCTCCCGACAGGCCTGGGCTATGTAGGCTCCGTCCTTACCTACACCTGGGACGTTGACGGCGATCAGAGCGGCCCGGTCACCACGACGCTCACCACCCCCACCTCTGCTCCTGCCTACCTGACCTCCGGCAACGTCGTCTGGGCCTTGGGGAACCTGACCGGCGCGGTGCAGATAGACGGCGTCATCACCGCCGTCATCCAGAACATTACCGCTATCTCTGAGGGCGCGCGCCTGACCAACACCCTGCGCCTGGCCTACACCGACGACGGCCAGCCCTACGTCTACACCGACACGGCGAACGTGGACATCGTGGAGCCGCTGCTGCACATCGGCAAGTCCTATGTGACGCCGTATGGGTGCGGGGCGACGCTGTTTGAGGACAATTTCAACGACGGGGATGCAGTCGGCTGGGTAGCGGGCAGCGGCACTTGGAATGTCGTTCAGGGCGAATACCGCGCCACTGGCAGTGGTGCTACCCGCCTCAGCGGCAGCACAGCCTGGACAGACTATAGTTTCAGCGCAATGGTGCGTGGGGATAGCACGACCAACAGGCCAGGGCTTTATTTTCGCCATAAAGATTCTGACAATTTCTTGCGGCTATATTGGGTGAATACTTCAACCTTACGCTTGCAGCAGCGCCTTAGTGGAAGTGACACCACTATCAGGGACTATTCTTATGCGTTCGTGCCGAACACTTGGTATCATTTGGAAGTCCAGGTGATTGGTAATATCGCATATATTTGGGTTAACGGCGTGCTGTTGACACCAGTAGCGTCGTTCTCCTCTTCTCTCTCGGCTGGGCGCATAGGGCTTTACAATTCCGGCACCGGCACTTCCGTCTCCCGCTTTGACGACATCCTGGTCACCCGCCTGGGCACCCAGTCCTGCACCGTCGGCGCCAACGATTTGGTCACCTACACCCTCACCATCTCCAACCAGTCCCCCATCACCGGCTACGATCTGATCATCACCGACGTGGTGCCGGCGGGGATGAGCCTGGTCACCTACACGATGACCTCCGACGACCCCACCGCGCAGGTGGTGGCGGAGCCCTCGCCCATCCCCGGCGCCACGGGCGTCCTCACCTGGGGAGTCAACCACCTGACGCCCACCGTCCCCTACACCTGGGCCCAGCACACCGCCATCACCCTGACCGTGGTGCTCTCGGTCTCCGACGCCATCACCGCCAACACCGTCCTCTCGGACCAGGCCTTCCTCTCCTACAGCAGCCAGCCCGGCGGCGGCCCGGTGGGGGTGGAGCGCGGCTACAGCGGCGGCTCCCACTCTGCCGCCGTCCAGACCGTGAACGCCGGCCTCTCCAAGACCGTGACCTTCAGCCCGCCGCCCACGGCCACCCTGGGCACCCTGGTCACCTACACCCTCATCATCCCCGACCACCCCATCTCCGCCACCCTCTACAACGTGGCGGTGACGGACACGGTAGACAGCCGGATGCAGATTGTAGACGTCACCACTGGCGGCGGCACCGGCGGGAGTTCCGGCTGGTCCGGCCAGGTGGTCACGGCGACCTTTGCCTCCATCCCCCACGATACCCAGGCCTACGTCACGATTACAGCGCGCATTCACACCGACCTGGGTGCTAACGCGGGCGACGTCCTCACCGACGTGGCCCGGATGAGCCACGCCACCGCGCCGGTCACCAATAGCAACGTGGTGAGCACCACCGTGGGCGAGCCGCGCCTGCTGGTGGATAAGTCCGTGGAGAGCAGCGCCGGTCGCCTGACCGACCTGGACGGGACGGCGCTTTTGACCTACACCATCCGCCTGACCAACACCGGCTCCAGCCCGGCCTACTCGGTCCACATCACCGATGCGGTTCCGGCGGGCATCTCGGTCACCGCTCTTTACGGCGGGGACGACCGCAGCGCGCCCGTCGTCGGGCCGGGGGTGCTCACCTGGACGGTGGGCTACATCAGCAACACCGCCCCTGCTAATGTTGTGTTGCTGACCTATACAGCGCGCATCTCCCAGGCCCTGAGCAACGCCTGGCTGACCAACGCGGTGGACATCCTCTACCACTCCCTCACCGAGACCATCCCTGGCGTGCGGCCCTACACGAACACCGATCAGGCCTCGGTGGAGACCGCCCCGCCTGACGTCGCCAAGTTCACGGAACCCTTCCTGCTGCGCGTGGGAGACATCGTTACCTACCACGTCGTTTTCACCATCCCGGCGGGGACGGTCTGGCAGGGCAATACCCTGGTGGACGGCCTCACCCCTGGCCTGTGGTACATCACCGACAGCGAGACCCTCACCTGGACGCCATCCACGGTGAACGTGACCATCACCAGCCGCGTCAGCAACACCACCGAAGCCCCCGGCTCTCAGGTCATCCGCTGGTATTTCGCTCCCATCACCAGCGAGCAGGATATTCCCACCGTGGTCACCCTCACTTTCCAGGCCCAGGCGGTGGGCCTGCGGATAGACACGCTGGAGCCGGTCTGGCTCACCCAGACGGAGCAGTTCTGGCCGGGCAACTATGTGCAACTGGAGTTCCCGTGGCCGGATGTTGTCACGGATGTGGTGACCAACATGCTCATCCAGCCCTATCTGACCATCTCCAAAGACAGTACCCCGCCGCCCGGCTCGTATGTCGGCGCGGGCGACCGCATCACCTATATGCTGACGGTCACCAACTCCGGCTATGGCCTGGCCTACGACATCGTCATCAGCGATGTGTTGCCGGCGGAACTGTTCTACGTGACCTCCACTATTGCCAGTACCGCCCCGCCCTACATCGCGTTCCTCGCCGGGCCGCCAGTGGGCGCTACGGGGGTGCTCACCTGGCGGGTGAACGAACTCTGGGGTCTGGAATGGGCACCGTCGGGCGTGCCGAAGGTGGCGACGATCACTATCGTCGCCCAGGTGACCGACAACGTTGGGGCAAACCTCATCCTAACCAACACTGCGGCCATCCCGTACTACGACTCCCAGCTCGGCGACGGCCCCGGCCCGTACACGCCCGATGAGCGGGAGTATACCGACGGCTCTGATTCGGTCTCCCACCGCACGGTGGACGCGGCCATCCTCAAGACCGTCACCCCGCCCACGGCCACCCTGGGCGACGTGGTCACCTACGTGGTCGTCGTCCCGGCGACGCCCATCACCGCCACCCTCTACAACGTGACGGTCACCGATCAACTGGACTCCCGCCTGCAACTGCACGCGGTGGCCGACGGGCCCGACGGGACGGTGACCATTGCGGGCAACACCTTCACCGTCACCTACCCGGCCATCCCGGCGGGTCAGCAGCGCTTCATCACCGTCACCGCCGTCCTCTCCAGCCCGCTGGGGGCGGTCGCGGGCAACGTCATCACCAACCTGGCCGTGCTGCGCCATCAGGACGGCGGCCCGACGCCCTCCAACCAGCCTGCCTTCACCGTCACCGAGCCGTCGCTGACCCTGGTCAAGGCCAGCGACCCGCCCACCTCCAGCACCGTGCGCGTGGGCGAGTCGGTCACCTACACCGTCCGCATCACTAACAGTTCCGCCATCACGGCCAGCCCGGCCTACGACGTCGTCTTCACCGACACCCTGCCGCTGGGGATGCGGGCCACGCCGCCCGCGCTCATCATGGTCACCCTGAACGGCGCACCGGTAGCCGTCAGCGACTACGTCACCGGCTACAACCCGGCCACCGGCGTCTTCACAGTGACCTTCACCCCGGCCTTCTCGGTCCCAGTGGGCGGCGAACTGGTCGTTCAGTATCGCGCCACAGTGGATTCGGACGTCCCCGCGGCCGTGGACCTGACCAACCAGGCCGAGGCGACCTGGTCCAGCCTGCCCGGCCCCGTCCCCGGCGACCGGGACTACGGCCCTATCTCCGACACAACGACCCTGCATACCCCGCTGGCCACCGGCCTGAGCAAGAGCGTGGCTCCGCCCACGGCCACCGTTGGCTCGCAGGTGGTCTTCTCCATCACCCTGCCCGTCCCGCCGATCGGCGCGGTGCTCCACAACGTCGTCTTCACCGATGTGGTGGACAGCCGCCTGCGGATTGACGCCGTCAGCCCCAACGCCGCGTTCAGCGGCCAGGTGGTCACGGCGTTCTTCACCACCATCCCCACCTACACGCAGGAAGTCATCGTCATCACCGTCACGGTGCGGGACCTGGTCACGGTGACGGCGGGCACGCAGATCACCGACGTCGCGGTCTTTGACTACCGCGATAACCCTGCCGGGCCCATCTCGTCCAACCCGGTCACCGTCACCGTGGCCGAGCCGCACGTCACCCTGGACAAGTCCGTCCAGGTGCCGCGCGACCCGCTGGGCGCGGGCGACATCGTCACCTACACGCTGGTCCTCTCCAACACCGGCACCTGGCCGGCCTACGACCTGGTGGTCACCGACAGTCTCCCGACGGGCCTGTCCTTCGTCTCCACGGTGGGCTTTACCGTCACCGACCCGCTCACGGCGACCCTGGGCGGGAACTACCCGGCCTGGACAGTCTCGCAACTGAACGTGGGCGGCTACGTGACCATCACTTTCACCGCGCAGGTGGCCTGGGACATCGGTGCGGGCCTGACCTTGACCAACTCCGCCGGGGGCGCCTATAGCAGCCTGCCCGGCCCCAGCGCGGACGAGCGGACCTACCCCATCCCCACCGACACCGTCCCAGTGCAGACCGGTTATCCGGCGCTGGACATTGAAAAATCCGCCGAACCCAGCCCGGTGGAAGCGGGCGGCCTGCTGACTTACACCCTGACCGTCACCAACACCGGCATCGTCTCGGCGACGGGCGTGGTGGTCACCGACGCCGTCCCGGCCAACACCACCTACCAGTCCTGCGGTCCGGCGCCGTGCGGCGAAGCAGGCGGCGTCGTCTCCTGGACCCTGGGCGTGCTGGACATCGGCGTCCCGCGCGTGGTGACGATGCTGGTGCAGGTGGATTCGCCGCTGCCCAACGGCACGGTCCTCACCAACACCGCCTGGGTCACCTCCACCGAGGGCGTCACCGACACCGACACGGTGACCACGCCGGTCACGAGCGCCCCGGTGCTGAACCTGGTCAAGTTCAGCACGGACGCCAACGGTGGCGACCTGCGCCCCGGCGACCTGTTGACCTACACCCTGGTGGTCTCCAACACGGGCAATGAGACGGCGCTGAATGTCACCGTCCGCGATACCATCCCGGCCCACACGACCTACGTGCCGGGCTCCATCGCGGGCGGCGATAGCCGCGATGATTCCGGCCTGCCCGTGCTGGTGTGGGTGGTCAACAGTCTGGCGCCGGGACAGGCTGAAAGCCTGTCCTACGCCGTTATGGTGAGCCTGCCGCTGACAAACGGCCTGCAAATTGTCAACACCGGTGCGGTGACCTGCACGCAGGTGCCCACGCCGACGACGGACACGGTCACGGACACGGTGACCTCGTCGCACACGCTGGAAGTGGTCAAGTCGGCCCAACCCAGCCCGGTGCAGGCGGGCGCCCTGTTGACCTACACGCTGGCCTACACGATTACCGGCGACGAGCCGGTCTACGGCGTGGTGGTGAGCGACACCACTCCGGCGAACACGACGTTCTACACGGCCACCCCGCCCGCCACGAGCGACCCCGGCGTGGGCGGGACCGGCCCGGTGATCTGGAATCTGGGTGACTTCCTGCCGCCGGAGAGCGGCACCACCCAGGCCACCGGCGTCCTGACCCTGGTGGTGCGGGTGGACAGCCCGCTGGTGAGCGGGACGGTCATCTACAACGCGGTGGCCATCACCGACACCTCGGGTCTGACGGACACCGATGAGGTCACCACGCCGGTCCAGAGCAGCCACAGCCTGAGCATCACCAAGACGGCCAGTCCCAGCCCGGTGCAGGCTGGGGACTTGCTGACCTACACCCTGGCCTGGGCGGTGAGCGGGAACGAGCCAGCCTTCGGGGTGACCATCAGCGACACCGTGCCGCAGAGCACGACCTATCAGGCCTGCTATGGCGCGCCCTGCGGCCACGCGGGTGGTGTGGTCACCTGGAGCCTGGGGACGGTCAACCCGCCGGCCTCGGGCGTGGTGACCCTGGTGGTTCAGGTAGCCAGCCCGCTGGTGAGCGGGACGGTCATCTACAACGCGGTGGCCATCACCGACACCTCGGGTCTGACGGACACGGCTGAGGTCACCACGCCGGTCCAGAGCAGTCACAGCCTGAGCGTGACCAAGACGGCGGACCCGGCGGTAGTGCAGGCCGGGGACCGGCTAACCTACACCCTGGCCTACACGGTCACTGGCAACGAGCCGGCCTTCGGGGTGACCATCAGCGACACCGTGCCGCCGAGCACAACCTATCAGGCCTGCTACGGTGGCCTGTGGTGCGGTCTGGAGTCCGGCGGTGTGGTCACTTGGTACCTGAACACGGTCAATCCGCCCGCCTCCGGTGTGGTGACGCTGGTGGTGCGGGTGGATAGCGGCGTGCCTGCCGGCGCGTTCATCTACAATGCCGTCGCCATTACCGATACCTCTGGTCTCACGAATACGGACGACATCACCACGCCCGTCCAGACCCGGGCCGACCTGGCCGTGACCAAGAGCGATGACCCCGACCCGGTGATCGTGGGCACCCTGCTCACCTACACCCTGGTTGTCACCAACAACGGTCCGTCGGTGGCCCGGAACGCCGTGGTGACCGACACCCTGCCGCCCGAGGTGGCCTTCGTCTCCGCCGAGCCGGCGCAATCCTCCGGCCCCAACCCGCTGGTCTGGAGCCTGGGCGACCTGGCAGTGGGTGAGGTCCGGCGCCTCACGGTCACCGTGCGGGTGCTGGTGACGACGACCGACGTCTTCACCAACGCGGTCGTCGTCGGCTCCGACACGCCCGACGATAACCCCGGCAACAACGGGGACGAAGAACCCACCAACCCGCTGGTGCCGGGTCTGGAACTGACCAAAGACGTGGCGCCGGGCCAGGCCGTCCGGCATATGCCTTTCACCTACACGATCCGCATCACCAACACCGGGCAGGTGACCTTTGACCCGCTGGTGCTGACGGATACCCTGCCCGCCGATTTCTACTACGTCGTCGGTTCCGGCGACCCGTCCGACCCGGACGTCATCGCCGAACCGCTGCTGGTCTGGTGGAACCTGGGCCCGATGGCCCCCGGCGAGAGCATCACCGTCACCTTCGCCGTGACCGCCACGCCGGGGATCATCGGCACCTACTGGAACGTCGCGCTGGTCGGTGGTGAGTACCCCGGCGGCGTCCTCACCGACACCGACGACGCGCCCGTTGCCATCTCAGACCCGGCCATCGCGCTGGATAAGCAACTGGTCTCCGCCGACCTGGACGACGTCTTCCCGAACTACGTCACCTTCACCATCGTCATCACCAACGTCGGCGTCAGCACCATAGATGTCCTCCCGCTGCTGGACGCCTACGACCCGTACTACCTGAGTTTCGTCCGGGCCGAGCCGATGCCGGATGAATCCGCCGACGACGGTCTGCTGACCTGGTACGACCTGACCGGGCCGGCGCCGAACGGCTTTGGGCGCGACCTGGCGCCGGGTGAGTCGTTCCGCATCACCACCGTCTTCAGCGTGGTGCATGACATCACCACGACGGTCAACACCGCCTATGTGGAAGGGCCCTACGACGTCTACGACAACCCGGCCAACGAGCCACGGGACGACGAGGTCATCGTGAACATCCCGACGGCGGTGGAGTTGCTGTACTTCCGGGTGGGCGGGACGGCGGGGCCGCAGGTCCGGCTGGAGTGGGCGACGGCGGTGGAGATCAACACCTTCGGCTTCCGGCTGTACCGGGCGCCGGTGGCGGACTTCGCCCGGGCGGAGGCGGTGGCCTTCGTCCCCTCCGAGGCGCGGGGCGGTGGCGCGACCTATGTCTACACGGACACGGTGCCCTACGACGGCACCTGGTGGTACTGGCTGGCGGACGTGGATACCTCCGGCGGGGAGACGGTGCACGGGCCGGTGCGCGCGGTGGTGGGCACGGTGGCCCTGCCGTACCGGGTCTACCTGCCGCTGGTGCTGCGCTGAGTGGGGGAGCGCAAGATTCGTTCTGCGCTACTGGATGGGGGGCGAAGCGGGCGGCAATCCGCCTGCTTCGCCCCTTTTTTCACGCCAGGAAGTGACCCCAGCCCTCCACTTGACAACCCGGCATTTTGGGCTATTCTATAAGAGCCTGTCGGGGAACCGAGAAGGGTACAAAGGGTAACTACCTACCCAAGAACCGTTTCATAAAAACCACGAAGGACACGAAGGCCGCACAAAGGGCACAAAGGACGATATTTTATCCCTTTGTGTCCTTTGTGAGTACTTTGTGACCTTTGTGGTAGGTAATTACTACAAAGGACAAAAAAGGGTGGGGTTTGTGGGTGGCAAAGCCACCCACAAACCCCACTATCCCTCCCCCCATCTCTACGAAAGGCGCGGCTATGGAGCCCTGGATTGGGTGGATTCGCGTGACGGACGGGCGGCGACAGACGGGGGGGCATCCAGGCAGTGCCTGGCTGACTCCGCCCCTCCACCCTGCCCCCGGACGGGAAAGCGAACGGTTCGCGATGGTGCTGGACCTGAGCGGGCCGGCCCCTTCCCGCCTCTACCGGGAAATCCGGGACGCGGCGGCGCAGGCGTTCTGGTCCACTCCCGGAAGCCCAATCGCCGCCCTGCGGCGGGCCGTCATCGCAGCGAACCGGGCCCTGTTCCACTTCAACCGCCAACTTCCTTCCGAGAGCCGTTGCGTGGGAAGTATCGCCTGTGCCGCGCTGCGGGATGACGAGGTTTTCCTGGTCCACGTCGGTGCTGCCTGGTCCCGTGCCCTCTCCACAGATGGCGACGAGCAGTACCCGGACCGCCTCTCCCCTCCCCTGGGAAGCCGGCCTTATGCCGACATGGCGGTCTCGTACCTCCCCGTCCGGCCTGGCATGACCCTCCTGTTAAACACCCAGAATCTCCTCAACCTGGTTCCGCTGGACGTCCTGGACCAGGTTCTCCGACGGGAGGAAGAAGGCATACTGGATGGCCTGGAGCAACTGGTCGGAGAGGAGTCGCTGACGGCCATGGTGCTGCGCTGGCCCGAGGAGAAGCCAGCCCCACCTCCGGCTCCGCCCGCCCCGCGCCGTCGCGAAGCGCCCCCTCAACCGGAAGCGCCCCCTGCGCCCCCTCCCTCGCTGGAAGAGGAACAAGGGCTGGAAGAAGAGTTACTTCCCGAAGAACCCGCACCCTGGGAGAGCATCGGAGAGGAGGTAAAAACAGGGGTTGGGGAACCGGGTATCTGGCCTTCGGAGATAGAGGTCTCCCTTCAACGGCCCCAGCGGACATCCCGCCTGGCCGGGGCAGTGGCAGCGGGCGCTGCCGTGGCCGGCAGGGGATTGGTCACCGGCGCGAGAGTGGTCGGTGGGGGACTGGTCAGAGGGGTATCGGCAGCAGGCAGAGGGCTGAGAGCGGCGGCTGTATCCGCCTATTACGGAGCACGAGTCCTCCTCCGGCGCGCCCTCCCGGGCGCGGAACGTCGCCGGACGGTCGGCGTACGGATGATCCGACCTGTCCCCCAGGAGAACCCCCGCCGGATGGCCGCTCTGGCCATCGTCATCCTGATCCTGGTCGTCCTGGCGACGCTCATCGCCTGGTTCCGCTACGGCCGGGACCTTCGGCGGGGCCATGTCCTCTCGCAGGCCCAAGAGCAAATGCTGGCCGCTCAGCAGGCCTCCCATCCGGAACTGGCCCGTCCCCACTGGGAGGCCATCCTGACCCTGACCGCCGACTACGACGACCCGGAGGCCCGCGCGCTCCGCACAATGGCCCAGGACGCGCTGGACCAGATGGACGGCGTCATTCGGGTGGCCCCGACGCTTCTGGCCGACGTGGGCGACCGGGTCTCCCGAAACCGCCTGGTGGCCTGGGAGCAAAGTGTGGCCGTCCTGGAAGGTCAGGGGCAGGTGCGTCGCGTGTTCATTGGCAGCGGCAGCGAGGTGCTCTCCCTGCCGGGATCCCCCACCCTGATAGACATTGCCCGGAGTCAGCCGGGGCCCGGTCAACCCTCGTCGGCGCTGCTCATCCTGGGGGCCGGGGGGCTTCTCTGGGCGTACGACCCCCGGTGGTCGGAGGCCCGGCCCATGGCGTTATCCGCCGTCCCCGGAGGGCACGACCCGGTGGCGATGGCGACTTATTATGGACGGCTATACCTGCTGGACCCGGCGGCAGGACAAATCTGGCGGTATCCGCCGCGGAACGAGGGATTCGGGGGAGAGGTGGAGCCGTACTTTTCATCGGAGCCGCCGCCGCTGAGCGGGGCCCGGGATATGGCTCTGGACGGCAACATCTACGTCCTGTTTGAGGACGGGAGGGTGGCCCGGTACCTGGAGGGGGAGGCAACGTCGTTCGCGATTGCCGACGTCCCGCCCCCTCAGCCCCACTTCATCGCGCTGACCGTGGACCCGGACCTGACCAACGGCCCGGTCTATCTGGCCGACGGAGCCTCCGACCGTATCGTGGTGCTGCGGGATACGGGGGCGTTCTGCGCGCAGTTGCGCCCTCCAGGGGATGAGTTCCGGGGTCTGCAGGCGCTGACGGTCAGCGAGGCAGGGGATGCCCTCTTCGTCCTGGCCGGGGGGAGGATATATCGGGTGACTATCCCGCCCCTGCCCTGCCGGTAAAGAAAATATTTCTCATTGCGGCGGCGGAGCCGCCGCAATGAGAAGTATTTCGTTTATCCATGCGGGCAAAGATGTAGGGGCAACCCCTTGGGGCGAGCCCCTTCGGGGCGTGGCCCTTGCGGTTGCCCCATGGGGCAGGGGCAAGCCCTGGGGTAGGGGCAAGCCCTGCCCCTACCCCTGGGCCTGCAGGACCGGCTCGGGCATCCGCAGCGACAGGCTCTCCTCGCCTGTCCCGATTCGGGTGAACGTCAGGCCCGACTCCCCCACGTCCACCCGCACCCGGTCGCCCCGATGGAACTCGCCACGCAGAAGGCGGATGCTCAGCGGACTCTCCACGTGCCGCTGGAGGGCCCGCCGCAGCGGACGGGCGCCGAACTGGGGGTCGTAGCCCTCCTGGGCCAGCCATCGGCGGGCCGCGTCGGTCAACTCCACCTCCAGCCCCTGCTCCGCCAGTCGCTCCGAAATCTCCCGCATCTGCAGGTCCACAATCTGCTCCATGTGCTCCAGCGTCAACCGGTTGAAGATGATGATTTCGTCCACCCGGTTGAGGAACTCCGGTCGGAACGTCTCTTTCAGGGCCCGCTCAATGCGCCGCCGGTTCTCTTCCTCTTCCCGCCCGTTCGCCCCCTCGCGCAGGAACCCCAGCGCGCCGCCCCGGCCCGCAAACTCCGTCCCCACGTTGGAGGTCATGATGATGACCGTGTTCCGGAAATCCACCGTCCGGCCCTGGCCGTCGGTCAACCGGCCGTCGTCCAGGACCTGGAGGAGGGCGTGGAGGACCTCAGGGTGGGCCTTCTCTACCTCGTCAAAGAGGATGACCTGGTACGGACGGCGACGGACGGCCTCGGTCAGTTGCCCGCCTTCCTCGTAGCCGATGTAGCCGGGCGGGGCGCCGAAGAGTCGGCTGACGGTGTGCCGTTCGTGGTACTCGCTCATATCAATGCGCAGGAGGGCATCCTCGTCGTCAAAGAGGAACCAGGCCAGCGCCTTTGCCATTTCGGTCTTACCGACGCCGGAAGCCCCCAGGAAGATGAAGGAGCCGATGGGCCGGCGGGGGTCCTTCAGGCCGGAGCGCCCGCGCCGGATCGCGTCGGCGACGGCCGCGATGGCCTCGTCCTGCCCGATGATGCGCTGGCGGAGCGCCTCCTCCATCCGCAACAGTTTCTCCGCCTCCGTCTCTAACATCTGGGCCACCGGGATGCCGGTCCACGAGGCCACGACCTGAGCGATGTCCTCCACGTCCACCGTCTCATCCAACTGGTGCTCCCGCTGCCAGGCCTCGCGCCGCTGGCGGAACTGGTCCTCCAGGCGGAGCCGCCGGACTTTGATTTCGGCGGCCCGTTCGTAATCCCGCCCGTTGCTGGCCGCCTCCTCCTCCATCTGAAGACGGTTGATCTCCGCTTCCATTTTCTTCAGGTCGGGGGGAAGCGTATGGAGGGCCACGCGCACTTTGGCGGCGGCCTCGTCCACCAGGTCTATGGCCTTATCGGGCAGGCGCCGGTCGGTGACGTAGCGATGGGAGAGGCGCGCCGCGGCCACCAGGGCCTCGTCGGAGATGTGGACCCGGTGGTGGGCCTCGTAGCGGTCCCGCAGGCCGCGCAACATCTCTATCGTCTCCTCCACCGTGGGCTCGTCCACGAAGACCGGCGCGAACCGCCGTTCCAGCGCGCCGTCTTTCTCTATGTACTGGCGGTACTCGTCCAGCGTTGTGGCGCCGATACATTGGAGTTCGCCCCGGGCCAGGTACGGCTTCATAATGCTGGACGCGTCCAGTGCGCCGGTCCCGGCCCCTGCCCCGACGACGGTGTGGAGTTCGTCAATGAAGAGGATGATCTCCCCCTGGGCCCGCTGGATTTCCTCCACAGTGGCCTTCAGCCGCTCCTCAAACTCGCCCCGGAAGCGGGTCCCGGCGACCATCGCGGCCAGGTCCAGTTGCATCACCCGTCGGCCTTTGAGGATTTCGGGGACGTTATCGGAGGCAATCTTCTGGGCCAGCCCTTCCACAATGGCCGTCTTGCCCACGCCGGGCTCGCCGATGAGGACGGGGTTGTTCTTGGTGCGGCGGCAGAGAATCTGGATGACCCGGAGGATTTCCGCGTCCCGCCCGATGACGGGGTCCAGTTTCCCCTCTTTCGCCAGCCGGGTCAGGTCGCGGCTGAACTTCTCCAGGGTGCGGTAGCGGGATTCGGGGCGGGTATCGGCGAAGGACTGCCCGCTACGGACCGCGCGGATGGCGGCGTAGACCCGCTCCCGGGTGATGCCGGCCTCCGCCAGCACGCGGGCCACCTGGGTGCCCCGCTCGGTGATGATGGCCAGAAAGAGGTGTTCGGTGGAAACGTAGTCATCGCTGAGGCGATTGGCCTCCGTATTCGCCTCATCCAGCACCCGTTTCACCCGCGGGGTGATGAAAATCTGTCCCACCATCCCCCGCCCGTAGATGCCGGCCTTGGGGCTGCGACGCAGAATCTCGTCCACCTGGTTGGCGATCCAATCCGGGTCCACGCCCAGTTGGGCCAGAATTTGGGGGACGATGCCATCCGGCTGTTCCAGCAGGGCCAGCAGGATGTGTTCGGTATCTACCTGAGTGTGCCCGTAGCGGGTCATGATTTCCACCGCCCGCTGGGCGGCGTCCTGGGCCCGCTCGGTGAATCGGTCCATTCGCATCATGGTGGTTTCTCCTTCAAAGGCAACAATTCGGACTGACGGCTACTCTATCTTATCCACAGCGTATTGGATTTCCGATAGAGCGGTGTTAACGTTGTGTTAGAATCCCCATCCTGTTCCTATTATACCACACCTGGAAAAAAGAAGACACGCCATGTGCAACTTGTTTTTTTCCCGTAACTACCTACCAGGGAGCCCCCGGGCAAGCGCTATCAAAGACGCGGCGAAGGCATGCCCCTGTAGCGCAGGCCGCCAGGCCTGTATTCGCAGGCTAAA
>Ga0308310_1000178_pt1 | contig 24899 bp, 22 predicted proteins | sample HotsprSampleMS65_FD_203672 | JGI IMG/M metagenome (GOLD analysis project Ga0308310, IMG submission 203672) | Hot spring phototrophic mat microbial communities from Mushroom Spring, Yellowstone National Park, Wyoming, United States - 20090730_MS65 ...
TCCGAGACCGGGTCATCCGAAGAGACCGACGACAATCATGATCACGGCCATCACCACGATGACCGCGATCGCGATCCACCCGATCGCTGCCAAGCGCGGGAGCCCCAGTCGTCGCGCACGTACCGCTCCGGGGACACTCCACAGCGCAGCGAACAGCGCCAGGATCCCCATGGAAACCATCGCCGGATTGTCCGCCATGACCGTGCTTCTCCTCCCGTCCGCGGCCACAACGCCCGTTTTATCCTACCGCAGCGTCTCCCGGATCGTCACCCGCTCCAGCCGAAGCGCCGGTCGAGCGCCGCCAGCACAGCGGCGAGTTCCGCTTCCTCGGCCAGGTGGTCGGCGACTGGGATGAGCATCGTCAGCAACTCGTCGATGCCGCCGTCGAGCAGTTGCGCCAGCCGTTCTCCCACCGTGTCGCGGTCACCCCACACCACCAGATGGTCGAGCAGAGCATCGCTCGGAGTACCGTTTTCCAGCGGGAACCCGGCCGTCTCGAACATTTGGGCATAGAAAGGCATGCGCCCATAGAGACCGACGACTGGTCGTGCCTTCTCACGCATGACCGCGCCATCGGTCGTCATGACCACCGGTACCTGCACCACGAGACGGGGCCGGCGGGTGCGCCCGGCAGCTCGGGCCCCGTTCTCCAGAGCCGGAACCGCACGCTCGTGGATGTAACTGGGTGGGCACATCCAGGAGATCACGCCGTCGGCGATTTCGCCGGCCAACTGGAACGCTTTCGGGCGCAGTGCGGAGGTGTAGATCGGCACCGGTGCCGTCTCCGGGAGGCGCTGGCGGACCCGGAAAAATTCGCCTTGAAAGTCGATCTGCCCGTCCCAGAGGAGACCGCGCACGATCGTCACATACTCCCGCAGGTGCGCCAGGGGACGCTCCATCGGGATACCGAGCGAGCCTTCGATGATCGGCCGATGGCTCGGCCCGAGTCCCAGGCGAATCCGGCCTGGTGCCAACTGATGCACGGCGAGTGTCTGTTGCGCCGTCACGAACGGGTGGCGAGGATAGGTCGGGATGATTCCCGTACCCAGGATGATCCGCTCGGACCGCACTGCGGCGGCCGCGTAGACGGTCAAGGCATCGATCGTCCGGCCACCGGTCACGGTCCAGATGGCAGGTACTCCGGCTGCCTCCAAGCGCTGGATCGCGGCCAGAGCACCGACAGCATTGTTGCGATCAGGCTGGTCGATGGCGACGCGCGGCCACGGCATCCTGCTCTGCCTCCCTTCGTGGGACGACCTCTCCCGCACGAGTTGTCCGCGCCAGTCTAGCATGATGCTCTGGCGGCGATCGACAGTCGGACACTGGATGCACCGGTTCGCTTCATTACGCGCCGTCTCGCGACTTGCTAAGCAGGGCTTTCCATTCGCGAGCATGCTGATCCTCTCTTTATATACGGAACGGAGGAAACCTGTCACAGTGGCGTGGATCGTCGTTCGTACCGAAACGACGCTGACGGAGAGCGTGTGGAGCCCGCACCTACCGGTGCCGAACTCAGGCTGCCTGCCCAGAGCTTTCTGGTGCCCCGGCTATGGGCGTGCTTGCACACCGCTGTCCAGCCCCGGATCGAGCGACGTAGGAAGCATCGAAGCGGTGCCGTGTCCAGTTCAATCCTCGCTCCAGGCCAATGACTGGCTGGTGACGGCAGCGGGTAGCAGTGCTTGTAGGTTCTCGCTCTTCTCCGTATAATCGTTGTGGCTTGGCATTTGCGCCCCCTGGCGGCCGCACGATGCACGGGACAGTGGGTGTAATCGTGAACGCACGAGAAAGTCAATGACCCAAGTCCCTGTCGTAGAGGCAGATTCCACTCGAGAGCCAAGCGAGAGCGACGGTCGATTGTAGATACGGAGGAGGAGTAACACCGTGAGCGCCCACGAGCAGCGACTAGCAAACGCACTTCTGCGACGTCGGGAGTTCCTGCGCGCGTTGGCGGGATCGCTTACCTTGCCGGCTGTAGGCGGGCTACTCGCCGCGTGCGGCGGCGGGACATCGGCATCCCCTACTCCTGCAATGGGCGCGCCGAGCCCGACCGCAGCGCCGACGGCCGGCGGGAGCACCGGCACCGGAGGCAAGGGACAGGGAGAACTGGTCGTTTACAGCTGGTATCAAAAGTGGATCAAGGAAGACGTGATACCTGCGTTCGAGCAAGAGACTGGCATTACAGTAAAGTACCTGGGCGCCTATGCGTCGAACGACGAGTGGTGGGCCAAACTCCAAGCAGGCGAGTCCTGGGATGTCTTCATACCCTCGACGAGCTATGTCATTCGGGCAATGGCTGCCGACCTGCTCACTCCTCTGGATCTCGCGCAAATCCCGAACTACACGAATCTGTTGCCAGAATATCAAAATCTCGATTACTACGTAAAAGAAGGCAAGACCTACGCAGTGCCGTTCGACCGGGTATTCTACGCGTTAGCCTATCGCACCGATGTCTTCGGTAGTCCTCCCGATTCCTGGGCGATCACGTGGGACATGACCTACGCCGGGCAAATCGCCTTGCATGACAACGCCTATTCGCGCATTGCCTATGCTGCACTTCTGATCGGGGACGATCCGCTGCGACCGACACGATGGGACGACATTCGGCAGAAGCTCATCGAGCAGAAGGCGCTCGTGAAAAAGTACTGGAAAGACTACCAGAATGGCATGGAGCTCTTTATCAACAAGGAAGCAGTCGTCGGACAATTGACCGACGGACGAGTGCGTATGGCCCAAGATCTTGGGGCTCCTGTCGGCTGGACTGTGCCTAAGGAAGGCGTGCTCATCTTCATCGACACGTTTGCCATCCCGAAGACAGCGAAGAACGTGGAGAATGCCCACAAATTTATAGACTTTCTATTGAGACCGGATATTCAGCTCAAGCAGCTGCGAGGAATGCGGTACGATGCCGTTAACGCGGCAGCTCGGCAGCTGCTTGCACCCGACGAATCGAAGCGGTTCGAGCCGCCAGCGGGAGCGAAACTGATTCTCGGAGATCTGGCCCCGGCGGAAGTGCTGCAAAAAGCCAGCGAAATCTGGAACGAAGTCAAGCTCGCCTGACGAGCCCCGTTGCAGGAGTGCGACGATTGACGAGATCGGACGTGCAGTACGACGTCGAGCTTCATCGTGTGGTGAAGCGATTTGGCACGCTGATCGCTGTCGACCACTTGAATCTCGCGGTAGCGCGGGGCCAATTTCTGACTCTGTTGGGGCCCTCCGGTTGTGGCAAGACCACCACACTGCGGATGATCGGCGGCTTCGAATACCCAGATGCCGGAGAGATCGTCATCCGTGGGCAACCGATGGGACGAACGCCGCCTTACCGTCGCCCTACATCCATGGTATTTCAGAATTACGCGCTCTTCCCTCACCTTACAGTGAAAGAAAACATCGCCTACGGGCTCCGCGAACGAGGGGTGGATCGTCAGACGATCGAGCGACGTGTCCGCGAGATGCTCGATCTCGTGTCGCTCAGCGGCTTGGGCGACCGCTACCCCCGCCAACTGTCAGGCGGGCAGCAGCAGCGCGTCGCCTTGGCACGCTCCTTGGTGATCGAACCAGCGGTTCTGCTGCTCGACGAGCCGCTCGGAGCACTCGACCTGAAACTGCGGCAGCAAATGCAGCTCGAATTGAAACGCATCCAGTTACGAGTCGGCATTACTTTCATTTATGTGACTCATGATCAAGAAGAAGCGATGACGATGTCCGATGTCATCGCTGTCATGAATCATGGTCGGATCGAACAACTCGGTCCACCGGAGGAACTGTTCGAGCGCCCCAAAACACGTTTCGTCGCTGAGTTCCTCGGCGCTGCCAACGTTCTGCCGGCAACGGTCTGTGCTGCTGACAGCCGAGGAGCCTGCCTCGAGATCGCCGGACGATCGATCACCGTGCACGAGTCCGGTTTACAGGCAGGCGACACGGTCTTCCTCGTCTTACGCCCCCACTGGCTCCGATTGACTGCGCCCGACAGCCATGAGAGTGTGTGGCGGGGCACCGTGATCGACAGAGTGTATCGGGGACCCGTCATGACCATGCGGGTCGCTCTTGAGTCTGAGACCGTTCTTAACGTCGACATACCGAGCGGTACCGTTCCTTCGCCACAACTCGGCGACACAGTCGGGATCGCTCTTCTCCCTGACCATCTCTGTGTGGTGCGGGAGTGACACCATGGCTGTGCAGGTGCATCCCGAACCGGCACGCACCAGCCGTCTCCTCTCTCCCAGCCAAATACTCGTTTTCCCAGCGATTCTTCTGCTGGTCTCGTTCCTCGTGCTTCCCTTGCTGCTCATCACGGTTTACAGCTTTTATTCGACTGATCCCGTTACTGGACTGATGCGTCCTGAGGGAACACTCGAGCAGTATCAGCGTATCATCTCGTCGCCAATCTATCGCCGCGTCTTCTTCCGCTCGTTGGAAATCGCCGCCACCAGTACGTCGATTGCCCTACTGCTTGCTTACCCGGTCGGATACACTCTTGGGCGATTTGTCCCACGTCGCTACCAGCCTGCCGCTCTCTTGCTCATTCTGGTGCCCTTCTGGACCAGCTATATCGTCCGCACCTATGGGTGGATTGGTTTCCTACAGAACGGCGGATTCCTCGACAGTGTCTTGAGTTTGCTTCTCCCTGGACGTGTGCAGCTGGACCTCCTCTATACCCGCGCTGCCGTTCTGATCGGTTTTATCCATGTGTATATGCCACTCATCATCTTGCCGATCTTTGCCGTGACACGCTCGCTAGACACGCGACTCTTGGAAGCATCAGCAGACCTCGGTGCTCCCCCATGGCGCACATTCTGGCGCGTGACGCTCCCCCTAACATTGCCGGGTATCGTTGCCGGAGGCAGCCTGTTCTTCATCGCGGTTTTCGGATCGTTCGTCACACCTCAACTTTTGGGGGGGACAGGTGATCTGATGATCGGCAACCTGATCGCCGATCAGTTCGGCGAGGCCTTCAACTGGCCGTTCGGAGCGGCTCTGGCCATCGTTATAACGCTCGTGGTCTTGCTCGGCCTGGTCGTGCTTTTCCGTTTCGCGCGTCTCGAGGGATTCAATGAGACAGCAGTGGGTCAGTAGCCTTGCGGCAAAAACTCGTGTGCGGCACCGATCGTCGCTGGCAACGGTGATCCTCAGTCTCCTCACGCTTCTCGTGTACGCCTATCTCTTTGCACCGATTCTCGTCGTGATCATCGCCTCATTCAATACGACGGGACTCACGTCCTTTCCGCCGGCCGGCTTCACCGTCGACTGGTATCGTGAGCTGCTGCGCGATAGGGATCTTCTCGCTGCTCTGCGAAGGTCTCTCACAATCGCCGTGACGACGGCACTGGTCACCGCTTCTTTGGCCACGGCGACAGCCATCGGCTTGCGGCGACTCGCACCACGCTGGCGTCGCTTCCTCCAAGCTTTCTTCTATCTTCCGATCGTCGTCCCCGGCATCGTCGCTGGAATCGCTCTCGTCTTCTGGTTCAAGCGCGTCGGTGTTCCGCTCGGCTACCCGAGCATTCTCCTCGCCCACATCGTGCATGCCTTCCCCTACGCCCTGGCCCTCGTCCTCGCTGCGTTCAGCACCTTCGACACTCGGCTGGAAGAGGCGTCGCTCGACCTGGGCGCAACGCCTTGGCATACCTTCCGGCGCGTGACTCTACCCCTTATTGCGCCAGGCGTGTTGGGAGGGATGCTGCTCGCTTTCACGCTCTCGTTCGACGAGTTCGTGTTGACCTTTTTCGTGACCGGCGGGGGCATCACGACCCTGCCTCTGGAGATCTACAACCGCATTCGGTTCCTCATCTCTCCCGTCGTCAATGCTGTCGCCGCGTTTGTCCTCCTCGTCTCCATGACTATCGTGCTCGTGACTCAACTCTTGGTCATTCGTCGCCGCTAGCCCGTCAGCCTCCTCGCAACAGCCACGGAGCATGCACTCGCGCTCACCCTCTGCCGGACTGTTCCGTCCGCTATCCGACTACTGCCGCTGGCTTGACCGGTACCCATCCGATCACCTCTCAACCCACACCGTTCTGTGCGGGGCTATGTTTCCTACCAAATGAATGGCATTTGCGTGGTGACGGTTGCTTTGCCATGATGGCCGCTGGACATGCAGTGCCGGGACCGGATGGGAGGGGACAGTCCGATGTCGCTCGCCTACTGCTACGACGAACGTTTTCTCCAGCACGACACGGGACGCGATGCACACCACTTGCCAGACGGCTCGATTCTCGATCCGGTCGAGCATCCCTCCAGCGCACGCATCATCCGCCGGACTGCCCAGCTCATCGCTGCCTCCGGTCTTCTCGAGGGAGCACTCGTCGTGGCGGCTCGCCCGGCGACGGAGGACGAACTCACTGCCTACCACACGCCCGAGTACATCGCGCACGTCCAGCAGGTGACCACGAGCGGCGGAGGCTGGCTCGATCCGGAGACTCCAGTCGTCCCCGGCTCATGGGAAGCTGCCCTGCTTGCGGCGGGCGCCGCCATCGAGCTCACTGATGTCGTCCTCGCTGGCCGGGCATCGTGTGCCTTCGGCCTGCTGCGGCCGCCCGGGCACCACGCGATGCGCGATCAGGGTATGGGCTTTTGCGTCTTCAACAACGTCGTGCTCGCCACCCGGCATGCCCAGCGACGGGGTGTGCAGCGCATCATGGTCCTGGACTGGGATGTCCATCATGGCAACGGTACCCAAGCCGCCTTTTGGGACGACCCCTCAGTGTTGTTCGTCTCGCTCCACCAGGACAACTGGTACCCGGAGGGTTGGGGCGCAGTCGACCAGATCGGTGGGCCGGATAGCGAGGGCACCACGGTCAATATCCCGCTCCCACCGGGGACGGGCAATCGCGGCTATCTGGCAGCCCTGGAGCGGATCGTCGTCCCGATCGCCCGCCAGTTCCGACCGGAGATGATCTTCGTCTCCGCCGGACAAGATGCCAGCATGGAGGACCCGCTCGGGCGCATGCTGGTCACCATGCGCGGTTACCGCGCGATGGCGCGACTGGTTCGCGATCTGGCTGACGAGCTCTGTGCTGGGCGCCTGGTCGTGCTGATGGAGGGTGGATACTCCCTCCGGTATGTCCCCTTCTGCACGCTGGCTGTCATCGAGGGAATGATCGGGCGCGAGAGCGGCATCGCCGATCCTCACGAGGGGACCAGCGAGCTCCCGCAGGCTGAGCGGGAGTTCCGCCCTGATCAGGAGGCAGCGATCGAGGCTGCTCGTCAGGTCTTGTCGCGCTATTGGCAACTCTGAACGAGCCAGTCAACTCACCAGCTCAGCCACCGAGCTTGCGCGGTCCAGTGACAGCCAGGAACGCGTGTCGGCTGGCAACCTCCTCAGGACAGGCGCAGGGGAACGCTGCGCACACTGGACAAAGCTCGCTCGTTCTCCGTGCACTGTCGCGAGAAGCTCGCTCAGCGTGCGCGCAGGCCACCGCTGAACGTCCAGCTCTCGCAGTCGGGCAGTAGTGAGAAGCAGGCTTCCTCGACCGACGCGTGGTTTCCCATCGGCCGGTCGGTAGATGCCGCAACGCTGCTCCATCGGCGGACTCGACGGCCGAGCGAGACCGACTCGCTCGGAGAGACTCGTCGACTGCATCCTGTCGTGCGCCAGGAGTCACCTCAGGCAGCGCGGATCGATCGGCAACGGCGGCTATACTTGATGCGCGCGACAAGGGCCGAAAGGTGCGTGCCGATCGATGAGCTGTTTCGAACTCGTCACCGATTTTCAACCGACCGGCGACCAGCCCCAAGCGATCGAGCAGTTAGTGGAGGGCCTCCAGCGCGGATACCGGCACCAGACGCTGCTCGGCGCGACAGGGACAGGAAAGACGTTCACCATGGCATGCGTCATCGCCCGTTGGCAACGGCCGACGCTCGTTCTCGCGCCGAACAAGACGCTCGCTGCACAGCTCTACTCGGAGTTCCGTGAGTTCTTCCCACGCAATGCCGTCGAGTACTTCGTGAGCTACTACGACTATTACCAGCCCGAGGCCTACATCCCGCAGACCGATACCTATATCGAAAAGGAAACAGAGATCAACGACGAGATCGACCGTTTGCGCCTCGCCGCAACGCGTGCGGTGCGGACCCGGCGCGACGTGATCATCGTCGCCAGCGTTTCCTGTATCTATGGCATCGGTTCACCTGAGGAGTGGGACAAATCGATTCTCGCCTTGCGGCGCGGTCAAGTCGTCCGGCGCGACAAGATCCTTCGTCACCTGGTCGACTTGCAGTACGACCGCAACGACATGACGCTCGTCCGCGGCACCTTCCGCGCTCGTGGCGACCTCCTCGAGGTCTTTCCGGCCTACGAGGAATTCGCGGTGCGCATCGAGCTTTGGGGCGACGAGGTCGAACGGATCGTCGAGTTCGATCCCTTGACCGGCGAGATCCTGGCCACGCGCGAGGTGATAGAAATCTTTCCCGCCAAGCACTGGGTCACGAGCGGAGAACGGCTGGAAGCAGCTATCCGGAGTATCGAGGCTGAGCTGGAGGAGCGCCTGGCCGAACTCCGCGCCCAAGGGAAGCTCCTCGAGGCACAACGACTCGAGCAGCGGACCCGCTATGACATCGAGATGCTCCGCGAGGTCGGCTATTGCAGCGGCATCGAGAACTATTCCCGGCACCTCTCGGGACGCAAGCCTGGCGAGCCACCCTGGACGCTCCTCGACTACTTCCCTGACGATTACCTGATGTTCATCGACGAGTCGCACCTGGCGATCCCTCAGGTGCGCGGCATGTACCACGGCGACCGCTCGCGCAAGGACATCCTCGTCGAGTACGGTTTCCGGCTCCCTTCGGCACGCGACAACCGTCCCTTGACGTTCGAGGAGTTTCTGGAGCGCATCAACCAGGTGATCTATGTCTCCGCCACACCGGGTCCCTGGGAGCGGGAAGTGAGCCAGCAGATCGTCGAGCAAGTGATCCGGCCCACCGGCATCCTGGATCCGGAGATCTCCGTGCGGCCGACCAAGGGGCAGATCGACGATCTCTTGCATGAGATCCGCCAACGCGTCGCGCGCGGTGAGCGCGCACTCGTCACCACGCTCACCAAGAAGATGGCTGAGGACTTGGCTGATTACCTGAAGGAAATCGGGATCCGTACCCACTACCTGCACAGCGAGATCGATACCATCGAGCGCGTCGAGATTCTCCGCGATCTGCGGCTCGGCGTCTACGATGTGGTGGTCGGCATCAACCTCCTGCGCGAGGGGCTGGACCTGCCGGAGGTCTCCTTGGTCGCCATCCTCGATGCCGACAAAGAGGGCTATCTCCGGTCCGAGAGCGCACTCATCCAGATGATCGGTCGTGCTGCCCGACATGTGAACGGGCACGTCATCATGTATGCCGATACGATCACTTCCTCGATGCAGAAGGCGATCGAGGAAACCTATCGGCGGCGCCAGATCCAGATGGCCTACAACCAGGAACACGGTATCGAACCACGCAGCATCGTCAAACAGGTGCGCGACCTCACTGACCGCATTCGGCAGGCGGCAGAGGAGCGCGCCCCGTACGAGGTCGCTGCCCCCGTGCCCCATGCCGGAGCGATCGGCGAACTGGCTCCGGACGAACTTGCACGGCTGATCCGGGACCTCGAGCGGCAGATGAAGGAAGCAGCCAAACAGCTGGAGTTCGAGAAGGCCGCCCTGCTGCGCGACCAGATTTTCGAGCTCCGTCGCCTTCAGGAAGCCCTGCGCTGATCCATGCCCCCGGAACGAAGACGACTGGCCCAGACAGGGGGCCAGTCGCGCTGATCCTCGCCCGAGGATCAGCCAGCGTACCGGTGGCCCACTCAGGAGCGCAGCGGGAGTGGCCGCCACTGTCCGAAATTATCCGGACCAGGATGTTCGAGATAGGCGCCAACAGCGTCGATCGCGAAAATCGCCGCGCCGACCAGCAGGACCGCAGCGATCAGGCGAAGGGACGGAACGCGGAAGCTCACCGGTACGAGCATGCCGGCGATCCCGATCGCCCCATAGGCGATCGCCCACATCACTGGGCTGCGCGTGAGCCCATGCTGGAGAATGGCGCCAGCGATCACGACGAGCATGATGCCTCCGGGTAGACTCAGCTACGCCAGTGGCCGGAGATCGTGCCCGATCAAGATAATCAGCCCAGCGAGCGACAGCAGCACCCCGAAGTAAAGAGCCGGCTCACCCATGATGATGTTGTTACCACCCGGCAACGGCCACGTGAGCGTCAGATGCAAGGCTGGTATCGCGAGGAGCAATCCGGTCGCCAGGAAACTCCAACCCCAGGGCCGCACGAGTTCAGCGGGAGCATCGAGAAAGCGCCACCCATACCATGCAGCCAGCAACGCCCCACCACGACAGCGACCATCATGATGGTCAGGTAATCGATGAACATTGTCCCTCCTCCTTCCCCTCCTTAGGCGAGTCTATCGAATACGAGCAGACGTGGCGTGACAAAACCGTTCCAGCAGGAGATGCTGAGCAGGTCTCGACATGACCAGTGCCTGTTCGCTCGGGCGTGTGGTCGCTGGCCGGCTTACCAGGGAGATCGATCTTCAGAGTTCTCGATCACCATTCGAACCATGCGAAAAGGAAAGAAAGTGGCGCACTTTCCAAGGGAGCCCTGCCCTCGACCGAGAAGCTTTCGTCGCTTTGGGGCGGACAGGTTCAGGAGTCGCAGGCGAGGCACAGCGCACAACATGATGGACTCGGACATCGACGCCGATTAGGAACGTGGTGGCTCGTCGGGCCGGGTGCGGACAAGGCCAGTCCGGAGAGCGCAGGCGATCACCTGTGCCCGATTTTCCAGGTGAAGTTTGGTCATGATGTTGCGCAGGTGATGCTTGACCGTGTTCTCGCTTATGAAGAGCCGCTGGGCTAGTTCTCGGTTCGAGGTCACACCTTGCACGAGCAGTTCCAAGAGTTCGCGTTCGCGCTCTGTCAAAGCCGGTCCTTCGAAGCGGTGCACTCCCTCCCGGCCGAACTCTTGCAAAACCCGCCGCGTGAGATGGGGAGTGAAGACCGGTAGACCCGACTGGACTGCTTCGGGCACGCGAAAGAACTCGTCAGCCTCCAGGTTCTTGAGCAAGTACCCGTACGCGCCCGACTTGATGGACTGGAAGAGATCTGCCTCGTCGTCCGAGGCGGTGACCACGACGACTTTCACTTCCGGGGGTTCCGTCACGAGAATGCGTGTCGCCGTCAAGCCATCGACTTCTGGCATCGTGAGATCCAGAAGCACGATATCCGGTTTCAGCTGGCGCGCGAGTTCCACCGCCTCGCGTCCATTCGCCGCCTCGCCGACGACCTCGATACCCCGTGCTTCCCGGAGGCTGCGCAGGCCATCGCGAAAGAGCGCATGGTCATCGACGATCAAGAGACGCATCTCGTCCTCCAATCGTTTCAGCCAGGACGATGCCGACCGGAAGCACCGCCTCGACCGTCGTCCCCTTGCCCGGAAGCGAGGTGACCTGCAACCTTCCTCCCATCGCTTCGGCACGCTCGCGCATCGTCGCGATCCCAAAACGTGGGATCTGTCCGCGCTCCAGCGCTCCTGGATCGAAACCGATCCCATTGTCCGCCACACGAACGCATACCGTTCCATCGAGTCGAGCGAGCTGGACCGTGACTTCGGTCGCTCGCGGATGCTTGCGGAGATTCGTCAGTGCTTCCTGGACGATGCGGAGCAGCTGGAGTTCTGCCATCGGCTGGAGACCGCGCAAGCTGTCCGTCCGAGGGATCGACGATGAGTCGAGCGTTGACGCCGCTCTGGTCCTGCCACCGCTCCACGTAACTCCGCAACGCATCGACGAGGCTCCGCTTCGGAGCGAGGCCGGTCCGCAGTCCGAGAATCGCTTCACGAACGTCTGCGTAGGCGTCTCGCGCAGCTCTTTCGAGTTGCTCCAAATGACGCTCTGCCTCTGCGAGGCGATCGGGCTGGCGCAGGAGTTCACGCAACGCCGACACCTTCGTGATGACATACCCCAAGACCTGGGCGAGGCTGTCGTGCATTTCTCGGGCGATCCGCTCGCGCTCCTGGTGTACCGCCAGTCTCATCAGGCGACGATCGAGCCGGGCATTTGCGATCGCGAGCGCAGCCTGTGTCGCGAACCGCTCCAGCCGCGAGCGATCATGCTCATCGAATGGCTGACCATCCTCGCGATCGGCCAGATAGAGACTACTGAGCATCCCCTCTTGCGAGCGGATGGGCACCCCGAGCAAGCTGCGCATGGTGGGATGCCCCTCGGGATAGTGCCGCGGCCCGGGATACCGATCGAGATCCTCGATATTGACGGGGCGATCGTCCCACAGTACTGCCTCCAAAATGCCGTGCTCTCCCATCGTGCTCTGTTCGCAGCGGGCGGTTCGCGGATAACCCCAGGGTGAAGAGCGTACGCTGGCCCTGATCATCCAGCACGATCAAAAGGCCATAACGCGCGCCGGCCAGCCGACGAGCTTCGTCGATCACTCGCTGCAACACGAGAGCGAGATCGAGATCAGCGGTGATCGCCACGCCAGCTTCGTGCAGGGCAGCCAGTTCCGCATGTTGCATGAGGAGGCGGCGGTAGAGTGCACCGATCGGGCAGGAAGATCCAATCGGCGAAGACGACCACCCCCAAGACTGCCAGCGTTCCACTGGCGATCCATGCCCAGGTCGCGCCGAGCACAGGAACGAGCGCGTGGCCGATTACCACAAGTGCGGCCAAGAAGGCGAGCGGCAGGACGATGCCCAGCCGCTTCAGCCGGGCCATCGCCCGATCGAGCTCGTGCTCCGAACGCTCGGTCATCGCCGCTTTCGCTCCGTCGCCACCCTACTCGATGCAGAGGATTGCAGGTCCTAGCGAGCAGTTCGCGATCGACCACATTGCCGAGCGCTGACGTGCCGTCGAACGGCCATCGTCCTGACACTTTCTCGCCACTCGTCATCGCCGCCCGCTCGGGATCGCACGACCGATGTGCCCGCGGGACTGCACGACGGGGTAGACTAGTACTTGACAGCACTGCGCTGCGGTGTAAGATCCATACAGCGTGGTTGCGAAAGTGCGGAAGGACGTGGAGCGAGAGCCATGCAGCAGACGACGCTCATCACGATGACACCCGAGGCGGTGCGCCGCCTGAAGCAGTTCATGGACGAGCAGGGCATGCCGGAGGCGTATCTCCGTGTGTTCGTCGCGCCGGGTGGCTGCTCGGGTCTCCAGTACGGTATGGCCCTCGAGGAGTCGGCGGAGGAAGACGACTTCACATTCGAGATCGACGGTGTCCGCGTGATCGTCGATCCCTTCAGTGCGACGTATCTCGAGGGTGCCGAGATCGACTATGTCAATAGCCTCATGGGAGGCGGATTCACTGTCCACAATCCGAACGCCGTTGCCACGTGTGCCTGTGGCCATAGCTTCGATGCTGGCGGCAATGCCGGTACGGCCCAAGGGTGCGGGTGCGGCGGCTGGTGAACTGCTGAACCATCAAAGAGGCATGGGCCGGCAGCCACGTTCGGCTGCCGGTAGACTTTCTTCGGTCGCGCTCTGCGTTCCTGCCGCGGGGGAATGCCGGAATTGGCAGACGGGCGTGACTTAGGATCACGTGCCGATGAGGCGTGTGGGTTCGAGTCCCACTTCCCCCACCGACCAGCCAGTCGAAACCTGCGCTCGCCGGCCGCTCGTCGAGCGACCTCGTTGTCTCCACCGCCGGCACTCGTGCGAGGCGACCACACGCACTCCTGCGCTACCCACCGCGGCTGCCCACCGACCACCATCCACCCACGTCGAGATTCGAGCGCGAGAGGCGACAGGGTATGCTCGTCGCGAGCCGGGTACCACGGTGGTATCCAGTTCAGTGCAACAACCCCTCTCTGGAAGCGAGCGCACACCGAGAGAGGAGACACGTACGCGGAGCCACCGGCGAGCGACGGTCCAGTGACCGCTCCGACACGAGCGAGCGATTACCGACAACTGATGCGCGATGAGATGCCGTCGTTGCCCTCGGCGAGGGCTGCGCAGGCACGGGGCTGTGGCCGCACCTGCCAGCGGATCGCCGCTCACGCGACGAGTCAGGGCCTCGCCGTACCCCTCGACCGGTCGCGCGCACTGAACGGTGAAGATCAGCAGGAGGAGAACGTCGCGCGTGTGGATGAAGAGCGACGCCCCGGCAAGCTGGGGCGTCGCTCGAGTTTTCCGTCAATAGATCTCGAGGTAACGATCGAGTTCCCACTGGGTGACATACTGCCGGAAAGCATCCCAGTCGCGCTTCTGCGCCTCGCGCAATCGCTCGAAGACATGTTCGCCGAGAGCCTCGCGGATCGCCTCGTCCTTTTCGAGTTCGGCCATCGCTTCACCGAGGGTCGCTGGTAGCGTTTGGATGTTGCGTCGCTTGAGGTCCTCGTCGGTGAAGTGGTAGACATTCTCCTCCACCGGCTCGGGAAGTGGCAGCTTGCGCTCGATCCCATCCAGCCCGGCTGCCAACATGACAGCGTAGGCGAGATAGGGGTTCGCCGAGGGATCAGGACAACGCAATTCGATACGGGTCGCTTGCAGGCGACCATGCCGCACGGCAGGGACGCGGATGAGCGCTGAGCGGTTCTGTCGTGCCCAGCTGATGTATACCGGCGCTTCGTATCCGGGAACTAGTCGCTTGTAGCTGTTGACGAGCGGTGCCAGAACCGCGCACATCCCTCGCGCGTGGGCGAGCTGCCCCGCAACGAAGTGCTTGGCGAGATCGGAGAGACCGTAGGGGTCCTCGACATCGACGAAGAGATTGGCACCAGTCTCGAGCGAGGCCAGGCTCTGGTGCGTGTGCATGCCGCTGCCATTGATACCGGCGATCGGCTTGGGCATGAAGGTGGCATGCAGATCATGCTGTTGAGCGATCGCTTTCAAGGTGTACTTGAAGGTGATCGCGTTGTCGGCTGTCGTCAGCGCATCGGAATACTCGAAGTCGATTTCGTGCTGACCGATGGCGACCTCGTGGTGACCGGCCTCGACCTTGATGCCGAACGCTTGCAAGGCCCGGATCATGTCCTTGCGCACCTCGGCGGCCAGGTCGGTGGTCAAGTCGAAGTAGCTCCCCTGGTCATGCGGGAGTGGCATGATCTTGCCGTTCTCCTTGCGGAACAGAAAGAACTCCAGCTCGGGACCGGTATTGTAGACGAGGCCGAGCTTGGCTGCCCGCTCGAGCTGACGCAGCAGGACGACCCGAGGGTCACCGGGAAACAGTTCACCATTCGGATTGTAGACCCAGCAAATGACGCGAGCGGTTTGGGGATCCCAGGAAATAGGGGAGAAGGTCGAGAGGTCGGGCATGAGGTACATGTCGCTTTCCGCGATGCGCGCAAACCCCTCGATCGACGAACCATCGAACCACTGGCCCTGCTCGATGACATGGGGAAACACATCGATGGGAATCTGGACGTTCTTGACGATCCCCATGATGTCGGTGAATTGCAGACTGACGAACTCGATCTTGAGCTCTTCTGCGCGCCGGAGCACCTCCTCCGGGCTCGGCGTAGCAGCACGACGACCGATCACGCTCGTATCGACGACCAACGCAAACTCTCCTTCACGGACTCGACCGTCACTGCCGATCCGCCGGCGACGCCACTGCACACCCGCCCAGCGGGTAGCCGCGTCTTGGCCCTCGTGGCCCTGCATCAGTGTACTCCTTTCACGGCCCCACCAGAGCACCTCCCATCCCCACCCACCATCGGTTCTCGTCTCTAGATATCAAAGTACAGGTAGAATTCGTAGGGATGCGGTCGAACCTCTACTTCTCGGAGTTCCTTCTCGCGCTTATAGCTCACCCAGGTTTCCAAGAGATCACGGGTGAAGACGTTCCCTTCCAGCAGCCAGTCATGATCACGCTCGAGCGCCTCGAGGGCGGCCCCGAGCGAGCCCGGCACGCTCTTGACCTGTGCTGCCTGCTCGGGCGGCAACTGATAGGTATTGACGTCGAGCGGGCCGAATCGGCTCGCATCGAGTCGCCGCTGAATGCCATCCAGACCGGCCATCAGCATGGCAGCGAAGGCCAGATACGGATTGCAACTCGGGTCGGGAGGGCGGAACTCGACACGCTTGGCCGCAGCATTCTCCGGTCCGGTCGTATACATCGGGATCCGGATGCAAGCGCTGCGATTGCGCTTGGAGAAGGCCACGTTGACCGGAGCCTCGTAGTGCGGCACGAGCCGCTTGTACGAGTTGGTCGTCGGGCTCGTCAATGCGAGGAGCGCATCGACATGGGTCAGCAAGCCGGCGATGTAGGAAAGGGCGAGCTCGGAGAGTTCAGCATAATGGCACGCCGCGTAGAACAGGTTCGTTCCATCGCGCCACAAGCTCTGATGCGTGTGCATGCCGTTGCCGTTATCCCCGAAGAGCGGCTTTGGCATGAAGGTCGCTGTGCAGCCATGCTTTCGGGCAACGTTCTTGATGACATACTTGTAGATCATCACCTTGTCGGCCATAGCAGTCAACGTATCGCGCCGCATGTCGATCTCGCCTTGGCCAGCGGTCGCGACTTCGTGATGGTGCATCTCGACGGGAACACCGATCTGCTCGAGGAGCAACGCCGCCTCGCTGCGGATGTCCTGAAAGGTATCGTGAGGAGGAGCTGGGAAGTATCCCTCCTTGGGGCGGATGGTATAGCCGAGATTCGGCGTCCCGTCGTTGCGACCACTGTTCCAGTACCCTTCGCGCGAGTCGATCGCGAAGCCCATGCGATAGGGCAAGACCTCGTAACTGACGTGGTCAAAAATGAAAAACTCGATTTCCGGTCCCCAGAAACTCGTGTCGGCGATCCCCAGATCGCGCAGGTATCGCTCGGCTTTCTGGGCAACGTAGCGCGGATCACGCACATACGGTTGACGCGTCTCCGGATCGACGACGTTACAAATCATGACCAGAGTCGGGACAGCCGCGAACGGATCGATGAAGGCCGTCGTCGGGTCAGGAACGAGCAACATGTCGCTTTCTTCGATGGCCTGGAAACCGCGGATACTCGAACCATCGAAGCCGATGCCGCGCTCGAAATCGGCCAAGCTGAGCTGGCTCGCTGGCAGCGACGCATGCTGCCACGTGCCGGGAAGATCCGTAAAGCGCAAATCAACGATCTGGATACCGCGTGACCGGATCAGATCGAGAACGTGTTCTGGCGATGGGCACGACCCGTACATGGTTCTCCTCCTGTTCCGCGCACTCACGGCACCTTCAGCGCGCCTCGACTACGTCCCAGCATAAGGCAGCAGCGGCACGCCACCTTCGGCGTCCTGCTGAGGATGGCGGAGAACCGTTGTGCACTGTGCACAAAAGAGGCGAATGATGAGGACGAGAAAAGACACAGCCCTGACCGGCAGCCTCACGGCCAGCGCACCCTCGATACTCTCATTGGCCCGCGGTGCCGGTTCATCACCGGGCGCCGCGACCGCCAATGGCGGCTCGGTGAGAGCCAGGGCCGGTCGGCTTTTATCGACCGTTGCGCCGGCCGCGCACTCACCCGTCAGGGCCGTGCGATTATATAATATTACATCGTTCGCGCCTCTGTCAAGCCCACGGTTGCTCACCCTGCCCGCGCACTCGAGCACGAGCCCGCTGCCGCTGGAGCGCCGCGTGCACTGGCGCTGGGGCACCTCTGCTCGTGACGAGCCAGCCCCAGCGATAACCCTTCAGCCCGACCAGCTCCCTGCCGAAAAGAGAAGACTGAGCACGGCCTCGCCTGGCACCTGGAGGACACGGTGAACGAGGATATCGAACGGGGGTCGGAGAAAGGGTCCGGCCCGACACTCGCCACGCACCGGCCTGCCGGGGACAGCTCGGACATTCCGGAACTCGACGCAGCGCTCTGGAACAGTAGCGAGCCGCAGCTGCTGATCGACCCACAGGACGGGCGTATCGTCGACGCCAACGATGCCGCCGTGCGCTTTTACGGGTGGACCTACGGCGTCCTGTGCTCGTTCACCATCGATCGCATCAACACCCTTCCGCCTGCTGAGATCCGAGTACGACTCGCCGAGGCCACCCAACGCCCTCGCACGCGTTTCCTTTTTCCCCACCAGTTTGCTGATGGGCGTGTGCGCTCGGTCGAAGTGATCACCGGACCGGTACGCGTCGGCGAGCGCATCCTCCTCTGGTCGACTCTCCACGACTTGAGCGACATCGTCCATCGTTCCACGGAATTCGAAACGCTCGCGCACCGCTATCAGACACTGGTCGAAAACCTCCCAGCTGTGGTCTATCTGGAGGAGGCCGATCCACCTCACCGTAAGATCTACGTGAGTCCGGCGGCTGAGCGACTCCTCGGTTGGGCCGCGCACGAACTCCAGGTCGATCGAGCAACCTGGTACGAGCGATTCGTCGCACCGGAGGATCGCGCTTGGGCGCTCGCTGAGCGAGAGCAAAACGATCGTACCGGTGAAGCCTTGCGCCTGGTGTACCGATTCCGCACTGGCGATGGTCGAACGGTCTGGCTCCGCGACGAGGCGGTCCTCATCCGCGACCGGCTGGGACACCCCTGGGCTCGGCACGGGCTCCTGACCGACGTGACCAGTCAGAAGCGCCTCGAGGCCCGCCTGCAACGGGAACTCGCCTTCCACAACGTCCTGCTCGGAATCGCCAGTCGCCTGGTGACAGCGAGCAGCGACGAGTTCGAGAACGTCGTGGCCGCGACGTTAGCCGATCTGGGATCGTTCCTGGCGATCGATCATCTCGCGCTTTTGGAGTGCGAAGGAACGGACATCGTGCTCCTGAGCCGGTGGCAGGCTCCCGGCATCGAGTTATCGGTACGGTGTCTCGGCCGGCAAGCGATTCCGAGCCTTCCCTCGCTCCAGTCGCTGCTCGAGCGCGGCCAACCGGTCGTCGTACCGCGTCTCGAAGCGCTCGACGCGGGGGCCGACGATGTGCGGACGTTCTGCACGCACCTCGGCTTGCGATCGCTCCTTGCAGTTCCGCTCCTGGCAGCTGGGCGCCTGATTGGCTGTCTCCTCGCCGCCCAGCAACGTGACGAGCGGCTGTGGGGTGAGGAGGAGCTGGATCTCTTCACGCTCGTGAGCCAACTCTACGCGGCATCGATCCAGCAGCGGCGGGCAGAACGAGCGGAGGCTCAGCATCACGCCTGGCTCCGTGCGACGGTTCTCGCTGCGCCGGACGCCCTGCTCGTTCTCGACGCCAACGGTATCGTTCGCTTCGCCTCGCCCGCGGCCCGGACTGTCCTCGGGCTGGCACCGGACCAGCTGGTCGGTCGCCCGCTCGCGGATCTGACGACCACTCCGGAGCGAGTCGCCAGCTGGGCACTCGACGGACTGCGACCCGAGCGAGCGAACCGCATCGAAGTCCAGTTCGCGCACCAGCCGACGCGCACGGTCGAACTCTCGGGTGTCGATCTCCGCAGCGACCGGCACATCGCGGGAATCGTGCTGTCTGCCCGCGATGTCACCGAGCGCAAGCGAGCCGAGCAGCTGCTCCGCGAGCGGGCGACACGCGACCAGCTAACCAGACTCCTGAGCCGCTTCGGATTTCTCGAAGTGCTCGAAGCGCTCCTCCACACGACCACCGCAGAAACGATCGGCATCCTCTGCTGTGATCTCGAGCGCTTTTCGGCATTGAACGATGCGCTGAGCTGGGAAGCGGGTGATGCCATCCTCCGCGCGGTCGCCGAGCGGATCCGCCGAGTAACCGGCGCGCTGGCCGCTGCTCGCCTGGAGGCCGACCGGTTCGCGGTCGCGCTGACCGCGCCCGACCGGACGACGCTCGTCCGACTCGCCGAGGAACTCCTGCACGAACTCAGCGGCTGGTACGAGGTGGGTCGTGACGAAGTCTACGCCCGCATGCGCGGCGGCCTGGCTTGCGTGGAAGATGGAATCGACGCGACCACCGCGCTCCGTCGGGCGGAAATCGCCTTCCAGGTCGGCAAGCGCGCCGGTCAGGAGCGTTTGTCCGTTTTCGATCCGGTGCTCTACCAGGCCAGCATCGAACGACAGTTCCTGGAGCGCGACCTGCGGCGCGCGCTGGAACAGGGGGAACTCCAGATCCATTATCAGCCAGTCATCGCCGTCTCGAGCGGTCGCTTGACCAGTTTGGAAGCACTGGTCCGTTGGCACCATCCGGATCGTGGCCCCATCTCTCCCGCCGTTTTCGTCCCCTTGGCCGAGACGACCGGATTGATCAGCCAGCTGACCCAGTGGGTGCTCCTGCAGGCCTGCCGTCAACTCTGGGCCTGGTTTCGGGCCGGACTGGCTCCAGAACTTTCGATCAGCGTCAACCTGAGCCCCACCGACTTCCTGCACGTGGACGTCCCGCAGCTCGTCGACGACATCCTGCAGGTGACCGGCCTGGAGCCGCGACGGCTGACGCTCGAGCTGACCGAGTCGGCAATGCTCGAGCCGGCCGTCTCGCGCGAGCGACTCGAGCGTTTGCGGGCGCTCGGCATCGCGGTGTTGATCGACGACTTCGGTGCGGGGTACTCCTCGCTCGGCTACCTCAAGCAGTTACCGGTGAGCGGGCTCAAGATCGATCGCACCCTGGTGGCCGATATCGATCATGATCCGGCGAGCACAGCTGTCGTCCGCTCGATTCTGGAGTTGGCTGGCGCTCTCGAGTTGAGCGTCACGGCGGAAGGGATCGAATCGGCACGCCAACTCGCTGTCCTGCGCGAGCTCGGTTGCCATTACGCACAGGGATTCTTCGTCGGTCGGCCTGCTCCGCCGAATGCGATCCACCATCTCTTGCACCGTGGCTCCACCGACCACCCCTATCTGGACGAGTGAGCGCTCGAACCGCTCGTGCGGGTACTCAGAAGCGGGGTCGGTACTCTCCCCACACCTGGCGCAGGCGCCCACAGAGCTGACCGAGCGTCGCCGCTGCCAGGAGCGCCTCGCGCAGGACAGGGAGCATGTTCTCCGTTCCTCGGGCAGCCTCCTCCACGCGGTCGAGCGCTCGGGCGACCCGCTCGCTGTCCTGCCGCGCCCGGTACTCCTGCACACGCGCGATCTGTCGCTCGACCGCTGCATCATCCAATCGGTGCACCGGTACGTGCACCGCTATCGCGTCTTGATAGCGGTTGACGCCGACGACGATACGCTCTCCACGCTCGACGGCTTGCTCCCACGCGTAGGCGCTTTCAGCGATCTGCGCTTGGATCCAGCCTCGCTCGATCGCGGCGACTGCCCCGCCGAGCTCCTCCATGGCATCGATGACCTCCCACGCGCGCCGCTCCACCTCGTCGGTCAAAGCCTCGACGAAGTAGGAGCCGCCCAGCGGATCAGCCGTATCAGCCCCACCGGTCTCTTCGGCCAGGATCTGCTGCGTGCGCAAGGCGATCGTCGCCGATTTCTCGGTGGGCAAGCCCAGCGCCTCGTCATAGGAGTTGGTGTGCAAGCTCTGGGTTCCCCCCAGGACGGCAGCCAGAGCCTGGTAGGCGACGCGTACGATGTTGTTCAAGGGCTGTTGCGCAGCGAGGGTGCAGCCATAGGTCTGCGTGTGGAACCGCAACATCCAGGATCGTGGGTTCTGGGCGCCGAACCGCTCCGACATGATGATGGCCCACATCCGGCGCGCGGCCCGGAACTTGGCGACCTCCTCGAAGAAGTTGTTGTGGGCGCCGAAAAAGAAGCTGAGGCGCGGCGCGAACTCGTCCACCGCGAGCCCCGCATCGATCGCCGCCCGGACATAGGCGATGGCGTTGGCCAGCGTGAACGCGACTTCTTGCACAGCGGTCGCCCCAGCTTCGCGGATGTGGTAGCCGCTGATCGAGATGGTGTTCCAGTTGGGGAGGTGCTCCTTACAGTACGCGAACGTATCGACGACCAAACGCATCGACGGGCGCGGTGGAAAGATGTAGGTACCGCGCGCAGCATACTCTTTGAGAATGTCGTTCTGGATGGTGCCGCGCAGCTGCTTCAGATCCACCCCCTGCTCCTCGGCGACGATCTGGTACATGAGCAGGAGAATCGCCGCTGGGGCATTGATCGTCATCGAGGTCGTGACAGCACCGAGATCGATTCCAGCGAACAGCCGACGCATGTCATCGCGCGTCGAGATAGCCACCCCGACTCGCCCCACCTCCGGTCGCGCCAGCGGATGATCGGAGTCGTAACCGAGCTGAGTAGGGAGGTCGAAGGCGACGCTCAGTCCGGTTTGTCCCCGCTCGAGGAGAAGCCGGAAACGACGATTCGTCTCTTCTGCCGAGCCGTATCCAGCATATTGCCGGATCGTCCACTTCTTGCCGCGGTACATCGTGGGGTGGATCCCCCGCGTGTAGGGGTATGCACCGGGATCCGGCTAGGGCCGACGACCGGTTTCGCGATAGACCGGCGCGATCTCGATTCCTGAATCGGTCACCACGCGGCGGATCTCGGTCATCGCCATTTTCGACCTCCTCGCTCTTGCTCGCGGGCGTGTTCGATTCCTCAGCACACCGATGGGGGCGGGTAATTCTGGCCTGCCGCCCCGAATCGGCGACTTTCCAACTCTATACGATACGGCTCACGCCATCGAAACCGACGGCGGTTCTGGGAACAGTGTCCTCCTCCCCGTCAGGAACGCGCCTTTCCGATCGAGACCACGAGCGCCGAGCACTTTCCTGCGCCCTAGGGCACAGCGAGGCGATCCGGTGGCGGAACTCCTCCCCGAGATGATCGGGCGAGTCCATCACCGCAGGCGAGAGAGCCGTGGGCAGCCGGCCCTGCGTCACAGCCACACGACCAGCACACTGGACCGCGCGTGCGAGAGTGGCGAGCCACTCGCCGCCTTGCGAGTCGCTCCATACTGGGGGAACTTCCCCTCTTGCCCACTGGTCGCCTCGCTGGCACACTGGCGTTGTTCGAGGGCAGGAAGCCACTACGCACGCCTGCCCGGTCGGTGTGCAGGCTGCTCGATGGTGAGGAAAGACGGATGGCCGCTTCTAGCCGTGCCGATCTCTACGCATCGCGGTATCCGGTCCTCGTGTTGCGCAACGTGGTTCTGCTTCCTGGTCATGCCGCGACGATCGCGGTAGCCAGTCCAGAAGGGCAGCGCGCAGTCGACTTTGCGCGGCGGCAGGAAGCAGCCCTCGCGGTCGTCGTGTACGCGGACGGCCGCCCACCGAACATGCTCACGCCACAGGTCGGGACGCTGGCGCGTATCGCCGAGGTCGTTCCCCAACCTGACCAGCGCTGGCAAGTGCGTGTCGAGGGACTCCGGCGAGTTCGTGTCCTCGCGCTGGATGTGACGAGCCCGGCACCCCATGCACGTATCGAGCTGTTGTTCCCGACCGTCACTCCACAGGCCCACACGATGGCGCAGAGGGTACGCACGCTTGCGGGCGAGCTGCATCGTGCGGTGGGCATCCCCGATGCTGAGACGCTCCGAGTGCTCGACGCAACCGAGGATCCCGACTGGTTGGCTGACCTCCTGGCTGGACAACTCGTCCGCGACGTCAGCTATCGCCAGCGCCTGCTCGAACTGGTCGAGCCACACGAGCGCCTCGAGCACCTCGCCGCGCTGATCGAGCGGGAACTGGCCCGAGTACCCGCTCCGAGCGCGCCGGCAGTGCCAGCTGCTAGCACACGCTTGTCGGCGGAGCCAGTCATCGTGGCGGACGAGACGAGCGAAGCACGCGAAGAAGCGGAGCGCTTGCGCCAGCGCCTGGCAACCTGTGGCGCTCCCCCAGCGGTGGTGGAGCGAGTCGAGCAAGAGATAGAGCGATTGTCCCGCATGAGTCCCGCCTCCGCCGAGGCAACTGTCACTCGGACCTACATCGAGACAGTCCTGAGCGTCCCGTGGCTGACCGAGACTCCCGAAACGGTTGATCTGGCCCGAGCACGGGCGATCCTGGAGCGCGACCATTACGGCTTGGAACGTGTCAAAGAGCGCCTCCTCGAGGAACTGGCTGTCCGCGCGCTGACCCACGGCCGCGCGAGCCGCAGCACCGTGCTCTGTTTCGTCGGGCCGCCTGGGGTAGGCAAAACCAGCCTCGCCCGCTCGATCGCCGAAGCCTTGGGACGACGCTTCGTGACGGTGAGTCTGGGTGGAGTGCGCGACGAAGCGGAGATCCGCGGTCACCGCCGCACCTACCTCGGTGCGTATCCAGGGCGCATCGTGGAAGCGCTCCGGCGGGCCGGCACGCGTAACCCGGTCATCTTGCTCGACGAACTCGACAAGCTGGCGACCGACTATCGAGGTGATCCGGCCGCTGCGCTCCTCGAGGTGCTCGATCCGGAACAGAACAAACAGTTCGTCGATCACTATCTGGACGTACCAGTTGATCTCTCCGGTGTCCTCTTCATCGCCACCGCGAACTCGCTGGCTCCGCTGCCTCGGCCTCTGCGCGATCGTTTGGAAGCGATCGTGCTGGAAGGGTACAGCGAGGAAGAAAAGCGGGAGATCGGGAAACGCTACCTTCTGCCGCGCCAGCTCGCAGCCCACGGACTGCCGGAGACAGCCGTCGAGCTCACGGACTCGGCCTGGCAGGAGCTGATCACCGGGTATACTCGCGAAGCAGGGGTGCGCGAACTCGAACGGCAACTGGCGGCGCTGTGCCGCAAGATGGCACGAGAAGTCGTCGAACGAGGTGGTACAGTCGGGACACTGTCACGACGTCGTGTCACCCCGGCCACCTTGCGCCGCTTACTCGGTCCACCACCCTATCGCGAGATGACGGCCACGAGCGAACCACAAGTCGGGTTGGCTTTGGGGCTCGGTGCCACTCCCGTGGGCGGGATGCTCGTGCCGGTGGAAGTCCTGGTCATGCCAGGGCGGGGAGAATTGCTGGTCACTGGCCAGGCTGGCGAAGTCTTACAAGAATCGGCCCGGGCAGCACTGAGTTGGGTCCGCGCCCACGCGGCTCGATTGGGGATCTCAGCGGACTTCGTGGAACGGATGGACATTCACGTCCATCTCCCCGAAGGAGCGCTCCCGAAGGAAGGGCCATCGGCTGGGCTGGCACTGGTCGTCGCGCTCGTCTCAGCGCTCTCGGCACGGCCGGTGC
>Ga0308310_1000186_pt1 | contig 24679 bp, 23 predicted proteins | sample HotsprSampleMS65_FD_203672 | JGI IMG/M metagenome (GOLD analysis project Ga0308310, IMG submission 203672) | Hot spring phototrophic mat microbial communities from Mushroom Spring, Yellowstone National Park, Wyoming, United States - 20090730_MS65 ...
CGCGTGGTCTGACCAGTATTGCTGCCGACAGTCTGCTACTCGCCATTCGGATCCAGCAGCAGGTCACCCAACTGGCTGCGCAGACCCAGCAGCAGGTCACCCAACTGGCTGCGCAGACCCAGCAGCAGGTCACCCAACTGGCTGCGCAGACCCAGCAGCAGGTCACCCAACTGGCTGCGCAGACCCAGCAGCAAGTTGCTATTCTGAGTAACTCGAAGGTGCGTTCCGATGACGCAACCCTGGCGTTCGCGCGCGCCATCAGCACAACCTGCCAGTTTCTGCACGAATGCATTTCCTGGCAGGCTGATCTTACTCATCGTTTGCACGAACTGCATCAGCATACGGCTGAGGTCGTGAAGAGCGAGGCAGTCACAGCGGTTGTTCAGGTAGTGCAATCAGCGGACCTGAATAGCATTGACTTCGCTAATCGCAATTCATTGTCGTGAAAGCGCTTATTATCTCGAATTACTTCCCGCCCAGCGAGATAGGCGGCGCAGAGATCTCGGCGTTCTATAGCGCACAGGGATTGGCAACGCATGGCGTGCGGTTCCACGTTCTGATGACCAATGCGCGAGCGCCGGCTGATGAATCGTGCGAATACTGGTACCAGGACATCCCGGTGTCGCGTCGCTGCTATCGGTATCTGGGGCGTAATGCCTGGCGCGAGTTGTTTGACCAGCGCGTCTACCGGAGCACGCTGGCGGTGTTGCGCCGGTTTCGGCCCGACATTGTTCATGCGCACAACATCACCGGCGCCAGCCTGGCGCCGCTGCTGGCCTGCCGGCGCGTCGGCGTCCCCATCGTCCAGACCTTGCATGACTTGTGGGCGCTGTGCCCGAACAACATGATGTATCGGCGCGATCGGTCACGCTGCACGATTGCGCCCGGTCAATGCCGTAACTGTAGTGCGTGCGCCCGCCATCTGGAGTGGTGGGCCGACCTGCCAGCGCGCCGCGTAGTGTTCCGACTGCTGCTGCTGAGACTTGTGCGCGTGTTCATCGCACCAAGCCACTGCTACCGCGACCTGCACATCCAGGCCGGCTACCCGGCTGCGCGCGTCATGGCGCTGCCCTACGGCCTCCCGCTCGACCCGCCCGCGCCGTTGAGCGAACCCGCCGCCATTCGCGCGCTGCACAGCGATACGCACGCCTTTACGCTGTTGATGGCCGGTTCATTCATGGAGCACAAAGGCGCCGACTCTGTGCTGGCAGCGCTGCGCTGGCTGACGCGCGAAGACGCACAGGCCGATCAACGGCTTCGCGCGTGGCGCTGGATCATCGCTGGCTACATCGCCCCGGAATACCGACAGGCGCTGGCGGAATTTCCCAATGTGATCCAGTTGCCTTGGGTGCCGTTCAACCAGATGCGCACGCTGTTTGCCTACGCAGATATAGTAGTGCAGCCCTCGATCTGGCAGGAAAATCAACCACTCTCCATCCTGGAGAGTTTCATGGCCGGCACACCCGTGATCGGTGCACAGGCTGGCGGCATTCCCGAGCTGATCCAGGACGGGCAAACCGGTTTCCTGTTCCGCGCCGGCGATGGCGAACACCTGGCTGAAAAGATTCGCGCTGCGATGTCTCTGCTGGGCGATCGCTTCCGCGCCATGCGCCGCGCCTGTCGCGCCCATGCTGAGCGGAACTGGTCGCTGGAGACGCACGCACAACGCCTGTACGAGGTTTATCAACAAGCATGCAGCCGCTGAAAATTCTCTTCGTCACCCCGCAGTATCCGCCGGCGATCGGCGGCACAGAACAACTAGTCGCCGGGTGGGCTGAAGAACTTGTCCGCCGCGGACACCAGGCGCACGTCTTCACCACGCGCTCCACTCATCAGCCCACCTGGCGTGGAAGCCTTCCGAGTTATGAGGAGCGCGGCGGGGTGCGAGTCTGGCGCTTTCGCCAGTGGGAGCGCGGCCGGCGCACTATGCGTCTCATGGACTGGGGTTACAGCGGGTTCCTCAGAACAGGTCAAAGACGCTACGAAGCTGGTATTTGGCTGGCCGAAGGACCTGTTGCGCCAGGGCTGTTCGCAGCATTGCTTGTCAGATCCAGGAGTTACGATGCCATCATCTCAATGTCGGCAAGCACGCTAACCAGTCTCGTCGTCTGCCTGGTCAGCCAGCGTGCTCATACCGTCTGGATCAACGCGCCCCTGTTACACCTGGATCAATTACTCCCCAGGGCAATAACCGGACGCCAGCACATACTGTCTTCTGCCAGTTTGCTTCTGCCAGTGAGCGGCATTGAGGCCAGTGTTCTGCAAACGCGATTCGGCATCCCAGGCTCTCGAATTCAGGTAATCCCACCCATCGTCCCGATGCCTGCTGAAGTAACAGCACAGACTGCGTCACGTGCACAGCTTGGGCTGCCAGCCGACGCATTCATTGTTGCCTTCCTGGCGCGTCAGGTCGCCTACAAGGGCTTTCATCTGACGGTAGAGGCAATCTCGCGGCTGCTCAGAGAGTTCCCGAATCTTATGCTGGTCTCCGCTGGCCCAAAAGACACTGCAGATAACTTGCCAGATGCGACACGTTCTGAGGGTTTTTGTATGCGTTGGCGCAATCTGGGAACTGTGGATGAGGAGACCAAGTGGCGCCTACTGTCAGCTTGCGACGTGCTGTGTATGCCCTCGACGGGCGAAGCGTTTGGCATCGTATATGCCGAGGCGTGGGTGTGCGGCAAACCGGTGATCGGCGCCAACAGCGGCGCCGTGCCCGGCGTTATCACGCACGGCGTGGATGGATTTGTTGTCGAGCCTGGAGATGTCGAGGGGCTGGCCGGCTATCTGGCCAAGCTGCAACAACACCCGGACCTGGCCCGAAAGATGGGCCAAGCCGGTCGGCGAAAGGTGCTGACCCACTTCACCGCTCGGTCGGTCGGCGATGCCCTGGAGGGCGCCCTGGCTCGAGCCTTGCGCCTGGGGCGCAATAAACGCCTGCGAATTGCTTCTGAATCAGGGTAAGGTTCTCGATATGCAAGTTAGCATCCTGACGCCCCACTACATATCTCCCTCTGCTGAGCCGGAAGCCAGCGACAACGTGGCGCTGCTTGCGTCGCACGTCTTGCGCGCTCAGGCCCGGCATCTGCTACGCATTGGCGCAACCGTACGCATCGCATCGCCCGCGTCACGCCTGTGCGGCGACGATCCACTGGCCGAGCTGGTGAGAGATCGCCCTGCCGCCCGCGCAGACATGTGGTTGATACACATTACTCCAAACGAGCCGCTGACAGTGGACCCGCGCGAGATTCGGCAAGGCGTGGTGATCGCACACGTGCACTGTCTGGAGGAAGTGAGGCCGGAGTTGCAGGCCGCCGACGTGGTTCTGGCCAACACCCAGGCGTCTCAGCAACGTTTGCTGGCTCAGAACGCTGGTCAGGTGCACTGGCTGGGGATGCCGGCGCTTCCCGCACCTCGTGAGGAAGCGCGCTTGGCTCAACGGGCCGCACTTCGGCAAGATTGGGGCGCAACCGAGGACGATGCACCACTGGCGCTAGTCTTTCTATCATCTGATCATCCCTCACAGCAGGCAGCCTGGCGAGACTTGTGGGAGCAAGCGATGGCGTTGCTTGACAAAAACACTGCCGGGCAGGCGATCGCGGGACACCGGTTGGGGGAATTCCTGCGCAGGCTGCCGGCTGCCGACGTATGTCTCATCATTGGCGACGATGATGTTGCCCAGTTCGCTGCACTCTCGGCAGCGGCCTGGGGCATCCCAGTCGCTGCGATTGGCGCTCCAGAAGCGTATGCCTGGCTGTCAGGTGTTGCCATAGCGCCCACCCCCCAGGTGCTGGCTGAGTGGATGTGCAGCCCTGTGCGGCGCAGCGAAGCCGGCCGCGCTGCGCGCCAGGGCGCTGCTGCGTTTCTGCCAGTGGTCTGGGAAACTAGCCTGAGCCGCCTGTTACAGAAGGCCCGTGAGCATACCGTTGACCTGCCTCCCTGGCCGACGATGCCTTCCCCTCAGCCATCAGCCCCTCCTCAAGTCCTGTCTCCCGATCAAAGTCGTTTGCTGGCCCAGGCCGACGTCATGTTGCGCGGATACACTGTGCAATCGAGGCTGCCGGTCGTGGGACCATGGATCGGCTGGCTCAGGCGCAATCTCACCTCTCACCTGCGCGAACCCTACCTTGATCCGATGATCGAGCGCCAGGTGGCCTTCAATCGCGCCGTCGCCCAGTCGCTGGCCGCGCTCGAAGCGCAGATCCGCAGCCTGATCCAGGTTACCGCGCACTATATGCTGCCAGACGTCGCCCAGCATCTGGCAGATCGCTACGCGAGCTTGTTGTCTCACTTTCGCGGTTGCACCCTTTGCCACGTGGTAGGCATCGGCGATGGCGCGCTGCTCCTGGCTTTGCGCGCGGCAAACATCCCCGCCCAGGGCTGCGACGCTGCGCTACCGGCTGCCATCGCTGCCCAGATCAAAGGCTTTGCTGTGCACCAACAGGCGCCGATGGACTACCTGGTGGCGCTCGAAAAGCAATCGTGCGATAGCATTATCCTGAATATCTCTCCGTTGGTCGGCGATGCTGCCGCGTTATCCCTTTTGATCGGCGAGACAAGGCGTGCGCTTAGGCCGGGCGGAAAGCTAGCTTTGTTGCTCGCCCCCTCGATGTCACAGCATCCGACCCCTAACCAGGCCAGCGAACACTTGATTGCGGCGCGCGTATTGCTGCAGGTGGCAGGCTTCATCGTCGGTGAGACGCGGACGCCAATTTTGGCCGATACTGCTCCCCTGTCAGATCCCGAAGGCGTGGGCACGCTCGAAGCGCGCCTGGAGAGAGTCGAACGTGCTGTGTTTGGACTATCCTTTGCGCCCGGCTGGGTGATCGGGCAAGTGCCATCTTAATTGCGACAATTCCGATGCGCACGCGAGTTTTCGCCCACTCACTCCACCCGGCGCAGCGGTCGGCCTGCCAACAAGCTGCACTCGATCATTCAAGCTGGCTCGATTTAGATTGCGATGCGCCAATCTGGTGTGCCAGTGACGTTGATGCTTCGGACGCCCCGGAGCTGTTTGCCTTCGTTGCATCAGAAGTTGAGCCAGTGTCGGCGATCGCCTGGCTCACTCACGCCAGGCAATGGTTGAGCGAACATCCGGACGCTGCTGGCTGTGGCGCGCGGCTGGAAAGCCCAACATACCATCGTGATGGCTGGGAATTGCTATATCCCCACCTCATTCGCCACGACATGCTCAACCCAAGTTGCCAACGAGCGGCTCGGCTCGAGCCATATATGGTGCAACACATCGTGCGAGGTATCTTTGTGGTCCGAAGCAGCGCGCTGCGCAACGTCGGCGGCTTCAACCAGGAGCTGGGCGATTCGTTTCTGGCCGACGTTGACCTGTGTCGCCGGCTGCGACAGGCAGGGGCTTCACTTTGGCTGCTGCCAGAGCCTCCGGTAGCGCGGATGGCAGTAGCAGAGAACGCGGACCAGGCAGCTTTCGAGAGGCAGGCGGAAGCATTCGCTCGCCGCCAGCCTCTGGCGGCACCGGCACCCATCGAGGAAGGGGATTGGCTCTGGTTCATGAGCAATGCCTCGTTAAATCAGGCGCTGACGAGCGCGCTTGAGGTAGCTCGGTCAGCCACTGCCAGCCTGCAGGAGGCGCAGCAGGAACTATTTGCAATTCGCGACTTTACGTTTCGTTCGCGCGTGCCGATCGTCGGGGGGCTAATCGCAGCTTTTCGGCAGGCCTGGTTCGGCGTGGCGGCGAAATGGGCGTTGCGCGCCTATCGCCAGCAGCAGGCCAGGGTGAACGCGCAGCACGCCGAAGCAATTCACTCCCTGGCTGCCGCTATCCAGCAGATCATCGGCACCCTGGACAAAAAAGCCGAAGTTGAGGTTCAGAAGATGCAGACCGATGCGCAACGCATCGCAGATCGCTTGAATCGAATGCTGAGCGATGGAGCGTAGTCCATGAAGATTGCCTGGGTCTTTCTGCGTTACGGCGAACACATCCTGGGAGGCGCCGAGTATCTCGGGCGTTTGATGATCGAACAACTTATGCGCTGGAATCTGGCGCAGGTGGACGTGCTAACCACCACGGCCACCGTGCACTTTCAGCCCAGCAACGATCTGCCGGCCGGGGTGGAAGTAGTCAACGGCGCGCGCGTTTTGCGATTCCCCATCGCTCATCAATTTTATGACCTGAGGCGCCATCAGGAGCTCAGCTACTATCACTTCTACCGATCCAGCGGGCTTTCGACCTCTGAGGAGAACGAATGGGCGCGCCACATGCCGTTTAGCGCCGCCTTATGCGCCTGGCTCGACGCACACCAAAGCCACTACGACGCGATTATCGTCATGCCCTACTACTACGCCTTTCATGCTGCCCTGGTCTCACCGCACAAGACGTATGTGTGGGCGTGTCTGCACGATGAGCCGCCGGCCTATACGCGCCCCGTGATGCGCATGCTGAACCGCTCGCGCGGCGTGATCTTTAACACAGAGCCAGAGCTGGCGCTGGCACGCCGGCTGGGCATGACCAACCCAAACGTGGGCATCGTGGCATTAGGCATCACGCCCTTGTCAGGTAGTGCGGAGCGGTTCTGGGCGCAGCGCGAGGATCGCCGACCGTTCCTGCTCTACGCTGGCCGGCTGGAGAGCGGCAAGAACATCGCCGAGTTATATCAGCGCTTCATCGCCTTTAAGAAGCGCCACCCGTCGCCGCTGGTGTTGCGCTTGCTGGGCAAGGGGCCGGAGTCGCCGCCAGAGCGCGAAGACATCGTAGCGGAAGGGTTCGTGCCGGCGGCGCTCAAAGCTGACATAATGGCGGCTGCGCTGGCGCACGTCGCCCCCTCGAAAGCTGAATCCCTGTCGTTATCGCTGCTGGAGGCATGGACGGTGGGCACGCCTTCGATCGTCAACGGCCAGTGCGAGGTGTTGCGCTTTCAGGTGACGCGCTGCGGTGGGGGTTACTTCTACACCGACCAGGAGTCATTTGACAATGCTGTGCTGAGGCTCGTCAACAATCCTCAGCATCGAGACGAGATGGGCGAGCGTGGGCGCCGCTTCGTTCAACAACACTACACCTGGTCGCGCGCGCTCAAGGCGTTCATGGAGGTTGTGAGTTAGGTTTTGCTTGATTTCCGAACCAGGAAGGTGTTGGAGAGATCGCCGCTGCTGTAACCGGTGCACGGGTCATCCAGCACCTCCAAAACATGGCAGCCGGCTTGCGCCACGATCTGGAACACGCGACGCTGCGGCACTGCGTGCATCTCCACCTGCCCAACGCGCGTGTGCGCTGTGCGCAGATACTCCCTGGCATCGAACGAGTAGCCCCGCCAGTATGTCGGCAACTGAAAGAAGGCCACGCCGCCCGGCTTGAGGGCTTCGAGCAGGCCGCGCAGAATCCAGCAGATAATTGGCGGTGGGTTATGCTGCAAAACGATCAGGGTGTATACCGCGTCTACTTTGGGCAGTTCAAGCACATCCTGCGGGCGCTGCACCTGGACATATCGAATGTTTGTTAGCCCCAAGCCACTGGTGAACTCCTGCGCAAGCGCCAGGTGAGGCGCCGAGATGTCATAAGCGTATACCTGTTTGAAGTGACCAGCCAGCGCATGGGTAATGCGACCCACACCACAGCCATACTCCAGTATCGTTTTGTCCGCCGGTCCATCGGGGAAGCACTGGTTGCGGCGCAGCAGGTTCAGGAATCGGGCCACGTCCCCCTGCCCGGATGCATAAAATTGCGCGCGGTTCTGGGCCAGGTTCGCCTGCTTATAAGCCTCAGCCGTCAGCACCGACCAGTGCGGCTCTTCCTGGCCGAGCTGCTGCCAGCTTTGCTGAATGTGCGCCAGGAGCCTCTCCAGCAGCTCGCCCTCAACTTCGTCCTCGATGTCAAGGGCCGGCTCAGATCCATCCAGCGAGGGGCCGCACAGTGACCGCTCCCGACGCCGAAATTCCTCGCTACTGAAGAAGGCTCGGCGCAGCGCCTGCAAGTCCGGATGATCGAGATGTGCGTGAACTTCCGCCGGCAACGGCTCACGCCCCAGCACCAGGCGATACGCCCAGGCCACTGCTTCAGGGGTGACGCCTGTCTGTCTTGATGGGCGCGACCAGAGGCGCTTGATCTTGGTGAACATAGAACCGAGATTATAATACCCTTGGTCTTTGCGCCTGCGGAGAGATAAAATTCAGCACGCTGCAATCCATTGCTTTACGGCAAAGCCGAGCGCCCGATGCCAGAAGATCACCCGCACGCGACACCAGACGACGCCATGCCCGGCCCGGTCGCCGACCTGCGCCGGATACAGGCGCGCCTGCTGGCCGGCGACGCCGACGCCGCTCAAGATCTCGAGCGGCTGATTTACCTCTCCAACCTTGAAGCGTCGGTGCGCGAGGTTCAGCAACTCGGCGCGCTGCGCGAACATCGCTTTGCCTCCGCGTGGCCTGCGCTGGGCCGGCTGATCGCCGCGTTTCGCTCCGCCGTCGCCGGCGTGGCCGCCCGCTGGCTGGTGCGGGCGGTGATCGAGCAGCAAACCGCCTTCAACCGCGCGACGGCCAGCGCGCTGGACGAAGCCCTGGCGCTCAACCGGCATTTGCTGGCGCGCATCGAGCAACTGGAGCAGCGCGTGGCAGAATTGCAGCGTGAACAACGCCGCTGACACCCAGCGCCCCCGCATTGCCTGGTGGTCGCCCTGGCCGCCGTCCTACAGTGGTGTCGCCGAATACAGCCGCATGCTGGTGGCCCACCTGCGCCGCCTGGCCGAGGTGCGCGTGTTCGTCGAGGATGCGCTGGCCCCGCGCGTGGTCGAGACGTTCCCCGACGCGCCGGCGCTGCCGGCCAGCGCCTTCCAGGCCGAGCAGCAGCGATCCCCATTCGATGTGGCCGTCTTCCACCTGGGCAACCAGGCCGGCCATGCCTACATGGCCGACGCGCTGTTCAGCGCGCCCTGTCGGCGGGTCGGCGTCTTTCACGACGGCTCGCTGTATCACCTGTATGAAGGCATTTCGCGCTATCGTCTGATCCGCGAGATCGCCGCCGAAGAGGGGTGGTCGGCTGCCTGGCGCGCCTGGAAGCGCCTGCGCCAGCCCGGTTCGGACAGCTACCATCACCCCCTGCTCCGGCGCGCGGCCGGCGCGTGCGATCAGATCATCGTCCACAGCCAGCACCTGGCCGGCCGGGTGCGCGCCGCCGCGCCAGATCGCCCGATTGCCGTGTTGCCATTCGGCTGTGAAACCTGGCTCGACGATGGCGGCCTGTTGCAACGCCAGGCGCGGCGCATCATCGGTCTGCCGCAGGACGCGCTGATCTTCGGCGTGTTCGGGCACATCACCGCCGCCAAGCGCGTGGATCAGGTGATCGAGGCGTTTGTGCAGGCCGACCTGCCGGGGGCGTGGCTGTATGTGGTGGGAGAAGTGACCGGCCTGGCTACACCATCCTTGCGGCGCTGGGCGGGCGATCCTGTCCTGTGCGCGCGCCACCGCATTCGCTTCGACGCGCGTCGCCGGCCCGCCTATCTCTCGTGGGCCACAGCCATGCACGCCGTGGATGCCGGCGTCAGTTTGCGCTTCCCCACCACCGGCGAAAGCTCGGCGGTGGTCAGCGAGCTGTTGGGCATGGGCAAGCCGTGCATCGTCTCGGATATCGGCGCGCTGGCCGAACTGCCGGACGATTGCACCATCAAGGTGCCGGTGGACGACCAGGAGATCGCTGCTTTGCAGGCCGCTTTGCGCAGCCTCACCACGCAGCCCGATCGGCTGGCCGAGATGTCCCGCGCCGCCCGCGCCTACGCCCAGGAACACACCTGGGAGGCGGCGGCTCAGGCGTATCTGCAGGTGATCCGGGACGTCAGCCCGGCCACGTCGCACGTGACAAACACCTGTGACAAAATCAGGGACAACTGAGACGAGTTGAAGAGGAGTTGAAAACACATGCATCAGGCAAATCGGTTGTGGGCGAGTATCCTGCTCCTGGTGACCCTGTTGGGGGCGACGCTGCCCACCTCAGCCGCGCCGCAAAGCCCGACGGTAGCCGCGCCGCAAAGCCCGACGGTGATCACGCTGGGCGGCCCGCGCATCATGCGCGCCACCCCTGCTGCCGCCGACTTCAACGGCGACGGGTTCAAAGAGCTGATCGTGCCCACCGACGACGGCCGGCTGTTCGTGATCGGCTGGAACGGCAGCGCGTGGGTCGTGCTGTGGTCGCGCAGCGTGGTGCTGGACATCAACGCGGCCAATCCACCCAACCCGACGCCGGACACGCGCATCACCTCCGCCGTGGCTGTGGCGGATCTGGACCTGGACGGCAAGCTGGAGATCGTGCTGCCCACCGGCGGCTTGCCGCAGGATGGCAAGAACGGCGGCATGCTGGTCTATGGCTACAACGCGCCGTGGAGCTTCAGCATCAAGGGCAACTGGCCGCAGCCAAAGCTAGATGAAGTCGGAGGTGGTTCGGGCTTCGGCTCTCCGGACGGCAAGTGGGACGGCATCTTCTCTACGGCTGCCGTGGGCGACATTGATGGGGACGGCGACCTGGAGATCGTGTGGGAGGGCGAGGATCGGCGCATCCATGCCTATCATCACGATGGCAGCGTGGTCAACGGTTGGCCGCTGTACCGCTGGCCACCCCACCTCGACCCGCTCGCGCGCGGCGGCATCTCGTCGCCGGCCATCGGCGACCTGGACGGCGACGGCGTTCACGATGTGATCGTGGGCGGCACCAGCCCGCAGTGCATCCCTTCGCCGACTGATGGTTGTGGCAGCGGCGCGAACTATAGCGTGGCGCCGGTGTGGGCCATCCGCGGCGACAGCACGTTAATCCCTGGCTGGCCAAAGTATGTACCGCAATGGATAGATTCCTCGCCGGCGCTGGGCGACCTGGACGGCGATGGCCACCTGGACGTTGTAGTCGGCACGGGCCGTCAGGGGATCTCTGGCACGGGCGGGCGCAACGTATTCGCCTGGGATCGCTTCGGCAATCCATTGCCCGGCTGGCCACGGCCAACGGCAGACAACATGATGGCTTCGCCAGCTCTGGCCGACCTAGACGGCGGCGGCTTGGATGTAGTGATCGGCTGCGGCGCGGATGGGCGGCCAGACTGCCCCACGCTCTATGCCTGGCGGGGGAACGGCGCCAACGTGAGCGGCTTTCCGATGACGCCGCTCAATGCCAACTTCTGGAACCGCCAGCCCACCGACGGCAAGTTTTCGACCGTCGTGGCCGACCTGAACGGGGACAACCAGTTTGAGATTTTGTTGGTCAGCCATAGCTCGGTGGGCATCTCGCTCATCACGCACGCCGGAGCCAACAGCCCCGACACCTCCCGTGCCCAACCTCCCGGCGACGGCGCGTTATTCTCTACGCCGCTGGTAGCGGACATAGACAACGACGGCCTGCTGGAGACGGTTGTCGCGGGCAGCGCCGGCGGGACAAATGGCAGCAACGGGCAGGCGGCTGTGTATATCTGGAAGGAGAGCGGGCCGGCGCTTCCCCAGCGCATGCCCTGGCCAATGTTCCGTCACGACAACCGGCGCACAGGGAACTACTGCTTCACCGAGCAGCCGCCAGCTCCGCCGAGCGGCCTGACGGCCTCGCCGCCTGTCAACACGTGGACCAATCAGAGCACCGTAAACGCAACCTGGAGCGGGGCAGCCGGCTTCGGTTGCGCAAAGCTGCGCGGTTATTCCTTTCAGTGGTCGCAATCGCCCACAACTGTTCCGGATACAGTTGTGGACACGTTCTCCAACAGCATCACCAGCCCACCGCTGAGCGATGGCCAGTGGTATTTGCACGTCCGCGCGCGCGACGAGTGGGGGAACTGGGGGGCGCCAGCCCACTTTGGCCCGTTCCGCATTGATACCTCAGCGCCCAGCACCGCGATTTATGCGCCGGCCTTCCAAGCGACCGGCAACATCCCGGTGGGTTGGAGCGGCAGCGACGCGGGCGGCGCCGGCGTATTCAGCTATACCGTACAAGTTCGCATCGGAACCGGCGCATGGAGCGACTGGCTGGGCAGCGTGCCCGCCAGCACGACCAGCGGCAACTACCCGATCGGCGCGGTAAGCTGCTCGACGATCTCATTCCGGGCGCGGGCCAGGGACGCCGCTGGCAATATCGGCCCGTTTAGTCATCCAGTGACCACGACGATTGGCAGCAGCCATGTGGTCTCTGCCCTGGTCACGAACAACGTCGGCCAGCCGGTGTTCAACGCTCAGGTGAGTGCGCCGGGCGCCTGCGTTGTTCAGCACAGCAACGGGCAAGGGCGAGCCGCCGCCTACTATCCTGCAGCCGGCGCCTACGATCTGGCCATCTCGCGCTGGGGATTTGCCTCGCTGCCGACCCTCCGCGCGCGCGCAACCGGCAGCCAGAGTCTTGCCGTCTTGCCTCCGCTGAACAACGTGATTAGCCGCACACATTTCGAGGTGAACGGGGCCTGGGCGTTCAGCATCAACGCTGGCTATACAGCGCAGGCGCACAGCGGGCAGCGCGGCGCTGCCATCACCGGCACAGGCAAGATAGAACAGCTCGTAGCGGCGCCTGTGCCGGCGGGCAGCGTGCTTTCGCTGATGACCAGGGCCATCGGCGCCGACAGCGGAGACGTTGCCACCGCACGCCTGGAAAGCGACTCTCAGACCGCGCAAATGGCCCTGCCCTTGAGCACGACCTGGACCCACATCTGGCTGGACGCTGCTATCTTCAGCGGTCAGGCTGTCACGGTGACCATCGAGGCAACCGATGGCGGCAGCAGCGGGCTGATCCTCCTGGTGGATGAAGTCTCGCTGGGGACACCGGTGACGGGCACGTATGCCTTGCATCTGCCAGCAGTTCGCCGCTAAGGTATTGCCTACGCACGGAGAACCAGTGAGCTTTTCATGAGACATCGTAGGTCGGCGACCAGGCGTCCACCAGGCCGGCCACGGCCGCCTCGGCGGGGCCGGCCAGCCCAAAATCCCCGATCACTGCGATGCGGGTCGGTTGATCGACCACAAGTGGCAAAAAGGCCCTGGGCGTGAGGATTGCAGATGCACCGGGTGTGCGCCAGACTGTTGCGCCAGGCCAGCCCGCATCTGCGTAAGCCGGCAGCATGGATTGAGCGCGGACCGATACATCGAATACGATCGCTGCTAAGACCAACACAACCAGTGTTCTTTTCGTCCTCATACCTGCTGTCCGTTCATCGAGACAACCGCTGCGCTAGCGGGCGACAAGGTGGCGGTAGCGGGCCAGTACTTGTTGCGGAGACTGAACCGGCGCCAGCCGGGACATGATCTGAGCAGCCGAGCGCCGGCGCACCAGATGCTGCCGTTTGCGCCACATGCGCCGAGCGCCCCGCCAACCCTCCAGCCGGCCGGCCAGGGCGCTCGGCTCGCGTCGATTCAGCAGGGCACGCCCCACGCCGGCCAGGTCATACAACCCGATCAGCCATCCATACACCCATAGATGCGGCAGCGGATAGTTTTTGGTGATCAACCAGACTTTGTTGCGTCCCAGCAGCCGGCTTTTGAATGGCGATCCCTCGCCGGCGGTGGCGGAATGGTGATGCGTGACGCGGGCTGTGGGCACATACACCGCGTCCCAGCCGGCCCATTGCGCGCGCCAGGCCAGATCGACATCTTCAAGGTAGGCGAAAAAATCTTCGTCGAACAGGCCAATGTCGTCCAACATGGCCCGGCGATAGAGCGCAGCGCCGGCGCATGCGCCAAACACCGGCGTCGCGCTGGTCTCGCTGTTCGCCACCGGTTGCCCGCCCAACCGATCCCAGGCGATGCCCAACCGATCCACCGCAATGCCGGCTGAGTTAATCATGTCGGGGCGGTCTGCAAAGACCATCAGCGCAGCCGCCATGCCCCGGCGCGGGTTTTCGTCCAGCGCGCGCACCAGCTCAGCCAGCCAGCGGGGATCGGCGACGGTATCGTTGTTCAGGGTGGCGACGTAGGGGGCCTGGCCGGCGCGAATCGCCTGGTTGTTGGCCGCTGCAAAGCCCCGGTTGGTGTCATTGGCAATCAGGCGAATCTGCGGCCCGTGCGCCTGCGCCCATGCCACAGAGCCGTCGGTCGAGCCGTTGTCCACCAACCAGACTTGAAAATCGACGCCGCGCTGGGCGCGCAGCGATTCGAAGCAGGCCGGCAGGTAGCGCCGGCCATTCCAGTTGACGATCACAACATCAACGCTGGGCATGGTTACATGTTAGGCAAGCCGCCGGGCTTGCCGTTGCCGCCAGGCTTGCCACTGCCGCCGGCATTCAGCATATTAAAATCTTGTCGCAATGCCGCCTGCCCACCCGAAGACACACGAACAGGTGCGCGCGCTGCGACCATGGTATCACGACTTCAGCCGGCTGGGACTGCAAACGCACTTCCCGCCGCGCCGCGCCGATCAACTGGCCGCTTTGCTCAATCCCTTGCGCCGGCGGCTGGATGCAGGCTACGTGGAGAAAGGCGAACGGTTTTCGCTGCGTCAGTTTATCAGGCCGGGGCCGCTGGCTCATCTCGCCAATCAACGCGCCAAAGAGCAGGTGATTGAGGCTTATCTGCGGCGGTGCCTGGATGATCTGGCCGAGACGCCACAGACCACGTGTCTGGATTTGTTTTGCGCCGATGGCTACTACGCCTGCTTGCTGGCGTCGCTGCGGCCCGGCCTGGAAATCACCGGCGTTGACCTGGACGCGCAGGAGATTCGCCGGGCGCAGACCGCCGCTGAATTGCTCGGTCTGCCTGGCCTGCGTTTCGAGGTTGCCGATGTGTGGACGTTCATTCGTTCTGCGCCGACCTACGATTTGATCCTGTGCACCGGCGGGCTGTACCATTTGCGGCAGCCGGCTGACTTTCTGCGCGCGCTGCGGCCGCTCAGTGGGGGGTATCTGGTCGTGCAAAGCGTGGTGACGCTGGAAACCGATGACGCCGATTATTTTGTGTCGCCGGCGCCCGGCTGGCAGCACGGCAGCCGCTTTACGCACGCCGGGCTGGGCCGCTGGTTGCGCGAAGCCGGGTGGGAGATTCTCGAAGAGACGCTGGGCGAACTGCCGGCCAACCCGCGCCGCTGTGATCGCGGCTCCAGCTATTACCGCTGCCGCGCCGCCGAGCAAGGGTCTGCTGCGCCATGACGCTGGGCATCGTGATCCTGAACTGGAATCAGTCGAGCGACACGATTGCCTGCGTGCGCCTGGCGCAGCGCTGGCCGATCGCCGACAAGCGCATCTGGGTGGTGGACAACGGCTCCCGGCCCGACGAGGTCGAGGCGCTGAGCGCAGCGCTGGCCGAAGTGGAAGTGATCTACAGCCCGACGAACCGCGGCTTCGCCGGTGGCAACAACCTGGCTCTGACCCGCGCGCTGGAGGCCGGCTGCCGGTCGGTGCTGCTGTTCAACAACGACGCACAGGCCGAAGGCGACGCCATCCAACACCTTCAGGCGACGCTTGAAAGCCACGAGCGGGTCGGCATCGTTGGGCCGGTGTTGATGGACGCCGCAGCGCCAGGGCGATTGCTGGCGGCCGGCGGGCGCGACATTGGCCGACATCTGGCTTCGCACATCCTCGATCCGCTATCGCCAGGAGCACTGCGGCCGACGGACTATGTGCCGGGCACCTGCGCGCTGATCCGCAGCCAGGTGCTGTGCCAGGTCGGTTTGTTGGATGAAGACTACTTCTTCGGCGGCGAACTGGCCGACCTGTGCGCCAGGGCCAGGGCAGCCGGCTGGCACTGCGTGGTAAACGGCTCGGCGATCGTTCATCACGCGGTTGATCGTTCGGCGGCCATTCGTCGCGATCTCCACTCCTACTATGTCGTGCGCAACCGTTTCCTGTATGCGCGCAAGTTCCACGGCCGGCGCTGGCTGGCCTCGTTTATGCGCTGGACCCTCTACGGCGTCTACGCCGGCGCGACCGCCATCCAGCGGGGCAACCTGAGCCAGGCGCGCGCGATCGGCCTGGGCTGCCTGGACGGCTGGCGGGGCTGCTCTGGTGGTCAGAACGCGCGGGTGACGAGAGGCCGGATTGTCTGAGGCGCGCATCCTCTACCACGTGACCATCCCGCGCTCGCCGATAGCGGAGTGCGAAGCCGTAACACAGGATATACGGCTGTTGCAGCAGGTCGCCCCAGGCGAGTTATTCCATCTCTATCCGGCGCGCGTGCCGGGCACGCGCATCCCGCGCCTGACTTGGGGGCTGACGCAACTGCCTGCGCTGTGGCGCAGAGAAAGATCGGCGCGCCTGCACCACGTCTTCAATCCCGACCCGTTCCCTTTTGCAGTGTTGCGCCTGCTGCGCCGGCCGGTGGTTTACACAGTGGTCGGTGGCATCCACGCGGACCACCGCGAGATGGCCTGTCGGCTGGCCAGGCTGACGCACAGAATCCTGGTGTCCAGCCCGGAAGACGAGCAGCGGCTGCGCGGATGGGGAATCGAACAGGCTCAGTTTATCCCGCCAGCCATTGATGCCAGCCGGTTCTCCCACACCCCGCTGCCCCCTGGCGCGCGGCTCACGCTGCTGGCCGGCTCTGCGCCCTGGACGACGGGGCAGTTCACCAGCAAAGGCGTGGACGCGCTGCTGGAAGCTGCGCAGCGTCGCACCGATCTGCATCTGGTCTTCCTGTGGCGCGGTATCCTCTACGAGGAGATGATGGAGCGCGTGCAGGCGCGCGGCCTGGGTGGACGAGTGCGCGTGCTGAATGAACGGGTGGATGTGAACATGCTACTGGCAGAGGCCAGCGCCGCAGTGGTGCTGGCTGACCGCAGCGACGTGGTGAAGGCATACCCTCACTCGCTGCTCGAGTCGCTGGCAGCAGGCAAACCGGTGCTGGTCAGCCGTGCCATCCCGATGGCGAGATGGGTGGAACAGGCCGGGCTGGGCGTGGTGGTTGATCGCGTGGAGGCCGATTGCATCCTGGCCGCCATTGCCGACCTGCAAGGCCGATCCTTTTCGCCCGGCGCGCTGCGGGCGGCGGTCGAAGGCCGGGTGACGCAGTTTCAGCAAGCTCATCAGGACATCTACCGCTCGGTAGCAGAAGTGCACCCATTGACAAAACAGCGCACGTAACGCGCAGGGCAAATGCGAGTTTTGTTCGTGACCCATGCTTATCACCCTTCCAAAGGGGGGGTGCAGTGGCTGGCGCAATCGCTGGCCGAGCGATTTGTCGCGCATGCCGGCGACGACGTGACGGTATTCACCACAGTCGCGCAGCGCTGCGAGTTGTTCATTGATCCACACCAGCCTCGCCTGCCAGCCGGGGCAGAGATGCTGAACGGCGTTTGCGTGCGCCGCTTTGCGGTGTTTAATCGGCTGACCTGGTGGCGCTTGAACGCCGCGCGTGTGGCTTACAAGTTGCGCCTGCCCGGACAGGACTGGCTGCGCGGCCTGTATTTCGGCCCGCTGGTGCCGGGATTGCGCAGGGCCATCGCAAGGCAGCCGGCAGATGTGATCGTCGCGGCGTCCTTTCCCATGATTCACATGTATGACGCGCTGGCTGCCGGCCAGCACAGCCGACGGCCGGTGGCGCTGATCGGCACAGTGCACCCAACCGATCACTGGAGCTACGATCTGCCGCGCATGTACCGCGCCATTGGTCGCGCACAGGCCTATGTGGCGCTGAGCAGTTACGAAGCCGAGTTCCTCCATCCGCGGTGTCCCGGCGCGCGCATTCACGTCATCGGCGGCGGGGTAGACGCAGCGACGCTGGATGCGCCCCAGGCCGGACGAGACTTCCGCCGTCGGCAGGGCTGGGGCGATGACGATGTGGTGATCGGCATGGTCGGACGCATGACGGCCTATAAGCGCCTCGATCTCATGCTGGAGGCAATGCCGGTGATTTGGCGCGAGCTGCCCAAGGCGCGCCTGCTGCTGGCCGGCGCAGGAAACAACACCCCAGAAGTTGCAGCGCTACAGCGCTGCATCCGCGCCCTGCCCCATCCCGATCGCGTCACATGGATCACCGACTTTGCCGAGGAGGACAAGCCAGCCATCCTCTCGGCAGCCGACATGGTGGTGCATCTGTCCGACCGTGAGTCTTTCGGCATCGTGATCGTGGAGAGCTGGGCGGCTGGGAAGCCGGTTGTCGCCTCGCGGGCGGGCGCTTCGCCCAGCGTGATCGCCGATGGTGAAAACGGCTTGCTGGTCAGCTATGGCGATGTCGCCGACCTGGCGCAGGCTGTAGTGAGATTGGGCAGCTCGGCCGAGTTGCGGAGCGCGCTGGGGCAGGCCGGCCAGGCGAAAGCGCGCCGACAGTACGACTGGGGCATCGTTGCGCCGCGCTTTCGCGAGCTTCTGGTCGAACTGGTTCAGGCAGGGTCGAAATGACGCGGGCGAACCGGTTGCTGTCCTACGACTTGTACGAACGCCACCATGTGGTGGCGCGGCTGATTATGGCTGATGGCCGGGCCGATGCGCGCGTGTTGGATGTCGGGGGGAGGTCGGGCCTGCTGGCGCGCTTCGTTTCGTGCCGGGTGATCAGCGTCAATGTGGACGGGAGCGGCGACGTGTCCTACGATGGGGAACACCTGCCTTTTGTCGAGGGAGCATTTGACGTGGTGACAGCGATTGACACCCTGGAACACCTGCCGCGCCATCGCCGGCTGGATTTCGTCCGCGAATGTCTGCGGGTGTGCGCAAAATCGGTCATCCTGGCCGCGCCTTTTGGCAGTCCTGGACATGCGGAATCGGAAGCCCGGCTCAATCAGCTCTACACCACCCTGCATGGCGCGCCGCATCGCTACCTTAGCGAGCACGTGCGGTATGGGCTGCCGGAACAGGCGGATCTGCAAGCGCTAATCGCGAGCAGCGGGGCTTCGAGCTGGCGGCTGTTGTTCGCCGGAGATTACCGGCGCGAGGCGGCGCACTTTGCCGCCGCAGCGCGCGCGGCAGCGCTTGCCCGAACGGCGGGCGGCGCGCTGGCGAAACTGGTCGGCCTGTGGGCATACGCGCGCAGCCGCGCCATTTTCAACCGGCTGCACTTGTCTGAGCATCCATTGCCTTACACCAACCGTTTTTACCTGCAGTTGTCGAAGCGAGGCGCTGGTTCATCCCCGGCAGGCGCTTCGTCCGCTCGGCAGTAGCAGGCATCAACTCATCTTGGACACGATCCTCGGTCTCCTGTTCGTCTTTCTGTGGGCTTCGGCTTCGACGGCGGCCAAGTATGGCTTTCAGGCACAGCCGCCGCTGACCGTGCTGAGCATTCGCTTTGCCATCGCCGGCGCATTGATGCTGGCCTGGAGCTACGGCATCCGTCGCAACACGGCGGTGCTACGCGGCAGACAGTGGCCACAGCTCGCCATCGTCGGCCTGACCAACAGCACCCTGTTCCTGGGCGCGGCCTGGCTGGCGCTTCGCGAGGTATCCGTTGGGCTATATAGTTTGTTCCTCGCCACCATGCCGTTTCTGGTTGCTATCCTGTCCAGTTTCTGGCTTAGCCGACAGACCACGCGCAACGAATGGCTGGGGATCGCCATCGCCGCCGCCGGGCTGGTTGTGGTCGCTGCGCCGTCGCTGGCGGCCAGCACAGCCACCTGGCAGGGGCTAAGCCTGCTCGTCATCGCCATGTTGAATCAGGCCATCGGCAGCGATATCTCAAATGCGCTGCGCTGCCGCTGCCGAGCACCGTCATCAACACCTGGCAGTTGATCCTGGGGTTGATCTTCCTTCTGCCTTTCGCCGTCGCGCTGAACGGGGATGCGGTGCTGCAAGCCACCCCACAACTGGTGGGCGGCCTGGGATGGTCTATCCTGATGGTGTCGGTGATCGCCAACGCACTGCTGTTTACCATGCAAAAGCGCGACCCGCTATGGGCCAGCACGTGGCTATTGCTGGCGCTGGTCTTTTCGTATCTGCAAGCAGCACTGGTGCTGGGCGAACCGATCGGGGCATTCGACGTCATCGGTTCAGCCCTGGTGGTAGCCGGGTTGATCGTTTCGGGGACGATTGATCTGCGGCGCGTCGCGGTCGCGCCTGCTCAGCGCCCGCCGCCGAGGTAAGCATCGCGCACTGCAGGGCTGCCCAACAGCTCGCCTGCGGCACCCTCTAAAACAATATGCCCGTTCTGCAACACGTAGCCGCGGTGCGCAATCTGCAGGGCCAGGTTCGCGTTTTGCTCCACCATGAACACCGTCACCCCCTGCTGGTTGATGCGCCCGATCAGTTCGAGCACACGATCTACGAACAAAGGGGAAAGGCCCATCGTTGGCTCGTCCATGCACAACAGTTTGGGGCGTCCCATCAGGGCGCGCGCCATGGCCAGCATTTGCTGCTCGCCGCCGCTGAGCACGCCGCCGCGCTGATGGAGGCGCTGTCGCAGCCGGGGGAAGAGCGCCAGCATACGCTCGTAGTCGCGCTGCACCTCATCGCGGTCGCGCCGCGTGTAGGCGCCCATCAGCAGATTCTCGCGCACGGTCATATCGGGGAAGATCCGCCGCGACTCCGGCACTGCCCCAATGCCGCGTCGGATGATCTCTGGCGTCGGCAGGCCGCCGATCGGCTGGCTGTTGAACATCACTCGGCCAGCGCGCGGCTTCACCAGGCCGAGGATCACTTTCATGGTCGTGGACTTGCCGCTGGCGTTGCCGCCCAGCAGGCACACAATCTCCCCAGAGCTGACATGCAGGCTCACCACGAAATGCACCTGTAGCGGGCCATAGAACGTGTCTATCCCCTGCAGCGACAGCAGATGAGAAGTCGGCGTCAGGGAATTTGGCGCGGTTCCCGATCTCTGATCTCTGATCTCCAATCTGCTACCTCCAGACCACATCGCCTGTGTCCCAGGTATGCCTCGATCACATATGGGTCGTCGCGCACATCCTCTGGCCGTCCCTCGGCGATCTTGCGCCCGTCATCCATCACGATCACCCGGTCGGAGAGCTGCATGACCAGCGAGAGCTTGTGCTCGATGAGCAGGATGGTCAACCCCTGCTGCTTGAGCGCGCGGATGAACTCCAGCAACTCGGCGTCTCGGTGGGGTTCATGCCGGCGGTGGGTTCGTCGAGCAACAGGATGCGCGGCCGCAAAGCCAGCGCGCGAGCGATCTCGGTGCGGCGGCGGTTGGCATACGACAGGGTGTAGGCTGGCTGGTCGGCGCGCGGCAGCAAGCGATCGCCGAACAAAGCCAACACCTCAAGCGCTTCTTGGCGCAGCCGGCGCTGCTCTGCGCGCCATGCCGGGGGTTGGATCAGCGCCAGCAATAGCTCGGCGGCCATGCCCACCACTGGCGCGCGCAAACGATGAGCATGCTGCCGAGTGTGCGCGCCGATCAATACATTGTCCAGCACGCTCAGGTTGCCGAACACACGCCCATGCTGAAAGGTGCGCGCCAGGCCGCGCGCAGCCAACACCTCGGGCGGCAGGCCAGCGATGGATCGGCCATCCAGGCAGATTTGGCCGGCGTCGGGTTGATCCAGCCCGCTGATCAGGTTGAACAAGGTGGTCTTGCCGGCGCCGTTCGGCCCGATCACGCTGACGGTCTCTCCTTCGCGAACGACCAGGTCCACGCCGTCCACTGCGACTACGCCGCCGAACTCTCGGCGCAGTCCGCGCACCTCCAGAATTGCCCGATCGCTCATCGCTGCAGCCGACATGCCTTACACCGTCCCCAGCAGCCCCTGTGGCCGAAAGCGCACCAGCAGGAGCAGCACAATGCCATAGATGAGATAGCGCGCATCGGCCAGCGGACGGAAGACCTCCGGCAGGATAGTGAGCGCAACGGCGCCGACCACTGCGCCAGCCAGGTTGCCCATCCCGCCCAGGATAACCATGGTTAGGCCCAGGATAGATGTGGTGGCAGCGAATGTCTCGTTGTTGATGTAGGAATACATGTGCGCAGTGAAGGCGCCGCTGAGGCTGGCGACCAGCCCACCGGCGATGAACGCCAGCGCCTTATAGCGGTTCAGGACGATCCCAAAACGCGCGCGCCGCCACATCATCCTCGCGCAGGGCGCGCCATGTGCGGCCCAGGTGCGACTGCATCAGCCGCCACTGGAAGAGCGCAGCGACCACCAGCACGGCCAACGCCGCCCAGTAGATCGGCACATTCTGTGTAATCGGCAGGCCGAAGAACGCCAACGGCGGGATGTTGCTCAGCCCCAGCGGGCCGTTGGTCAGGCCTTCCCAGTTCAAGATGATCTGGTTGATTACCTCGCCGATGCCAAGCGTGGCCAGGGCGACATACTGGCTGCGCAGACGGAATACCGGCCACGTCAGCAACGTGCCAAGCGCCGCAGCCAGAGCTGCACCCAACAGCAACGATAGCTCCACCGGCAAGCCCAACCGCATGGTCAGCAATGCCGAGGCATACCCGCCGATGGCCAGGAAGCCGGCCTGACCCAGCGACATCTGGCCGGCAACGCCGGTGACCAGGGTGATGCTCAGCGCCAGCATGCTGAACAGCCAGGCGCTGGTGAGGATCTGCAGCAGGTATGGGTCGGCAGCGACGAGCGGCAGCAAGGCAGCCGCAATCAGCGCTGCGACCACCAGCCACGCGGGACGCGCGCTGGCCGGCTGCCGGGCACGAACGTGCCGGTGAGCGGCTCCGGCGGCAAGACGCGCCGCGATCCAAACAGGCCGGTGGGCCGCAACACCAGCACGCCGATCAAGATGACGAACGTGAACAGGTTGCGATAAGTGGAGCCGAGCAGCGCCACGCCGAACGTCTCGATCAGCCCCAGCAGCAAGCCGCCCACCACCGCGCCGGGCACACTCCCCAGGCCGCCCAGCAGGTTGGCAGCGAACCCCTTAAGCATCGCGCTGTAGCTCATGGTGGGATAGACTGAGGTGAAGTACATGCCGATCATCACGCCGCCGATGCCGCCCAATACCGACGCCACAGCAAAGGTGAGCGCGTTGATGGCGTCCACGTCTACCCCCATCTGTTGAGCGGCCTCGCGGTCTTGTGCTGTGGCGCGCAGCGCCCAGCCCAGGCGAGTGAAGCGCAGGAAACCGAACAGCAATGCGGACACCGCGACGGTGATCGCTGCGATGAGCAGATCCAGAGCGCCGACGCTCACGCCGCCCAGGACAATGCGCGTGGCCGGCAGAGGGCTGGGGAACGCCTGGGGATTGGGCGAGAAGATGATCTGCAGCAGTTGATCGAGGGCGAAGCTGATGCCGATGGTGGCTAGCAAGGGGGCGATGCGAGCCTGGCTTTGCAGATGTCGCAGGCCGAAGCGCTCGACCAGGATGCCCAGCACGGCACAGACGACAGCCACAACGACGAAGGTCAGGGCCAGCGGCCATCCCAACCACATCACCGCCACCCAGCCCACATAGGCACCAACCATGTACACCGAGCCGTGGGCGAAGTTGATCAGATTGGCCACGCCGAAGATCAGCGCCAGGCCGATGGCAATCAAGGCATAGACGTTGCCAATGACCAGGCCATTGATGAGCTGATCGCCCAGCGTGCGCAGCGCAAAATCTGGCATGGGACAGATGCGATGAGCGCCTCAGAGCGGAAGCTCGACTGCGCGACGCAGCGCGTGCAGGTTGGCCGCCGGCACATCCATGCGTGTGCCGCAGCCGGGCGCCAGCAAGAAGCGCCGGCCGCCGGTGGCACGGATGGCCACTTGCGCTTCGGCGATCACATGGTCGGGCGTGCCAGTCTGCAGTGTGCTCAGCTCGTCCACACCGCCGATCAGGGCGCGTTGAGTCAGGCACTGGGCGGAACCCACAGTCGGGTTGTTCTGGTTGAGCGTCGCCCAGTTGATGGCATGCACCGGGTAGTCCAGCATCGAATCGAAGTGCACCTGCGGGCCGCAGACGTGCAACAGGTTGAACGGCGCGCCCTGCACGGCTTGTAGCACCCGCAGGTCGTAGGGACGGCTGAACCGGGCATACTCTGACTCGCTCAACACCCCCTGGCGCGCCAGCTTGACGATGGCGAAGAAGATGCCGCTGGCGCCGGCATCTACTGCAGCCGCGGCATAGGCAGCCAGCACATCGGCGATTACGGACAGCGCGTGATGCACCCCCTGTGGATTCTCGGCGATGGCGCACCGGATAGTCTCCCCGTTAAGTGTTGACAGGTGGCACAACGCTCCCAAGCAAACAGTCCAAACAGAGTCCAGCTACCATCGCAGGTGAGCGTGGTAGCCAACGCTGAGAGGCGTTGCTGTTCTCCAGACGCAGCGTCTTGAGCGGTCGGGCCAGGTTGTAGACCAGGTCCTCCCAAGCGGCAATACATCGCCACCAGCTTGGAAAAGGCCAGCGTCTTGCGCGTCAGGCGACCATTGAAGAGCCGCATCGTGAGATGGGTGCGTTCGATAGCTCTTGCCCAACAACGCCAAGACCTAGACCACGCGCAATGTCGTTCCGACGACTCCTGGCGCTGTTTGACCACTTGTAGATACTGCCAACCCGGCTGGGGACGCTTTCGGGTCGGTGGTCGTCCGATGCCTGTGTATGCAGGGACCGCCCCATACACCGCAATGATCGCCTCATCAACACCACCCCAACCATCCGAGACCAGTGGCGGTGGCGCATCGGGATGTCCGCGCTTTTTCAGCGTTTCAAACACCTGCTGACTGGCTTCCGTCTCCGTTTTGGCGATTCCCCGAGCCACACGCAGGCGGGTGGTCCATATCGATCAATGTGGCGCGCCAGAATTGGCCGCTTTCGGCAGTCTCCGGATACTTTTTTTCTACGGCGGCAAAATCAGCTTGACGAGTCGTGTTTCGAGCTCGGCCAGGTAAGTGGCCGAGTTGCGCCGGAAGCGGCGTTGACAGACCCGAGCGTGTTGGCGCCGGTCCGGCGAGACACGCAATGCG
>Ga0308310_1000198_pt1 | contig 24197 bp, 17 predicted proteins | sample HotsprSampleMS65_FD_203672 | JGI IMG/M metagenome (GOLD analysis project Ga0308310, IMG submission 203672) | Hot spring phototrophic mat microbial communities from Mushroom Spring, Yellowstone National Park, Wyoming, United States - 20090730_MS65 ...
GGGCAGGCGCACAGCGGCAACGCGCCTACTTCAAATTGGCAGAGACCAGCGACCCTACACGCCTTGCACTGCGCGCCCGCTATGAAGACCCCCGAACAGGCGAGCGCAGCAGCATCGAGGGCGACCTCATCGTACAGCCTCAAGGAACCCCACTGGACGAGGGCGATGAAAACGGAAACGAAGAAGAGGACTGGACAGACGAGTTCGACTGGTGGAACGATGATGACTTCTACTTCGGCGACGACTACTTCGAAGACGACGAATTCTTCGGCGAGGATGACTTTTTCTTCTGCCCTGACGAGACCGACAACCCGAACTTTGAAGATGTAGACGATTTCGTGGCTGTACGCTTCGAGGGAACCATCACCTACGAGGGCTGCGGCGAAACCGTGATAATCGAAGGAACACTCGACTACGAGACGGGCGTCCTCACGGGACAGGTCGCCATCAGTGAGAACATCACGGGCAGCATCGAGTGCGACTACGACACCAATCAGGGGCAGATGACGCTCGCGACGCCGCAGGGACAAGTGCAGATTGTGTTCAGCGGCGATCTTATCGAGGCGCGCTACCCCGACGGGCGTATCGAGCGCGTGAACCTGAACCAGTGGGCGAACCCGTGCGCGGGCGTTTCTCGCGCGCCGCGAGCGTCCCTTCCAAGCAGCGCATCCAATACACGCGCGCGGTTAGAGTTCGCAATAATAGGCAGTTGAAGACTCCCTCTAATACCGATTGCGCAGTCAAAGTTCGTAATTGCCCCCCTCCTGCAGGTTCCCCCCGCTTCGCGGGGGGAACCGCGCAGGTTTGGTTCCCCCTGCTTGCAGGGGGAACCTTAAGGAGGGGATCTTCACACTCTCATTTTTGCGAACTATGGCGCGGCGATTGGTATAACTTTCCCTGTGTCGGCGGGCGGCGCGACGCTGCCCGCCGATACCTTCAACAACCACTCCCGAACGCGAACAGCACCTGCAGCAAGTCCGCGTCATCCACCAGATTGTCGCCGTTCACATCCTCGGCGCGCGCGCCCTGCGCGCCAAATGCGAACAGCACTGCCAGCAGGTCGCCGGCGTCTGTGCAGCCGTCGCCGTTGATGTCGCCGTTGGCTGCCAGCACGCGCAGAGGCAGCACTGCCTCGCCGCCAGGGATACCATCCCCAGTCGGCAGCTGCCCAAAATACTCGCCGTCCAGCGCCAGCCCTGAGTTGATTGCTGTGACGGTCGGCGCGATGCGTAAGGTGTAGGCGTCGGGCTTGAGCGGCTCGGTAAGCGTTAGGCGCACGCGCCGCGCGTTGGCGTCGTAGGCGAAGCTGACGCTGACCGCGCCCCGCGTCGCGCCCGTAAGCCGCACATCCGCGCTGTTTATCTGCACAGGCGTCTGGAAGTAGAGGTCAATCTGGCGCACAGGCTGCGTTGCCAACCCAGGCGCAGGGTTCATCTCTACAACTACCGGCGGTCCGGGGCGGTAGCTCTCCGCGCTCGAACCGCCCTTCAGAATCCACTCGTCGGGATCAAACGCCAGATTGGAGACCGTGCCCGACACAGGAACCACATAGTATTGCGTTGGCGCGCTGTTCCACAAGCGCAGCTCCTGCGCCTGGCTGCCGATTTGTGCCCGCAGTCCGATGGGCATCGTGTAGACGCCGTAGTTGCTCGGTTGCGTCTGACGGATAGAGAGCAGCAGGTAGTCCTTATTGTTCACGCGGGTTGTTGCCCAGCCCCAGGTGTAGGTGGGCGCGCCTATGCCGTACACCCACGGCTGGAAGAACCAGTCCATCGAGCCGCCCCAGAGTTCCTCGGCAACCGCTTGGAAATCGGCGGTGGTCGCGTGGCTGTAGGCGTGGCGTTGGCGGTAGCGGGCGAGCAGCTCGAAAAACCGTTCCGCGCCCAGCACCCAGCGCAGTTGGTGTAGTACCCACGCGCCCTTGCGATACGCGAAGTTCGTGCTGAAAATCGCGTTCACGCTGCTGGTGTCGTAGCGGTAGACACTGCCGTCCAGTCGGGTAGGGCGACGACTGAGCATCGCGGCGCGCAGCGCGGCAGGATTGCTCGCGCCGTTTTTAAACTCCTCCCACAGCGCCTCCGCGTAGGTCGCAAAGCCCTCGTTCAACCAGATGTCGTTCCAAGTGGCGCAGGTGACCATATCGCCCCACCACTGGTGCGCCAGCTCGTGCGCCGTCAGCGACTCGCCAAAACCGCCCTGTCCGCTCATCGTCTGATGCTCCATCCCGCCGCTGAACTGGAACTGATAAATCCCGTACCGCTCCCGAATAAATGGATACTCGCCGAAGAGGTCGCTAAACACTTGCAGCATCGGGATACACCGCTCCCACGCGGCGCGGTTCGACGCCGAGTTGTTTTCGGGGTAGATGTAGAAGTCCACAGGCATCGTGCGCCCGTTGTAGGTAAAAGTACGCGACCAACTCTGGTAGTTTGTGGCGGCGAACGCGACCAAGTAGGTCGCAATCGGATAGGTATGCTCGTAACGGTAGCGGCGGCGGTTGTTGGGCAGGTCGGCAGTCGCGGTGAGCATTCCATTGGCGACGGCGAACATGTCGCGGGGCGTAATCAGCGTGAAGGTGAGCGTCGCCTTATCAGTGTTCTCGTCTTTAGCGGGCCACCAAGTGTAGGCGTAATACGGCTGACTCAGCGTCGCCACAATCACTGCCCCTGACGAGCGCGTTGTGAACTCTATCGAGCCGAACCCGCGCGAGACGGGCACGCCCTGATAGTCCACGCGCAACTCGAACACCTCGTCCTGCGTGTAGGGGCGGTCAAACTCCGCACGCACGGTGGTGGTGCTCTCGCGCACGAACGAAATGGGGCGCCCATCCAGCCGCAGCCCCGTAATCAGGAAGTTCTCGCGCAGGCGGAAGCGGAAGGCGTTCAGGGTCGGCTGTTGCACCTTGACGCGCATGAGGCACGAGCCAATCAGCGTCTGCGTAGTGGGCACAACCTCAAGCGTCAGATCGTAGTGCTGCACATCGGTTAACTGAGGGTCTTGAACAAGGGATGGGAACGAGAGGAAAGCGACTTCGGGGTGCTTGAGGGCGGCAGCATGCGCACGCCCGCATAGGGCGCACCCTTCACCGCCTGCCCACGCAGCAAGCACACTCCAGCAAACGAAACTTACTGTCCACAGCGCGCGCATATGGGTATTATACACTACTTATTCACGGTGAAGGTCTGCTCCGAGACCTCCACATTCGGCTTGGCTTCGAATTCCATCGCCAGCACGAACGCGCCAGGTTGGTCTTCGATTTTGACCTCTGTGCGAATTTTGAGGCTGGTCATCAGCATGGTTGCCTTGTCGATAACGAGTTCCAGCATGTCCTCTTTGCCGCGCTCATTTTTGATGCGCCCTGTCAGCACGACCTGCTTGTCGTCTTCGCGGGCGACGCGCAGTTGGCTGATTTGCTTGCGGAACTTCTCTTGGCTGCTGCGCCCGCCTGCGAGAAAGACGAGGTCGTAGGTTGGCAGCACACCTGCATCGGAAAGTTGCTCCAGCAGCGCGGCGCCCGAGTTAGCGACGGGCTTCGACTCACTGCCCGCTATGAGGTTCTGCCCGTTGGAGACATAGCGCTGTCCCTCGTCTTTCGCGTTCAGGTCCTTCACCAGCAGGTTCAAGCGTGCGGGGGACTGCGCGGTGTAGGCGTAGAGATACTTCTGGACGGGGGTTCCGTCAGGCGTGCGCGGGGTGACCATCAGCACGGTGAGAGTCGTCTTGCTCTGCAGGCTCTGGAGTTGGCTGTAGGCTTGGAAGCATTTCTGCAACCACTCATCGGCGGCTTTGTCCACCTGCGCCCAGCCACTTGCCGCGCACAGCAACGCCAGTAAAACGCCGACCCTTCGCATAGCAGGGAAAGTGTACCCCACTGCGAATTGCTTGGCTGTGCGCGTGTGGGCAATTGGGCTGGGGCTAATCCTGCTGCTGCACCTGCTGGGGGTCGCACGCTGGCGCTACGACGACGGCTTGTGGGATAACTTTGAGAACTTGGACACGCGCGTTATTTTGCGGCGGCTGCAGCAGCCCCACTCGGTCTGGGCGTGGTTCGTGGGCGACTGGGTGCTGGGGAACGGTTTTTACCGCCCGTTGCCCAGCATGCTGTATCAGGTGGACTACTGGCTGTGGGGCGACGCCTTGTTGCACTGGAAGTGGACGAACGGTTTGCTGGCGACGGCGAGCGCGCTTGTGTTGGTGGGGTTTGTGTATACGCTCACGCGGCGGCGGTCAGTGGCGCTAACGGTGGGGCTGGCGTTCACGCTGTGGCAGACGGGCTTCGCGCCGCCTGTCCCGCTCTGGGTGGGCTTCGGGCTGCTAATCGCGGGCGTTGTGTGGGGCTACTGGCAGGGCGACTGGCGTCGGGGCGCGGTGTGGGGCGCGCTTGCCTTCGCGCTCGTGGTGGAGTGGGGCTTTGTCGGCAACCTGCCCGACATTCACACAAAGTCGTTCGCTTACCGTGCAATGGGCTGGATTCCAGGGCGCACGGCGACGCTGATGACGCTGTTCGCGCTGCTGGCGCTGTGGGGCGCGGCGGGCTACGCACGCACAGGACGCGCTCGCTGGGCTGTGCTGGCAGTGGGCGGCTTCGTCGGCGCGATGCTCAGTTATGAGCAGTTTCTCGCGTTGCCCGTGCTGATGGCGCTCGTGGTGTGGGCGGTGCGCCCGCCGCGGGCGTTGGCGATACGCGCGGGGGCGGTGTGTCTAGCGTGCCTGCTGCTGCTGATACCCTACGCCGCGTTCTACCGCTTGCACATCCCAGCGCACACGCAGTATCACCAGCAGCGCATCAAGCGTCAGAAGACGCTGCCGATGACCGCCCTTGACTGGCTCGCGCCGCCCGCGCACGAAGCGTGGATGCAGGTGGACTTGGCGTGCACTGCGCCATTCAACCTACTGTTCTCGCGTTTCTGGCTGGCGCAGGTGGGGCTGGTCGCCTATCTGGTGGCGTTGCGGTATGGGTTGCGCTTGCGCTACGGCTGGCTGGGCTGGCTGGGGTCGCTGCTGGCGTATGCGCCCGCCGCGCCGTTGCTGCCGCTAATGCACTATTACTACCTGCCCGCCGCGCTGCGCGCCCTCTGGTGGGGTATACTGCTGCTATGTCTGTATACGCTGCGCCCGACGAAAAAGGCTACTTCGGTCGCTATGGTGGACGCTTCGTACCTGAAACGCTCATCCCAGCCCTCGACGAACTGACCGACGCCTACCTGCGCCTCAAGGACGACCCCGACTTCCAGCGCGAGTTGAACTACTACCTGATTACCTTCGCGGGGCGACCGACGCCGCTCTATTATGCCGCGAACCTCAGCCACGCGCTGGGACGCCATGTCTACATCAAGCGTGAAGACCTGTGCCACACAGGGGCGCACAAGATTAACAACGCACTGGGGCAAGCGCTGTTGGCGCGGCGGATGGGCAAGCAGCGCATCATCGCCGAGACGGGCGCGGGACAGCACGGCGTCGCGACCGCCACCGCATGCGCACTGCTGGGGCTTCAGTGCGAGGTCTACATGGGCGCGGAGGACATGCGCCGCCAAGCGCTGAATGTGTTCCGCATGCAACTGCTGGGCGCGAAAGTGGTTCCCGTCCACAGCGGCACGGCGACGCTCAAGGACGCCACCAGCGAGGCGATTCGCGACTGGGTCACCAATGTGCGCACGACGCACTACATTATCGGCTCGTGCGTGGGTCCGCATCCGTACCCGATGATGGTGCGCGACTTCCAGTCGGTGATTGGGCGCGAGGCGCGGGAACAGATTCTCGCCTACGCAGGTCGCCTACCCGACGCGGTGGTCGCCTCCGTGGGCGGCGGCAGCAACGCCATCGGCATCTTCTACCCGTTCATCGAGGATGAGGGCGTGCGACTGATTGGCGTAGAGGCGGCAGGGCATGGGCTGAACACCGACGCGCACGCCGCCAGCCTTGTGGCGGGCGAGTACGGCGTCTTGCACGGCTCCGCCAGCCTCGTACTGCAGACCGACGACGGGCAGATTCGGCTCACCCACTCCGTGTCGGCGGGGCTGGACTACCCAGGCGTCGGACCCGAACACGCCTACCTAAAAGAGATCGGTCGCGCCGAGTACGCCGCGGCGACCGACGAGGAGGCGCTGGGCGCGTTCGTGTGGCTCGCGCGTTATGAGGGCATCATCCCCGCCCTGGAGTGCGCCCATGCGTTCGCGCACCTGAAAGACCTCGCGCCGACGCTGCCGCCTGAAGCCGTGATTCTGGTGAACCTGTCGGGGCGCGGCGACAAGGATGTCGCGCAGGTTGCCGAGCTGCTCACGCGCGAGGGGTCTGCGCACGACAGCGGGGTCAATAATTATTAGGGGCTCTTTCGTGGGTTTTTAGGGTCCAGCTGCTCGCGCGCCCAAAGTCGCCTGTAGACAGCCCCTGGCAGCCTGCTGACAAACATCGCAACGACCGCTGGTGAGAGGTATTGCTTCGCAATCCGCCACTGCTTACGCTTGAGCGCAGTTGCAAACCGCTCATACTGTCTGGGTAATAGGAGGCGTCGTTTGTCTGCCAAAACGCATTGGATAAGGTCTGGATTGTCGCGAATACCCTCCATCTCAAGCAGGATTTCAAAAAGCTTTTCAAGCACTTCAAGATTGCCGTATAGACTCACCAGAGATAACGGGTGGACACGATAGAAGTAGGTTGGTTCAGGTAAAATCCACAGCTCCGCGCCCTTCAATTGAAGTTGTGTTTGAAAGATGTGATCTTCGATGACAACCACATCCTCGCGATATCTGAGGTTATGTTGCATAAGGTGGTTCCGAGAAACAAACGGCTTGATGGCTATGTGGGCATACAGGTAGTCGCGTACTGTGTATCGTGTGGGGATTTCGGGAGGCTCCCAAATGTCGGAAAAGGCAAATCCGTAAGTATTTCCTTCATCGTCGATTTGGAGCTGCAAGTCTGCGGTTAGGAGTGCGCCCTTCTCCTGGGCAAGGCGCCATAGTTTTTCCAATCGTTCGGGGGCGTACCAGTCGTCGGCATCTAACACAGCAATCCACTCACCTTGGGCGGCGTCTATAGCGCGGTTGCGCGAATAGCCCGAGCCTCCGTTTCGTTCGTTCTGAATCAGCGTGATGCGTGGGTCATCTAAGTATCGCTTCACCACCTGCGCGGTTTCGTCGGGCGAGGCGTCGTCGACGATGATCATCTCCCAGTCTTTGAGCGTCTGCGCCTGCACCGACTCGATGGCTTGCCCGATGTAGCGCGCCGCTTTATAGGCGGCGGTTATCACCGACACTTTAGGCGTGGCGGACATACTACCTGGATTTTACCACATTTGTCCTGTGTATTGCAGGATGGGGGTTGACGCGCCGAAAATTGAGGGACATGGCAACGCTCCAGGTTGTGTTTCAGGTTCTTCCCTCGCTGGCGGTGGGGGGAGCAGAGCGGTTAGTAGTGCATCTGATAGAGCATCTCCGTCGCGAGCGGTTTAGCCCTGTGTGTATCTGTCTGGAGTCGCCGCAGGGCACGCATTACGAGGCGCGGGTGCAGGCGTCGGGCGCGCCGCTTTACTTTTTGGGTAAGGGCGCAGGGGCGAGTGGGAGCGTGCTGCGCCAACTGAGCGCGCTGTTTCGGCGGTATCGCCCTGCGGTAGTGCATACGCACATCATCGGGCTGAACTACGCTTATCCGCTGATGCTGCGCTACCGCACGCCTGCGCGCGTGCATACGGTGCATAGCCTTGCACTGCGCGAGCGGGGGGTTCGGGTAGGTGCGTGGGTGCGCACGCTGGCGTTTCGATATCGTTTCGGCGGGGTGGTTCCTGTGGCGGTCGCGGCGGAGGTGCGGGCAAGCATCCAGCAGCTCTATGGCTACCCCGACCCGCCACTGATTCCCAACGGCGTCCCGACCGACGAGTACACGCGCGACCCTAAAAGGCGCATGCAGTGGCGTCGAGCGCACGGGATAGAGCCGCACGCGATGGTACTCACCCATATCGGACGGTTCGCGCCGCCGAAAAATCACGCGCTGCTGATAGAGGCGTTCGCGCGAGTGCGCGCCAGCACACCGTTGTACCTGCTGCTGGTCGGCAGCGGCGAGTTGGAGAGCGCCGTGCGCGCGCAGGTCGCACGGCTGGGCTTGGAGGCGCGCGTGCGCTTTCTGGGCATACGGGCGGATGTGGGGGACATCTTGAACGCTTCGGATGTGTTCGTGCTGTCGTCGCAGGTGGAGGGCAACCCGCTGTCGGTGATGGAGGCGATGGCGGCGGGGCTGCCCGTGGTCAGCACGGCGGTCGGCGGCGTGCCTGAGTTGGTGCGAGATGGCGCGACGGGGCTGTTGGTTCCATCGGAAGACGCGGAGGCGTTAGCGCAAGCGATGCAGGTGCTGGTGGACGATTCTGGACGGCGACAGGCGATGGGCGCGGCGGCGCGTCAGCACGCCGTTGCCCACTTCGACATTCGCCACACCGTAAGCCAATACGAGAAACTCTATGAGAGTCTCCTATGCAGGATGGTATAATCCCATAGAGCGCTTAGGAGGCTTTTCTCTTATGCAACGGGCTGTCGTTACAGGAGGCGCGGGGTTTATTGGATCCCATCTGGTAGATCGCCTGATTGCCGAAGGATGGCAAGTGGTGGTTGTGGACAACCTTATTACAGGGCGCAAGGAGAACCTGCAGCATTTGATGAATTGCCCGAACTTCGAGTTCATCCAGCACGATGTATGCGAGCCATTCGATGTAGAAGGCGCAGTGGACTATGTGTTCCACTTGGCGTCGACAGCAAGCCCTGTGGACTTCGTGCGCCACCCGCTGGAGACACTACGAGTCGGCTCATATGGAACGGAGAACGCGCTGGAATTAGCCCTGCGCAAGGGCGCAAAGTTCCTGTTCAGTTCCACTTCGGAGGTCTATGGCGACCCGCAGGTGCATCCCCAACCCGAGAATTACTGGGGGAATGTGAATCCGATTGGCGTGCGCGGGGTTTACGATGAGGCGAAGCGTTACGCCGAGTCGCTGGTAATGGCGTATCATCGATACAAAGGGGTGGACACGCGCATCGCACGGATTTTCAACACCTATGGTGAGCGCATGCGCCTGGACGACGGGCGTGTGGTGCCCAATTTCGTGTGCCAAGCGTTGCGGGGTGAGCCGATAACTGTCTACGGCGACGGCAGTCAGACGCGCAGTTTCGGATATGTGTCTGACCTCATCGAGGGCATCTGGCGGCTGGCGCACACCGACTACCACCTGCCTGTAAACATCGGCAACCCCGAAGAGCGCACCATTTTGGAATTTGCGCAAATCATCAAGCAGCTGACGGGTAGCGACAGCCCCATCGTATTTCGGGAGTTCCTAACGCCCGACGACCCCAAACAGCGTTGCCCCGACATCACGCGGGCGCGGGAGATTCTGGGCTGGGCGCCGCGCGTGTCGTTAGAGGAGGGGCTACAGCGCACGATTGACTACTTCAACGCTCGGCTGTAGCCGTCCGCACGAAAGCCTGCGGCGCGCTCGGTGCCAAGCCAGACTCCTCCTCTGACGCCCTCAAAATCTTGAGGGGGCAACCCGCCGCTTGCCCCAAATTCGAGGTATAATAGGGGAGCCGAGAGGAGAGTACCATGCGAAGCTGGAGACTGTGGATAGGGACTTTGTCAATCGGGGTACTGCTAAATACAGGGTTGCCGCAAAATGACACGCCTCTGATTAACTATGCAACCCTGCATGGGGAATTCGACTACGATTACTTCTTTGGCAACCCCAGCATCGGGCTGGTTCGAGACGGCATTGCGGAAGGCTTCCAAGTGACCATTCCAGAGGGCTTCACTTTCGAGTTGGATGAGGTTGACAAAGTAAGCGGATTAGCGTCTCAAAAAATCAGCTTCAATCGAAACAGTGCGCAATCCGTGGAAGCCGTGATGACGATGGAGATGTATTTCCCATCCGATGATTATCCGCAGCCAGGCGAGACCGTACTTATCACCATCTGGCTGAAAACGGAAAGCTGGAATAATGCTGCTATTCGTATCCGTGCCAGAGGCATAAACGGTTCAGGAGCGGCTGACCTTTACAACTCCACGAGCGACCTACCAGAGTGGACGCAACTGGCTTTGAACTATACGGTTCCCGCTTCCAATCCGCGTGGGATTGCCTTGGAACTTCGTGTACAGGCGAATGCAGGAGTCGCCTCTGGGAGTGTGCGCTTCGACAAACTGGAAGTCACAGGCAGTAAGCGTTGGCGGGATCATCGCCCGCGAGCGCTCAAAATCATCGCGCCCTACTACCCGTGGGCGGAAGAAAACCAACGGGATTGGGTCTATTACTCGCGTGAGTTCGATGCGATTATCGCTGACTGGCCATACATCAAAATGTTACGCACTCACCGCCCCGACCTATTGAATGTGCTTTACTACAATCTCGTCTACAGCATCCGTACTTCCAGTGACACCAGATGGGGCGAACGCGATATTTTCGGGTACTGGTATGCAGATCGGTACCACCCAGACTGGTTCCTCCTCAACATCTACGGCAATCGCCAGCAGTTTGGCGCACCGCTATACCTAATGGATTTCGGGAATCCCGCGACCTCCAACTGGGGCGCCCAGAACTTAGACCTGTATATGCGATATTCTGACCCTGGTCGGGATGCTGTTCACTTCGACAGTTTTATTGATGTATTCTCCTTAGGTTTTCTTTTGCAAAAGTATCCTACATCTGCAAGCCGCATGGCAGCGATGCATAAGCACCTGCTGAACATGCGTAGGGCTCTTGCAGATAGGAATATTTCATTTATCGTCAACGCAGCTGCCGATCCCTACACTCGTGACCGACCCCACACCTACTTCATGCGTCAAGGGTTGTTAGACGGGATGCTGATTGAGCAAGCCTTCACGCACATCTATTCATCGCCGCCTGGGTTTGTTCCCTTCTACTTATGGGAGCAACAGCTGAATACGCTGATCGAGAATCGCCCGCGTCTGCGCGTGGTCTACTCTGGCTACGCTTTTAGGGACCCTGTCGAGGGACGACGACAGAAAATTTACGCTCTGGCGAGTTTCTTTTTGTGCGTAGACGACAACATCTACCTGTACCTGGATAAACACTACTACGACGCTCCGCCATACGGGCAGCGCAGTTGGCGTCCCGACGCCGACTTCGATGTACCGTTGGGGCAGCCGACAGGCGATGTTCAAGTTTTCTTCCGCTCGTCCGACTATGCGGGTGGATTGTATTACCGCCCCTTCCAGAACGGTTTTGTGCTGGTGAACCCCACAGGGAATGTAGCCCCCCGATTCAAGGATGGCGCGGTGTTCACCTACATTCTGGACGCTGACTACCGCGAACTCTGGTCAGGGCAGCTATTCCCTGCAGGGTCACGCATCAAGCTCTACCCGAAGGAGGCGCGCATCTTCTACCGCGAGAATAGCGGGCTGCGGACGCCCCCTGGCAGGGGACGCACGCCCGAACTCTCTGGCGGCGGCAGAATCCTGCCAGGCGGCGACCCGATTCGGAAGCGATAACATCTTTTCACACAGCCGACCACCACAGCACGGGGCGAGTGAGTATACTCTCCCCGTGCGCACTATTTTGGGAATTGAGACCAGTTGCGACGAGACCTCTGCGGCGGTGCTGGAGGGGCGTGTGGTGCGCTCCAGCGTTGTTGCGTCGCAGGTAGACCTACACGCGCAGTGGGGCGGGATCGTGCCCGAAGCCGCCGCGCGCCAGCATGTGGAGCGCCTGAACCCCATCCTGCAGCAGGCACTCGATGCGGCGGGCGTCGGCTGGACGGATCTCGACGGTATCGCCGTCACGAACCGCCCTGGTTTGGTGGGCGCGCTGGTAGTCGGGCTGGCGACGGCGAAAGCGCTCGCCTTCGCGCTGAACCGCCCGTTTGTGGGCGTGCATCATCTGGAAGGGCACCTCTACTCGGCGTTTCTGGAGACGCCCGACGACCCCGTGCCCTTCCCGCACCTTGCGCTGATTGTGTCGGGTGGGCACACCGAACTCGTGCTGGCGCAGGGGCACGGCGACTACCTGCTGCTGGGGCAGACGCTGGACGATGCAGTCGGCGAGGCGTTCGACAAAACGGCGCGCCTGTTGGGACTGGGCTACCCAGGCGGACCGCAGATTGACCAGCAGGCGCGTCTGGGCGACCCGACAGCGTTCCGATTCCCCCGCGCGAAGGTGGACGGCTGGAACTTCAGCTACAGCGGGCTGAAGACTGCTGTGCGCCGCGCGGTGGAACGCCTCCAAGCCGATAACGCACTGGACGCGGCGACGATTAGCCACCTCTGTGCGGCGTTCCAGCAGGCGGCGATTGAGCCGCTCATCCACAATACACTGGAGGCGGCGGGCGCGCTCGGTGTTGGGGTCGTCACAGTGGTAGGGGGCGTGGCAGCGAACTCCGCGCTGCAGCAGCAGATGCGCGAGGCGTGTCAACAGGCAGGGCGGACGCTCTTCATCCCGCCGCCGCGCTACTGCACCGACAACGCGGCGATGATTGCGCTCGCGGGCTACTTCCGCCTGATTGCGGGGCAGCGCGACGACTACGACTTAGACGCCTTTGCCAACGCGCCGCTGGCTTACCCCCACACTGACAGTTCTACCCCATCGAACGCCTGATCGCGCACGCAGCTCTCTTCGTAGACCTGCAGCTGCGCGGGGTCGGGTGACTCGCCATCCAGTAGCTGGCGTACGAGGCGGGCAATGCTCTCGAAGCGATGAGCATGGTCGCGCAGGCGCACTTCGGCGTAGTCGCGCGCAGAACCCGTCGTGATGAGGAAAGTCCAGTCGGAGGCTTCCAGCAGCAGCAACTCGCGCGCCGCTTGCTGCAAGTAGGGCGTCAAGTCGGCACGGTCGCGGGCACACGAAAGCAGGCGCAGGAACTCAACCTCCGCACGGTAGATGACCTCCCACGCCCACACGGTCTGCTCGTTCAGCCAGATGTAGTGCGATCCGCCCTCGCCCCACGAGCCTTCAGGCAAGAAGACCACCTCTTCAGGCGGGCAACGCTCCAGATACTCCGACGCGGTCAGCATCTCGATATCGGGATCTGCCGCCAAGCGACAGATGACCGCGTAGAGCCATTCGGGACCCTCGCGCCACCAGTGCCCGAACAGCTCGGTATCGTACATCGAGACCATTACGCCCGCCGCGCCGTGCGCCTGATAGTGCGCCCACAGCGTTTGCTTCAGCAGGCTGACGAAGTGGTCGGCGTGCGCCTGCACGGCTTCGAAGGCGTCATAGGGCACATAGGGGTGTTTTGCGCCGAGGTCTGCCTTGTTCTCGCTCACGCGCCAGTAGCGCAGGCGGCTGGGATAGTGCATCTTGTGGAACTCCAGGTAGCGGGCGTCGCCAGGGTAGCCGTGTTCGCCGCTCCAGACCTGCAGCGTGGTGGCGGGGTCGCGGGCGAAGACCGCCAGCGGCTCTGGCGCAGGCGCGCGATAGGCGCGGTACGGCGTGCGGTCTGCCTGCATTGGGCGGTAGTGCGCCGCGAACTGCTCGTAGATGCGCCGCAGTGCGGGGAACCGCTCCCAGTAGGTTCCCAGCGGGACGCCCCCACGCAGCATGTGCGTGTCCACAAAGAAGTAGCGCGCGCCCGACTCGGCGAGGAACTGCTCGATGCCTGCACGCTCGGCGGCGGGCAGGGTCTCCTGCGCGACGGGCGGCAGCCAGCGGTACGCGGGTCGGTAGGCGCATTCGGGCAGCCAGAACCCGCGTGGGTCGCGCCCGAAATGCTTGCGGTAGGTCTGCACGCCAATGGACACCTGCGCGCGCACGCACTCGTCGTGCCCCAGCAGCGGGAGGTAGCCGTGCGTCGCCGCGCTGGTTGCAATCTCGATCGCGCCCGACTCCTGCATGCGTGCGAACGCGCTGAGTATGTCGCCCCTCAGCGACTGGTACTGCTCCAGCTGCGCTTCGTAGGCGCGCGCCCACAGGTACGCCAGCCCCGCCTTCCAGCGGTCGCCGTGCGCCAGAAAGTATCGCTGGTCGTCACAGGCACGCGCGAGAAATTCTCGCATATAGCCCATCGCCTCCGCACGGAAGTCAGGGTGCGCCAGCTGCTCCTGCAAAATCGGTGTGAAGCTGATTGTGTAGCGGGCGGGAATGCCCTGCTTTGCTAAGCGCGCCGTCAGCGTATACAGCGGCAGATAGCACTCCGCGAGGCTCTCGCACAGCCAGTCGGTTCCATGCGGCGACTTGCCATGCGTTAGCACATACGGAATGTGCGTGTGCAACACCAGCACCCAGTAGCCGAGGGGGCGAGTCATGGGCATTTCACCTTAATTGGCGCGTCGCCGTGCTATGCGCAGCGGCGCTTGCGTGGCTTATACCAACCGCGCTGCCAAAGTTCACAAACTCCTGCGCGCGCAGAATCCCCCCACTCCCTGCCCTCTCCCCCCTTGAGAAGGGGGGAGAAGGTCGGGGTGAGGGGGGATTCGATACCGACGCATTTACAAACTTTGGCTCGGCGATTAGTATTACAACCTCCTTCCAGCGCGGGATTATACCCCGCAAGAGCGCGAAAGCAAGGCGCACCGAACGGGCGGACGCGCCCCACAAGCGGGTACGGGCGCGGTTGCCGCGCCCGTACCTAACGCTTAGCACCCCTCGCCGAGGGCGAACAGCACAACGAGCAGGTCGGCGTCGTCGACGCAGGCGTCCCCGTTGAGGTCGGCGGCGAGGTCGGCGCCTTGCTGCCCAAATGCGAACAGCACACGCAGCAGGTCGGCGTCGTCGACGCATCCACTGCCGTCGATGTCGCCGTTGGGCGCGTACTTGACCGCCACAATACGGCGGTAGCGGTCGTAGTAGTTCTGCCCTTCGAAGACCTGCGACCCAGCCGCCAGTAGGTTGCCTTCAGGCTCCGCGAACAGCGCGTCGTACTCAATGTCGCTCGGCAGCTGCCACAGGAACCGCCCGCTTGCGTCCACACGCGCGAGCCGCGAGACAGAGGGCGGCGCGTCGGGACTAAATGCGCCCACAATCGCGACAAACCGCTGCCCCGCGTCGTTGATGCGCACGAAGCCCGACAGGTGCGGATGCCCAAACTCTGCCAACTCCGCATCGGACAGCAGCCTGCCGTTCTCGGAGAAGCGCACCAGACGCATGGTGCGCCGCTCATACGGCTCGCCTTGCCACAGGATGGACTTCACCAGCAGGGAGGCGTTGCCCTGCGCTTCTACCGCGAGGTCTTCGGCGTAGTCGTCGTGCCACTGGTTCGTGTAGCGATAGCCCCATCGGACATTCCCCCACCATGAGGGGTGACAGAACAGCACGACATCTTCGCCTGTGCGGCTGTCCTCCGCCTGAACTCCCACATAGTGGTCGGACGAGAGTTGACGCCACTCCGCGCCTACAGCAGGGATGTCGACCCCACGCGAGTGGTATCGAAAGAACGGCGAGTCGAACATACAAAATACGGTGTCCAGTGCCGTGCTAACTGTAGCGACTGTCCCATAGACAAATCCAGCACGATAGAGGTCACCATCGCCTGGCAAAACGCCCCACGGACGCATATCGTAACAACAGTACCATAGGTATTGAGAAGAGGGATACTGTGGCTCGTAAAACCCCAGTCGGCTCATGCCATGCCGTTAGCAATCGCCTCGGCAGCAATCGCCGGTGACACTTCGTAGTAGTAGAGGAACTGCAGGGGTCGGATATGGCTGTTCGGGTTGCGGCTGAGTGTGATCACCCCTATCGGCTGCCCTGCAGGGGTGAGTCGGTGCACCTGCGCGTACAGGTAGCCGTCGGCGTCAGTGAACTGCCCCAGCAAGTGCATCTCGTTCGCGCTTTCTACGGCATCGACGAAAGCGTCATCAAAGCTTGCGCCGTCCACTCGGTAGACCCACGCCTCCGCGCCGTTGGGCAGCAGGCGGATAGCAAGCGCGTCGCGCCCGTTCAGCGGCGTCTCCACCCAGCCCAGCAGCATCAGCCCGCCGTCTGACAGGCGCACGGCGCGCTCCAGATGCGCCGCGAGGTCGTCCTGTGGCGGGGTGTAGACATACCGCCACACCTCGCGTACCTGCGCCGACGCCAGCGTCATCAGGCTTGCTAATAGAACGCATACTATTGTCGCTCGCATGGCAATCCCTCCTTATCGCGGCGCGAACATAGGCAGGATTCCGCAGGCGTCCGTATAGGCGACGCTGGGAATGCCTTGCGTATTGTAGCCGTCAAACGGGTCGATGGCGGGGTTCGTGCGGTTGGGGGCAACCCGCGCGCCCAACCGTCGGGTCTGAAGCGACAAATCTAGCGTGATGAAGTGAACCCCGCTCTTGTGAATCCACAGGGACTGCTGGGGCAGGCGCACTACGCCCTGCGGGTAGGTCGTGTTCGGGTCTTGGCATGGGGTGAATCGGCACGGTCTGTCGGCGCGGTCGCAACGCAGAATCGGGTTCACAGGCGCGAAGCCCACCCAGTGTTCGCGTCCCAGCCCTTCCCAGAAGGTCGGCAGAAGGCTGGGGTCATCCACAAGCGCGTACTGATAGGCGTGCAGGTAGCCGTTGTAGGCGTAGCTTACAGGGACAGGCGACTGCACGCGCTGGCTGTAGTCGGCGTTCGGCAACTTGCGGGGCAGGGTCGCAGGGCAACTTAGGAAAGTGTGCGACTGCTTATTGCCCCAAAGGTACGGTAATAGTGCGTTCGCCCAGGTCCAGCCACCGTGCGGGCTGCCCGTTTGCCAGTTGCGCGGCACAGCAACGGGCTGGTTCCACCCCCACGGCTGCGTGTCCGATAAACGCTCGTAAGCCATCGGGAAATGCTCATCGTAGTCCATAAGGTACAGCCGCAGGGCATATCCCAGTTGGTACATATTCTGGGCGCAGCGTTTCTCGGCAGGGTCGAAGTTCTCGGCGATTGCACGCATCAGGGAGACGCTCCCCAGCGCGCACAGCACGATTAGTCCCAAAGAGACAAGTCTCCTTTGCATGGCGCGCCTCCGACAAGATTATACCAATCGCAAGGGCAGAATTTGTTAAGGGGAGGGGAATTTTGGTCTCACACCCGTCCCAGCACCAGCACGCTGTTGTGCCCGCCGAATCCGAAGGAGTTGGTCATCACATACCGCAGCGTCGCGGGGCGCGGCGTGTTGGGTACATAATCTAGATCGCATTCGGGGTCGGGGTACTCGTAGTTGATGGTGGGCGGGATGATCTGATGCTGCAGTGCCAGCACGCAGATTGCCGTCTCCACTGCGCCCGCTGCGCCCAGCAGATGCCCTGTCACCGACTTGGTGGAACTCACAGGCACACGGTAGGCATGCTCGCCGAACAGTCGCTTAATCGCGAGGGTCTCTTTGGCGTCGTTGTAGCGGGTGGAGGTGCCGTGCGCGTTGATGTAGTCGATGTCGGTCGGTTGCAGTCCCGCGTCCTGGATGGCTCTGTGCATCGCACGCATCGCGCCGTCGCCGTCGGGGTCGGGCTGCGTGATGTGGTAGGCGTCGGCGGTCATGCCGTAGCCCAGCACCTCGGCGTAGATACGCGCGCCGCGCGCCTGCGCGTGTTCCAGCGACTCCAGCACCAGCACGCCCGCGCCCTCGCCCATCACAAAGCCGTCGCGCTCGGCGTCAAACGGGCGGCTGGCGTGTTCGGGGTCGTCGTTGCGGGTGGACATCGCGCGCGCGGCGCAAAAGCCCGCCACCCCGATTGGCTCGATCGCCGCCTCCGTACCGCCCGCCAAAATCACCTCGGCGTCGCCGTACTGAATCAAGCGCGTCGCCAGCCCGATTGCGTCCGCGCCCGTGGAACACGCCGTCACGGCGCACAGGTTCGGTCCCTTGATACCGAAGTGGATGGAGACCATCCCTGACGCCATATCGGCAATCATCATCGCGGGCAGAAAGGGGCTGACACGGTCGGGTCCATAGCGATCCAGCAGGCGCACCTGGCTATCCATATAGTCGATGCCGCCGATGCCCGACCCAATCAGCACGCCGATTTGCTCGCGGTTGGCGTCGGTGATAGCGAGTTGGGCATCTTCCAGCGCGAGTTGGGTCGCGGCGATAGCGAACTGGATGAAGCGCGCGGCGCGGCGGGCATCCTTGCGCTCCATAAACTGGGTTGGATCGAAGTCCTTCACTTCCGCCGCGATGCGCGTGCTGTAGCCTGAGGCGTCGAAGCGCGTGATAGGTCCTATCACGCGCCGCGGCAGGGTCAGCCCTTCCCACAGCGCGTCTTTGCCCTGTCCCAGCGGGGTAATCAGTCCCAGCCCCGTGATGACCACCCGACGGCGCATCTCACTCGTCCGCGTGCAGTTTCTCGCTCAGCAGGCGCACCGCGTCCGCCACCGTGCGCACACGCTCCGACTCCTCCTCCGTGATGGAGACATCGAACTCTTGCTCGAACGCCATCACCAGTTCGACCAGATCCAGAGAGTCGGCGTTGAAGTCGTCGATGAAGCTCGCCTCTGGCGTGACCGCGCTCTCGTCCACGCCTAACTGCTCCACGATGACCTTCCGTACTCGCTCAAAGAGTTCCTGATTCATTCGGTCAACCTCCTCTGATTAGGGTTAGATACCGACGGTTAGCCCGCCGTCGATGACGAAGACTTGCCCCGTGATGTAGGCGGCGTAGTCGCTGCACAGAAAGAGTACCCCATAGGCGATGTCGTCGGGGGTTCCGAACCGCCCGACGGGGATGCGTTGCAGGGCATAGTCGCGCGCCTGTTGGGGCATCGCCTGCGTCATATCGGTCTCAATCAGTCCCGGGGCGACGGCGTTGCAGGTGATTCCGCGACTGCCCATCTCCAGCGCGACGCTTTTCGTGAAGGCAATCAGCGCGGCTTTGGACGCCGCGTAGTTCGCCTGACCTGCGTTGCCTGTCAGCCCGACCACTGAACTGATGTTGACGATTCTACCCCACCGCTGGCGCATCATGGGCTTGAGGACGGCGCGGCTGCACAGGAACGCGCCCTTCAGGTTCGTCTGCAGCACCGCGTCCCAATCCTCGTCCTTCATGCGCAGCAGCAGCGTATCGCGCGTGACGCCTGCGTTGTTGACCACAATGTCCAGCCGTTCCCAGTGTTTGAGGGTCTGATCAATCACAGCGTCCACCGTGCTGGGGTCGGCGACATCGCCGCCGAAGGCGAGTGCGTGCCCGCCTGCCGCCTCAATCGCGTGGGCGACCGCCTGTGCGTTCGCTTCTGTGCGGCTCAGTAGCGCGACCCGTGCGCCCGCTGCCGCGAGCGTCTGCGCAACCGCCTTGCCAATCCCTCTGCCCGCGCCCGTGATGAGCGCGACTCGCCCGTCTAATGAGAGCCTCATGCAGCGCCTCGCAAAAACGCAACCGTCTCGTCTAAGGTCTTAGAGTCTACCACACGGAGCGTGCGCGCAGTAGGTGCGATGCGCTTAATCAGCCCCGACAGCACATCACCGACGCCGAGTTCGATGAAGGTGTCCACGCCCTGCGCGTGCATTGCCTCCACGCTCTGTTGCCAGCGCACGGGGCGGGCGATTTGCTGCCCCATCACGCGGCGGATTTCGTCGGGGTCGTCCAGCACGCGCACCTCGATGGTGGAGAAGAACGGGTACACGGGTTTCTGGAAGTTCGCCTCGCGATACGCTTCGGTCATCAGGTCGGCGGCGGGTTGCATCAGGGGCGAATGGAACGCGCCTGCGACCATCAGCGGCACGATGCGTCGTGCGCCCGCCTCCTGCAGGCGTTGCGCGGCGACCTGCACGGCGTTCACCGTGCCCGAAATCACGATTTGGTGCGGCGCGTTGTAGTTCGTGGGCACGACCACCTCACCCGTCTCTTGCTGTACCTGCTGGCACACGGCTTCCACTTGGTCGCCTGTGAGTCCCAGAACGGCTGCCATCGTGCCAGGCACTTGGTACGCCAGCACATGCATCGCTTTCGCGCGCTGCTCCACCCAACGAAGCGACTCTTCGAAAGTCCACATGCCCGACGCGGCGAGCGCGGGGTACTCGCCGACGCTGTGCCCTGCCACAAAATCGGGCGCGAAGTCGGGAACCGCCTCGCGCAGCGCTTCCCACGCCGCGTAGCAGACGACCAATAGTGCGGGCTGCGCGTTCTCGGTGCGCTTGAGCGTCTCCTCGTCGGTCTCGAAGCACAGTTGCGTAAAGGAGCGTCCTGAAAACTCGGTGGCGATGTCGAACACTCGGCGTGCCACGGCACTGCGTTCGTAGAGTTCGCGTCCCATCCCTGGACGCTGCGAGCCTTGCCCTGGAAAGACGACCGCAATCGCCATAACGGGGGAGAGTATACCTCATGCCATCCCTGCATAAGCCATACCACTCGCAAGGACAGAGTTCGTAAATACGGCAGATTGCGTATCCCCATCGCCCCAGCCCCATTGACAAGAGGGAGGAGGATGTGGGAGTGGGAGATTCCACACCTGCGAAGGTCTACGACGCTGCGCCCTTATCGAACCTTGCTGAGGGGAACAATTTGAGAACTTTGACCGCGCAGTTGGTATAGCGCAGCGTATTGGTCAGAAGGGATTTTGCGTCCCTGCGCGTCGGTGCAGTAGAAACTCAGCACGGCGCGCCCCGCCCACAACCCGAACCGTGCGCTGTGGATGTTCCAGCCCAGTTGCGAGAGCGCATACGCCGCGCGGTACAGCGCGCCCAAATCGGGCGCAGTGTGCAGGTCTACTACCGTGTAGGCGTCGGAGGCGTCGTCGTGGATTTGGAGTTGGCTCGCGTGCAGGGGCGCGTCGGGGTCTTTGCCGTGTTCGCGCAGCAGCTCGGCGACCGCCTGCTCGCCGCGCAGCACCTTCTGAAAGGCGCGCTCCAGCACAGCGCACTGATTGGGCAGCAGCGGGCGCGCCCGCGCGGTCAGCCCCAGCGTGTCCAGCGCGACGCGCGGCTCATCCTCGCGGGTCAGCACCCGCGCCGATACTACCTCCACATCGTAGGCGTACAGCACGCCCGCGATTTTGCTCAGCAATCCTGGCTGTGGGTCATCGAAGGTACACAGCGTCAGCTCCGTGTAGGGCAGGTCGGGCGCGTTGTGGAACTCTACGACGGGTCCCTCGCCCGCGCGCACGCGCTCGATGTAGTGGATATGCAGGCTGATTTGGTCGGGCGGGGTGTTCAGTAGGTAGCCCGAGGGCATTTGCTCGATGTGCTTGGCGATGAGCTCCTCAGGCAGTGGGTGCTTGGCGAGGGCGCGTTGCACGCGCTTGCGCACGGCGGTCAGCGCGGGCGTCTCGTCGGGCAGCCCCTCTTCTAAGGCGCGCATGCTGCGCCGATAGAGTTCCTGCAGGAAACTTGCTTGCGCAGGCGTCCAGATGCGCTCGCCGACCGCCTGCGTGTCCGCACAGGTCAGCAGGTACAGCATCCGCAGCCGTTCGGGCATGTCCACGACGCGGGTGAACTCGCGGATGGTTTCGGGCAGGTGCAGGTCGCGCTGGCGGGCGGTCTGCGCCATCAGCAAGTGGTGGCGCACTAGGAACTCCACTTCGGCGACTTCGGCGTCGCTCCAGCCAAGGTGGGTCAGCCACTGACGCGCTAAGTCTGCGCCGACCTCTGCGTGCGGGCGGGTGGGGTCTTGCTTGCCCGCGTCGTGCAGCAGCATCGCCATATACAGCAGTTCGGGCGCGGTGAGTTCGGTCAGCAGCGTGCGCCAGAGCGCGTTGCCCTCGCCGCAGGCGTAGCTGTCCAGCAGGCGGATGGCTTGCAGCGTGTGTTCGCCGACGGTGTAGTCGTGCGTCGGGTCGCCCGCGGGCAGGGTCATCAGCGGCGCGAACGGCGGGAACACCCAGCCCAGAATGCCCAGGCGCGCCATCGGCTCCAGCACGCGATACACCTCGCCGGGGCGGCTGAGAATCTCGCGCAAAGCGTCGCCGACGGTGCGCGGGTCAGGCGGCGGCGTGTGGGGCAGCGACTGTTCCAAGCGCGCCTCAATCGCGCGGCTGAGGCGCAGTTGATACCGCTGCGCCAGCAGGAAGCACAGCAGGCGCCATTCGGGCGGCTCGCGTTCCAACGCGGGCGCGGGCGTAATCTCGCGGTGGATGCTGTCCAGCCCGACGCCCAGCACCAGCGGCGCGTTCACGAGGCGTTCAATTGCGCGTTCGGTCAGGCGGGCATGGTCGGCAAGCGCAGTGTAGAGAGTGTGCATCAGCGCGGCGCGTTCGATTCCCAGCCGCTCGGCGAGTTCGGTTTGCTTGCTTATGGTCAGTTGCTCGCGCGCCTCGCCACTAACGGCGTGCAGGTAGGCGCGGTAGCGTTGCAGCGTGCGTGTGGCGTTCTCCAGCGTCTCGGCTTCGGCAGTCGAAAGCACGCCTTCGGCGACCAGCGTCTCCAGCGCTTGGTCGGGCGCGACGCCGTAGCGCGCCTCGGTCATCCAGTTCAGCGTGTGTCGGTCGCGCAGTCCGCCGCGCCCCTCTTTGAGGTTCGGCTCCGTGCGCAAAACGCCCGCGCCGAGTTTCGCCCAGCGCGACTGGCACTCGCGATACCGCTCCAGTGTGAAGCCTGTGGGGTCTAAACTCCGCCAAAAGCGCGTTGTGAACGCCTCAATAAGTTCTGGGTCGCCCTCGATAGGGCGCATCTCCAGCAGTCCTGTGCGCGTCTTGTGGTCGAGCGCGTCGCAGTCGTCCATCAGGCGGTAGGCGTAGCCGACTTTGAGTTTGGCGTCGGTGTAGAACACCTGCATCATCGCTTGAAACAGCCGTTTGACCAGTCGCTCGGTGAAGGGGTCGTTCTCCTGCGCGGGCGTGAAGGTCAGGTCGATATCCGAGAAGGGGGCAAGGTCGCGCCTGCCGTAGCCGCCTGTGGCGAACACAGCGAGCGGGCGTTTCGGCGGCGCAGGAGCCTCTTGGGACGCTTGCGCCCACGCCCGCTGGTACAGCGCACGCAGCGTGTTGTCCAGCGCGGTCGCGTACTGGCGCATCCACGCTTCGATGGGCGCGTCGGTCGCAAACAGCGCGTCGATCAGATGGCGACGCGCCTGCACCAACTGCTGCGCGATTGGCTCGTGCGTTTCGGGGACAACAACGCGCATCGCAAAGTAGTGTACCCGTCGCCGGGGGCTTGAGTGCCTATGGTTTGCAATCGCGGGCGAGCCGCAAGTGCAACTGCGCTCCCTCCTAGCAAGGGTACATCGCTTGAGTTCGTAGCGCGCGAGGCGTTAGCTGGCAGTAAGTGTCTCTGCGTTAGCTTTTCGATATGCCCCCCTCCTAACCTCCCCCGTGGACGGGGGAGGAACTCCCTCCCCGCCCGCGGGGAGGGTTGGGGTGGGGGCTTGATGCTTAAATCTCACTGCATAGGCACTTAATATACCAGAGGAACCTGGAGGAGGACTGATGAACTTTGCCTGCGGGATTGGTCTTCGCCTGAACGATTAGGGCAGACACGGGGGGTCTGCCCCTACAGGCGGCGCGCCTGCATGTGCGATAGGAACCCTGTTCAGTGTCGCGAATCGAGCCTACCATGCGTACGGTCCTTCTGGGTCTAACGGCGGCGATGCTGATAGTTGGGGCGACTGTGCGTCATGAGGCGCCCATCGCTGTCGAGACCCACATGCTGCCGATGCGCGACGGCACACGCCTGGCGACCGATGTGTACCTGCCGAGCAGCCCGCCGCCGTACCCCGTGATTCTGATTCGCACGCCCTACGACAAAAACGCGCTGAAACCCATCGGCGAGGACGGCGCACGGCGCGGCTACGCCGTCGTGGTGCAAGACACGCGCGGGCGATTCGCCTCCGAAGGAGCGAACCTGCCGTTCGAAGGCGACGGCTGGTGGGAGAACCGCGCCGACGGCGTAGACACGATCGGGTGGATTGCCCGCCAAGCGTGGTGCAACGGCAAAATCGGCACTTGGGGCGGCTCCGCGCTGGGCATCAACCAACTGATGCTGGCAGGCGCGGGGGCGCGACCGCTAACATGCCAGCACATCACCGTCGCCGAGCCGAACCTGCACCAGTCGCTGTTTCCCGGCGGGGTGTTCAAAAAGTCGCTGGTGGAGGACTGGCTGCGCATTACGCAGCACGCGCCCGACGCGCTGGCGCACTGGACGCGCCATCCCGCCTACGACGCCTTCTGGCAGGCGCGCGATGTGAACCGCCGCTACCGATTCGTGGACGCGCCCGCCGTGCATATCGGCGGCTACTACGACATCTTCGCGCAGGGCACGATCGACGCCTTTATGGGCTACCAGACGCGCGGGGGGCGCAACGCGCGCGGCAGGCAGAAACTGCTGATGGGTCCGTGGGCGCACGGCGTTCTGCAAAAGCGCGTCGGCGAACTGGAGTTCCCCAACGCCGACCAGCCGCCC
>Ga0308310_1000204_pt1 | contig 23948 bp, 20 predicted proteins | sample HotsprSampleMS65_FD_203672 | JGI IMG/M metagenome (GOLD analysis project Ga0308310, IMG submission 203672) | Hot spring phototrophic mat microbial communities from Mushroom Spring, Yellowstone National Park, Wyoming, United States - 20090730_MS65 ...
GAGTCCTCCGGTTCGATATATCCAACCTTCTATTTTAAGTCGAGATTGTACTGGATGTCCCACATATGACCGGTCCTGGCGGAAGACTAGTCTTGAGCCAACGTCCCGAAGCCTTGCCGAGAGGAAAAGTCGCTCCATACGGAACGAAGTCAATTTATCTCGTTTACGGGCTGGTGCTCCTGGCTTATTTGCCTGCAGGGGAGGGCCAGGTTTTCCGGAGGAATAGCGGCAGGTATGGCGGAGAAAAGGCAGTTTAACTGGAGATGGGGGGCACAAGCCGGGCGATTGGGAAGCCTCGCCCCAAGTCAATAGAAAAGCGTTGAGCGAAGAATTGGACCTTTTGGGAATCCGGGCTGGGAGAGGGTCCAGATTTTCTCTGCCTCAGCAATGACCGGGAGGCCTGGGGTCGCTCCGGCGATCCTGACATAAACTCTTAGCTTCTAAAACTCTCAGTTTCTTAAGGGTGACCTACCTGGCAGCCGGTCCCCTTCGGGCTATACGGAAGCATTACTTTACCCTGACTTTCCGCCTTGTCCGGAAACCTTAAAGTGGTGGGGTCCATTTGCCGGGGGGAAACTGTCCTGAGGTAAAGGCCGTTGGTATATGGGATAACTGGCCCCACGAGAAAAAAGACCGGTTTTTCCCGGTTCTCCCCTCGGGGAAAATTTCTTCGGGATTTTCGGGCACTCAGGCCCATCGACAGGAGGCAAAAAACTATCCGAGAGGGACTCGAAGCCCGCTCGAAAATTCTCTACCTTGGTCGCCACAGTGTAGATAAAACTAAAACTATGCAGATAAAAGTGCAGAGATGCTCAAAATGTTTATAGAGGTGCTCGAAATGTTTAACCCTTTTCTTCTGTGGGCATGGTTTTCCAGACCAAATGGGAACGGCAATCGGCCTTGACCCCGCAAATGTCCTGCTCCGCGTGGAAACACACAGCCATTGCTTATTCAAAAAGGTGTCCTCAACTCAAAGGCGGCCCGACGAAGTGGATTTGCAGACCGACCTACTATGGTGTAAACAAATCCCCTCACAATAGGGGGCAACGCGGAGGCTTTGGAAGGGGGTAATTGACAAGGCTTTCGGAGAGCAAGGTGGGCCTCTTTACGTTTGGGCCTATTTCCCGTGCTTCTTTTCCCTTTGTCCATCGACAACGTGGCTCGGGACAATTCGTCTGGGCCAGAAACAACCTCGGGGATTCGAACCCTCGGATGCACCCAATAGGTTAAGGGGACGGTATTATTCCACCCATAGGAGTTGCCCTAGGTGCTACCTCGTTGCTGTAGGCTGTTGCTTGATCTTTTTCCCCGCAGGCTACCGATTGTTTGGTAAGTGGGCTAGGAAAGCCTGGAGCCCGCCGAAGTTCAAGGGCCCACTCCGGACTGAGCCACGGGGAAGTACCAAACGGCGGCCTCGTCGAGGACTCGTTTATTGACCCCGGCAGGAAGGTGGAGTTCAATGGAAAGATTATGAAAAATTTGTGCCTCTCCAGGCCGTGTCTAGGGAGATCCGGCAGAGGATGATTGGCTCCTTTTCGGAGGGAGGGGCATTTGTTTCCTCGACGGGAGGGGTATTGGCTCGGTTGGGCGGCGGTTGGAATTCTGGGTTGTTGTTTTCCAAATTGTTGGAAGCGGTGTGGGTCGGGACCGGCCGCAGCGGTTCCGATTGCCGAGTGTTGAGCTCGAATTTTATGGGTTGCCGCCAACTGACCGAGGGTGCCTTTTTTCGGGCCTGTCGGTGCGAATCTCGGGTCCGTCCCGGGGCAGTTAGGTCTGGGCAATCGGGGAAGCACTCGCCAAGTCAAGGCCGTTAAAGCTGGATCATTCCCTTTGTTGTTTCCTGGCTTGGCAGGGGGAATGGAAGCTATAAAATCGCGACTTAACGCTTGGTTAGGAATTTGACAGTCGGCAGGCCGGTTGGCTTGGGAACGGTCTGTTGAGGCATCAAAGGGGCCCGGGGCAGCCCGGGTTGCCGGAGCATCTTCTGCTTGGCGGTTTATGCTTTCCTGAACTTGGGGTGCGGATAACCCCCATGTTTTTTCCGCGGTTGTAGATTAAGATATCCGCCAGGCAAGCGAAATTATCGTAATCGGGGAGGTCATCGTGGGGGGCAAGACCTGGGGGTAAGAAGCCATAAGGCCCGCAGGCAAGGGGAAACGATTTTAACGTTTAGCTAAACGTGATCGGGTTCCTTTCCTTCGTTGGCCGAGTGAGCTGGGAATGCTGTGCTTCCAACCGTGGAGCTTGGAAGACGCCGGATTGCTAAGATCGGTAAATTGGCAAACATCGATTCTCGGAAGATCCCCAGAGCTGCCGAGAAAAAACTTGGATACACCGCAAGTGGGCTGAGTTTTGCCCGCCAGTATTAAAAAAGTATGTGGAGTCGGGGGTTGACAGTTGGCGGTATTGAGTCCTTAATGGTTGCTATTACGCTGCTTGTCTGCAGCCCCTAGAGGGTGGGACAATCGCCCGCGGCGATTGACCGGGTGGGTCTACCTACAGGAGTATTCCGGATGGCTAAAGAGCGACGGTTAAAAGTCAGCGAAGTGGGCGATGTAACCATCGTGCATTTTGTGGACAATCGCATCACCGAAGAGTTGGGCATCCAGGAGATAGGCCAGGAACTGGTAGATCTGGTGGAGCGGGAGGGCCGCAACAAGTTAGTGCTCAACTTTTCCAACGTCGGTTTCATGTCCAGTGCCGCGTTGGGGAAGCTTATCACTTTAAACAAAAAGGTGAAGGCCAAAAACGGAAAGCTCCGTCTTTGCTGTATTCGGCCGGAGATTCGCGAAGTATTCACTATCACCAAGTTGGATCGTCTTTTCGAGATTTACGACACCGAGTCGAAAGCGTTGGAAGGGCTCTAATTTCATCGCTTTCCTGAGGCGGGGCGGAACGAAGGCGGTGCCTTGGGGTGAGCCGGAAGCTGGAAGCTTTCCGGATCGATTAGCTTTGACACCTGCCGAAGCCGCACTTTGGCCTGTTAAATCCCAATGCTTTTCCGGGACGGGGATGCTGGAATGGGTGTCTCCTTCAGTCGATTCGCGCAAAATCTCACGGTCGAGACGGCATTTAATGTCCTGGCTCGGGCAAAACAACTAATGGCCCGGGGAAAGGATATTGTGGAGCTGGAGATTGGGGATAGTCCTTTTCCTTCCACGCTACATGCTAAATTGGCCGGTAAGGCAGCTATTGACGCGGATCTGACGCATTACTGTCCTTCCGACGGTCTGCCGGAGGTTCGGGAGGCCATTGCCCGCTATATGTCGGCTCGGTATAGGGTGGAGATTTCTGCGGGCAATGTCGTCGTTGGGCCGGGGGCAAAAATATTCGAGCTTTTTTTCTGTCAGCTCTTTTTGGATCCGGGGGATGGAGTCCTTGTGTTCAGTCCCTACTTTCCCACCTATGTGCCGAACATTTTGAGTCGAGGGGCACGGATTTGCTTTTCGCCGCTGCGACAGGAGCGAGGCTTTCGGCCAGACTTACGTGAGGTGGAACGCTTCTTGGCGGAGGATCCCCGGCCGAAGGCGATCTTCCTCAATAGTCCTCACAACCCTACCGGGGGAGTGGCAACGTGGGAGGACTTGGAAGGGTTGGCCCGGCTTATTGCTGGCCGTCCGGTAGCCATCTTCAGCGACGAACCCTACGACCGAATGGTATGGCAGGGAGAACACCGGAGTCTCATTCAGATTCCGGAGATGCTCGAGCAAACGCTTGCTGTGTATACGTTCAGTAAATCTTACAGTATGAGCGGGTGGCGGGTGGGGTATGGAGTGACTTCCGCCAGAATTGCTTCGATGCTCGGTCAGCTGATCAACACCACCTTGTCGTGTACCCCTCCTCTTGTTCAGTTGGCAGCGAAGGCTGCCCTTGAGAACGACGAGGAAGAAAGCCACCAAATGATGGCCCGCTTTCGTCGTAAGGTGGAACTCTTAGTGGACGGACTCAACCGGATTGAGGGCGTCCATTGTTTGATGCCGGGCGGTACCTTCTACGTGTTTCCCCGGGTCGCTCCCATATGTAATCGTCTGGGAATTACCTCGCACGGCTTGGCTTTATACCTGCTGGAAGAGGCGGACGATCAGTTTGGAGTGGCATGCTTGGGTGGTGAATGTTTTGGGGAGGCAGGGCACGGTTTTCTCCGTTTCAGTTGTGCTGCAGAAGATGAGCGAATTCTCCAGGCAGTTGCCTTTCTTCCCGAAGCGTTCGATCGGGCCAATCGAGTCCAAAGATTTTTGGAAAACCATCCAGAGTATCGCCTGTCCGCCCCGTATCCAAATGAATAACGGCGGTGCTTAATCTCGCCAAAAAAGCTATGCAGAAAGGAGTGCCTATAAAACCGGAAATCAGGAGGTGGCCACAAGACCAAAGTGCTTGCGCTTGGGACAACCCTAAGGGATTGCCATCTAAGTTTTCTTTGCGAAAGTGCTTGTCACATTTCGACGTTTGTGGTAAATTGTGACTATCTCCTAAGTGCTGAAAACTTTTGGCTGCTGCTTGGCCGGAGGGTTCTCAGGAGAGTGTTGGGGGCTTTTGGGTTCTCAAGCGATAGTGCCCAGCTTTTTGAGATTTCCGGAGTGTTTGCCCAACATCCATGGTGAGCCTTTCGCTTTGCATAAGCACCTGCATAAACATGTAGTTTCAGAAAGCCTTTGGTTCGTTTTAAACTCTCAAAACCCTTTCCGTGTCTTCGGAGCATCCCCGGCGAGGAAAGTCCCAGGAAAGTATTAGCCGCCGGAAATTAACGGGGGTCTTGGCCAGGTCATTGGTTCCGATGACAAGGGCATGAATCGAAATCGGGAGGGCGCTGCGGGAGGCAAAGCGGCGGTACCCGACGCGGCGCAGGAGGCTCCCCCTCCCACTTTTTTCGACTTTTTAGGAAATAGAGCGAATCCTATTTTTCGAAAAGGGGGCGAAATCAAGTTTTTGAGAAAGGAAGCAAAGTCCAAACTCAAGCGGTCTGAATGTCGGTCTTTCAGGAGAAGGCTTCTCATTGGAAATCGGGAGACATAGACCTGAAAACAGTGAATGTTTTATCATCACGGGACTATCGGGGCGGGAAGTAAATTTTCGTTCATGTGATACTTTTTGTGCAGGTTCTTAGAATCAGGTCGTTGCCGGTGGGGTATTGCCTGCTAGGACTTGGGTCGAATCTTGGAAATCGGGAGGAGAATCTTCTTAGAGCTGTCGATCTCCTCGGACGCACGGAGGGGATTCGAATCATTTCCCGAAGTCGGTGGTACGAGAGCAAGCCGGCCGGAGGCCCCCGCCAAGGCAAGTTTTTGAATGGTGCCCTTCTTATTGAAACCTCGTTGGCTCCCCACGAGTTGTTGAAGGTAACACAGGCGATAGAGCGTGCTCTCGGCCGCAGGTCAAAGGTTCGCTGGGGGCCTAGAACGCTGGACATTGATTTGCTTCTCTTTCAGGATGTGGTACTCCAAGATTCCCAGCTTTGCCTGCCTCATCCCCGGATGGGTTTTCGGCGATTTGTGCTGGAGCCGGCTGTCGAAGTTGCTCCCATGGTTCGCCATCCTGTTTTTGGGTTGACTTTGTACCAGCTTCTGGAACATCTCAATCAAGCAGTTCCTTACTTGGCCATCACGGGCCCGCCGGGTTGTGGTAAGTCCTCTTTGGTTCGCCGTTTACGAAACCAAGCCAAGCTCAAAGGTGTTACCCACCCCGCCGGAAGTTACGCGGATGCCGAACTGCCGGCCTCCCCGGTGGGTGTGTTGCCGCCGGCCGGGTGCGGCAAAGGTCGGCTTTTGCGACGTGCTCTCCGTCGGGAAATGCGGACGTTGCTTCGGCGGCAGTATTTCTTGGAGCGGCTTGCCAAGCGGTATGAGGGCAAAAATATTCCCGGAGTGCGTTGGCTGACAGATTTTTGGCCATGGGAGGCTGCAGCTTTCTTCAAGGTTCTTCGCCGCTGGGCCCGTCGCTGGCCGAAGGATGCCCGGACTTTGGTCCGCCTGACCGCCCAGCAAGTCCTCGACATGTTGGAAGAGCAAGCCCCCAGGCCTAAGCTTGTTGTCCACCTGGACTATTCCCCAAGCAGGCTTGGTCAAATTGCCGAGGAACGAGCCGGTCTTGTAACCCTTAATTTTCCTGGACCTTCCGGGGTGGTCCGGTTCAAGCAATTGGCTGCCGCGTTGCGAAAGGAAGTTTCCCGGCCGGGGCGAGGACCCTGGCTTCGGTTGGTCAATCCCACATTGGAGGAGGCTGAAGAAGAAATTCGGGCGGCCATCCTCGCCATGGGTTGAAGCTGTGTGGGCGGAATTGGCCGCTGTTGGGTCTCCTCCAAAATCTCTCGAGGGTTGAAGTTTTTCCCACCCCGTGACTCTGCTTTTTTACCCCTTCAATTCCAGCTTTGTATCCCAGGCCGATCTCCTGCCAACTCTTTTGCCCGAGACCTCTTCCAAACCGTTTTGGTCCCTTGCGATAATGCTTTCGGAGAGGCCGGGGTCGGCTCATTTAGTTCGAGGGTGTTTAGGAGGGTCATGGAATTGGGCAGCATTTGACGGTCAGAAGTACGATGGGGTAGTGCCTGAGGTTCCGGCAGGAGAAAGAACCGCAAATTGGCGGGAAGGTCCTTGAGGGAAAGTTTAGGTAAGGGGAAATCTCGCAATTAGGGAGGCGGGATGATCGGCAGGCTCGGAACGCAGTCGGACTTATTCCTCGACTGCTGCGAACTTTTCGGAGCTTACTTGAGATTTGCCGGCAAAGGGTACTTGCAAATTTTGGTTTTTCGGCCGGTGTGCTCCACGTTTGGAGGGGATTTTCCGCACATTAAGGAATTAAGGAACTCTTTGGGCAGAAAAATTGGGAGGCAGGGCACCCCAGGTATTCCTCTTGGGTGTTCAAACCGGCAGGGACGGAGCTCCCAAGCCGGATCTGGATGCAGGGAAGTGCAAACATGGCGGTGGAGTACCCCGGCCGGGAAGTTTGCCCGCGGATAGGGCTCCGCTTGTTTTGCTTTGAAGTGCTCCCATCGGTCAAAGTTCCTGAAAAACTCTCTGGGTGTATCGAGGTCTTTGCGATGAAGTGTGAAACATCCCGGCCTAAGCTTTTTCGGGCGGTAGCCGCTTTGCGGGAATTTTTGCTTCCCTGGCGGCGAGCGGGAAAGCGGATTGGGTTCGTGCCCACTATGGGGGCCCTTCATGAGGGACATCTGAGTCTGGTGCGGGCTAGCAAGGCCGACACTGACTGCACCGTGGTTTCTATCTACGTGAATCCCACGCAGTTTGGACCCAAGGAAGATTTTGCCCGCTACCCACGAGATTTAGATCGTGATATGGAGCTTTTAACCCGCGAGGGTGTAGAGGCAGTTTTTGCTCCTGAGGATATTGAGATGTATCCTCCCGGCTACAACACTTGGGTGGAGGTCAAAGGTGTTTCCGAGCCGTTGGAGGGGGAGTGTCGTCCGGGGCATTTTAGCGGCGTGGCCACCGTGGTGCTTAAGCTCTTCAACATTGTGCAACCGGATGTGACCTACTTTGGAGCCAAAGATTACCAGCAGTCCCTGGTAGTCCGGCAGTTGATTCGCGACTTAAACTTGCCTATCGAGCTCAAAGTTCTTCCCACGGTTCGAGAGCCAGACGGACTGGCTATGAGCTCGCGGAACTCCTATCTCAGTCCCGATGCCCGCACCCGTGCCACGGTGTTATGGAAAAGTCTCCAGAAGGCCCAGGAATTGGTTGCTCAGGGCCATAGGGATCCCAAGCTCATCCTGGAGGCTATGCGGCAGACTATTCTTTCCGTGCCGGGCACTTCCATCGATTATGTCGTCCTTGTGGACCCGGAAACTTTGACTCCGGTGTCCCGGGTCACTGGTCCCACTTTGGCCGCGGTAGCTGTGCGGCTAGAGGGTACCCGTCTTATCGATAACCTCCTCCTGCAACTGTAGGAACTTGGCCTCCACGCGGAGCCGGCCTTGGGGCTTTCGCACGGTTCATCAAGGCCGTAGCGGTACTTTGGTTGGATGCAGGGGCCGCTCTTCGGAAAACATCCGGTGTTCAAGCCGCGGCAAGAAGTCCCAGTTTTAAGGCATTACCGTGTTTGTGGGATCCTTCATCCTTTGTCAACTTCGGGCATGGGCCAGGTTTCTCGTCGGGTGTCGGTTGACAGGAGCTGGCCAGTTGGCAAGGGCTGTTTCGGGCCCTTATCGGTCGGCGATCCTCTGGAGTAACGGAAAACTTGACCAAACTCGGAGGTCTTGTTGCCAACCGGCCATAGTTGCCAAATGTGGAGCCGAAGGTAATATCTCCCTACGGTCTCACAGGGGCTGAGATGGTTGCGAAGGTTAGTGCTTTCCCCTGAGTGGCCGAAGTTGGGAATGTCCCGAAGGGATCTTTTTGTAGTCCCTCAGACCACCGGAAATCTGTGCGGCTGGGGAAAGTCCCCTGTGATAATTTCCCCGGGTATGTATTGCGTCTCCCGGGGTTGAGCCGCTCGAGGCGTCCCGGACGCGAGCTAGGACACCTGCTTTCTGGCTGACCTTTTCCCCTGCTAGGCAAAACGAAACTTGTCGAGGGACTGGACTCCGGTATCGGAGGACTTGACTCCGGTGTCAAGGGACTTGGCTCCGGTGTCAGAGGACTTGGCTCCGGTGTCAGGGGACTTGACTCCGGACAGCCCCCGCATTAGTTTGAGTCGTGACAGTCGTGCCAGGCCACCGTCTGTGGTCGGCAGCTGGGTGCTCGCCGCAGGGTTTCCGGAGCGAATCGGCGGGGGCAAGTGCAATGGGCTTGAAGTGCGAAAACTTTACTGCGGGGCAGTGGGGGCAGATTTCGGGGCAATCTCGGAGCTCCCGTCGTGGTGACTTTTCCCGCATCATCTGTGCCACGGGATCACTTTGGGCGGATTTCCTATCTTGTGGCGGAAAAGTGTTTGTCCCGCAAGTTTGCAGACGAGGTGTCACTTCATGGCTCCCGGCGGGGGTACGTGCGGGTAATTTCCGTTCTTGGTGTCTCACCGATCTTCGCCCATCACCGAAAGAGTCGAATCTGCGGCTTTCAGCCACTTTTGTGTCCCTTTCTTTTGCCACGATGACTTGGTCTTCCTTTGCCCGCATGGGTTGGTTCCTCGGTTGTCATAATTTGCCCACCTTTGTCGTATCCACTATAAGGATGTCCCCGGACCGGGGCACTAGGCCGTTGGCGGACGTAGTCGGAGAACCATGCCTAAAAGTGGGATCTTGAAAGATGGGTGTTTTTTGGATAGGCCGGCCGGTGTTGAGGGTTGTGGGCCATAGAGGCATTGAGTTGGGCCGGCTGGTTAACCCCTGGCCTGGGTCGGTGATTAAAAGGCAATAACGTTCCGGTGATCGACGAGAAGCCGGGTGTCCCCAAAGGAGGCAATAGGCAGGGACGTACAAGCATGAAGAAGTTTCTTATCCTTTTAGATACCCCGGGGATCAAGCAGTTTGTTTTCGGGACGGATCCTCTTGCGGAGATCCGCGGAGCCAGCGCGCTGCTGGATCGCCTGAACCGGGTGGAGATGAAAAGAGTGTTCGAGGATGCATTCCCGGGACAGGTCCAGGAGGCCTATGCCGCCGGCGGAGCCGCTCAATTTGTGATCACTGCGGAGAATCGGCAGATTGTGACCAACGTTTTGGAACGGCTGGCGGCCCTCTACGCGGAACAAACCGGTGGGGAAGTGCAACTGTTGTGGGGAATTGGGGAGCTTGCAGGGGACGGCCCGGAGGGTTATCGGGCCGCACTGAAGGCTGCCTTTTCCGATCTCGCTTGGCAGCGATTTTCGGCCCGAGAGCAAAGGGCGGTCCTTACTTTTCCCCTAGCGGTGGAGTGTGAATCGACTTCCTACCTGCCGGCCACCCAAACCTGCGTTTGGGCCGGCGAAATTCGCCACATCTGTGAAGCCTCTAGTCGTAAGTACAAAGAAATTTCCGAAGTAGGCCGGGGCCGATTGTGGGCAGAGTTCATAAAGACCTTGGAATTGCCCCAAGGCATCAAACAGGATCCTGACGCTCTTCGCTGTTCTACTTTACAAGAAATCGGGACTTACTCTAGAAGCCGAAGTGGTTACCTCGGTCTGGTGTATGCCGATGGCAATGCCATGGGCCGGCTTGTTCAGGAGCTTGAATCTGTTGAGGTGGCCCGGGCTTTCAGCACCCTAGTGGACGGAAGCATCCGTGATGCTTGTCACCAGGCATTGAAAGAGTTGTTTAAGGAAGTGATTACCGAAATTTCTATCCGATCGCTTAGTACTTCAAAGGTAGCGGTAAAAATTCCCGTCGATATTCTTCTCCTCGGCGGAGATGACCTTGTGGTGGTTCTGCCCGCGGAAATGGCGATTCCTTTTGCCGTGAGAATGAGCGAACTGTTTGAAGAATTTTCTCTGCGTCGGCAGGAAGAGCTGGCAGAGCCGGCTCGGAGCTTTTTCGGACAAAGACTGGGCGGCCATGGGCTGACGGTTTCTTGCGGGGTAGTGATCGCACCTTCTCGATTCCCATTTTACCTTCTGCTGGATTTGGCGGAGGAGTTGTTGGCCTCGGCCAAGAAAGGTGGGAGTCGCGATCCGAAGGCCAGGCGGTATTGGGTACCTTCTTACATCGATTTGCACATTCAGGGGGGATCGGCTGTGCATGACCTCCATGCCATTAGGCGGGAGGAATACGGGGTGGGTACTGCCTACGTTCGCACATTGCGTCCTTATCGCCGGGATAGGCTCCAGACCCTCTGTGCCACGGCAGCCAGGTTGCGAGAGGTGGGCATACCGCAAAGTAAACGGCATGACCTGCTGGAAGCAGCCCTGGAGCCGCGTCCCCGGCAGGCGGAATGGAAGGCAAAAGAACTTTTTGGCCGACTGGGAGGGCCTTACCGCAAACAGCGGTTAGCTTTATTCGATGCATTGTGCCAGCTAGCACCGATGGACCTCAATGAGTTTCCATGGGTCCGCTGGGATGGGGGCTGGGCTACTGCCTTGGCCGATTTGATGGAAATTTACGATTTCGTGGTCTAGGAAAAGGAGTCCAGGGGAAGCGATGAAGGCTCAATGGCACCATCTGGAGATAAGGTTTTCGGTGCGGTGGAAGAGTCCCTGGCATGTGGGAAGTGGGATGGGGACTGTGGGAGTGGACCGGCTGCTGCGTTCTCGGGTAGCCTGGGTGGGGGAAAGGGCGTCGGGTCGCCGGGTTCTCCGCCGGGTACCCTATGTGCCGGGGTCACAGCTCAAAGGGGTGCTCCGGCATCAATGTGAGCGGCTGTACGCTGCTTGGGCCAGCAAGGTAATCCCGGTGCATGTCCTATCGGCAACACCGCCGAAAGAGCTATTGGATCACTTCCGTCCAATAGCCGAGTCGCCCCTTCTTATCGACCGATTGTTCGGTAGCCGCTTCCAGGGGGAATGCCTTTTTGTGGAAGATGCGATCCCTGAGGATTGGGATGAGCGCGCGTCGTTCATCATGGGCCGAACCGCGCTCGACCGAACCACGGGAACCGTTCGGGAAGGTACTCTCTTTTTTACCCAAGTGAGTTCAGGATCGTTTCCGCCGCTCCGTAGCCGGATTATCGGCCGACATCCCCCCGGAACCATCACCCAAGATGAAAACTGCTTTCCCTTCGAATATGCCCTGCTAGTAGCAGCACTGATGACTATTGAGGTCTTGGGGGCAGACAAAAGTGCCGGGTTTGGGCATTGTCAGATTTCGATAGAGAACATCCGCTGGAATGAGCATAGCAGTGTTTCGGTGGCGGAAGCAGTGCGCCCGCTTGAGGATCCGGAGTGGCCGGAGCTTGCCGAATTGATCCGGGCAGAGTGAGTGTCGACGGTTGGCTGAGGGTAGTTTTCAGCTGGTACCCAGCCGGAAAGAAGGGTCCTCGGAACCTGCTTCTCGGCGGAAAAGAATGCCGTCTTAGGTCGAAGTGGGAGAGGTTAAGGGAATTGGCCGTACAAAGGGAGCTTGAGGGGATGCCACGGTATATGGTGGAGGCCGAGCCTGAGTCACCCGTCGTTCTTCGGCGAGAAAGGCAGTCCCAGCGTTCCGAAGGGATTGAGTATGTTCCAGGCACTCAGGTCCGGGGTGCTTTTGCCCGAATCTACCTGTGGCAGCGAGGGGAAGCGGATGCCACTTTTCAACGGATATTCGCGGAGGGAGGGCAATGCCGATTCGGCCCGCTAGATCCGGGTAATGCCTACTTCCCAAAGACTGCCTATTCATGTAAGCGGGTGCCGGGGTTTAAAGTTAATTCGCAGCGAGGGGATGGCGGGCATGGGGTAGTTGATTTGCTGCCGGTGATTGCTCGGTGGAGTCTCACCGGCCAATCCCCGCGGCCGGTGCGGTGCCGCCAGTGCGATCACGACCTGAAGCCGATGACCGGCTTCTATTTTCGTGCACCAGATGGCACGTGGAGCGATCTTCGGCATCGGTGGCGGCGGTTGGCGATGGCCCATGTGGGGATTGAGCGGATCTTTGGGACAGCTGCCGAATCCATTTTCTTTCACCTCCCGGCGTTGGAACCTAATCCAGAATCGACAGACGATTCTCCAGCTCCCGTTCTCTATGGTTGGATTGATACCGAGAGGGAAATTATCGAACTTCTTCAAGAGCTTCTGCGGGCGGAAGGGAATGTTCTGCGGATTGGTCATGCCCGAACCCGAGGCTATGGACGCCTGAAAGTGCGAATCCATGATCAGCCGCTCGAAAATGCTTCCGACTGGGAAGAATGGAACCGAAGTTTCTTAGAATATCTCGGGCCGGGTCTGGATCCCGAAAATGATTTTCTGTTCACATTGGATTTTCCTACCGGGGCTATTTTGGTGGATGATCTCCTTCGCTACACAGTGGACCCCTCCCAAATGGTGCCATGGCTTCCGCGGTTGGGCACGCAATCACCAGGGAGAAGTCCCCGGCAAATTTCGCGGGTGGATTTCGCCTCGGGAGAAATTCAGTTTGTAGCAGCTGTTACCCAGCACGAGCGGGTGCGAGGGTGGAATTTTGCTCACGGACTACCTCGAACCGACGAATGGATGGTCTGCCGCGGAGCCGTATATGCCTACTTGTATCGTGGAAATAGCCAAGGAAAGCAGGAGCTCGTTGATCGGCTTTGGAATCTTCAAAATCACGGGGTCGGCATTCGCCGCCCGGAAGGCTTCGGAGCAGTCGTGATTAATGACCCATTCCATGTGCAATTTGGGGCCTCCGGGAGAAACGGAGAGGAGGTTGAGCCATGAATTCGGAGCTTCAAGAAGAACGGCATTCAGCGGTCCTGCCTCTGCATCTGGTGAGGAAAGCCGATGAGTTTCTCGACGAAGAAGCTCAACAGAAAAAGTTTGCCGATCTGGGCAGGAAATTCTACAAAGCTTTCAGTGAAAAAGCCGGCGGACGGTCAGGGGAATCGCAGCCGGTAAGCAGCCAGTTGCGGAACTTGCAGCAGATTGCTGTCTCCGCTTCGCGGTTTTCGGACATCCCCAACTTTGTAAAGCGGCAAATGGGCCGGGCAGGCAAGACCGCCGAGCCTTGGCGGCAGGTGGGAGAGGAGATCCTCGAACAACTTGAGGATCTGGCAAACCACGCCAGTAAGCTTTCCAACGACCCAAAACACCGGTTCCTGTTGCGGCTCTATTTGGCTCGCGGGTGGATTCGGGCCATGGTGGGCGGATACATGTTCGAGAAAGCTCGTTCCGAAATGGGTCTTTTTGAAGAGGATTAGAAAATGGACATCGAATGCTTACTGGACGATCTGATCGTTCAAGAGGCAGTTCGCCTGGCCGAAGAGTTCATCCAGTCCTATCCCGAGTTCCAGAGTGAAAAGGACAGAGAGTGGCCCATTTCTCGATCTCAGCTAAGTGGTCTGGTCCATATTGCCCGGAATGAACCGGAGAAACTGGTGGAATTTGCCGAGCACCAGGCCGAAAAGGCCGTGAGGTCAGGATCCGCGAGGGGAAGGTTCGGCACTACGGAACCGGACAATCCCAAGGAGAGGTTTTGGAAGCTCATCAAAGAGATCGTACAGGGAGATACGAAAGGGAAAAGGTGGTCCCTGGAGAAGGTTCGGCGGGAGTGCATACCTTCGAACTTACTCTTGGAATCTGCCGAGACACCCCAGGCCAAAAAGGAGCGGGAAGTTAAATTGCGGGAATGGGAAAAACAATGGAATCGTGAGGTTTTTCCAGTGTTCTTTCGTACCTTTGTATCTCATCTTCTGTACCGAGCGGGGCGTGGTGGTTTGGGTGGAAGTCGAAGGAGCAAAGGGCGGTAAACCAGGCATATTTTCGCGGGATCTATTTGAAAGGAGCACTCTGCAGGCGATAGGGGACCTCGAGCATGAGTTTGGGGACGGTTTTTTCCGAATACCTCCGTTTAAGGAGGAAATTGCGGATCGAGGCTGTGTTGGTCTTCGACACAGCTTGGCGGATCGGTAGTGGCCGGGAAGGTCCGACTTCTGATCTGGGAGTCCTGCTAGATTCCTACGGGTTGCCGATCCTCCCGGGTTCTTCCATTAAGGGCCGGCTACGGTGTACTTGCGAAGCATTAGCCCCGGCATTGGGGCTCCGAGCGTGCCTGCTGAATGTCCAGGCCAGTGGCGTGGAGTGTGCCAGCGACGTCCAATGGTTCAGCCGACACCGGGAGGAACGGAAACGGGCATTAGAAGAAGGGACGGAAAGATTCCTCCGGTGGGTGGAAGCACGTACGTGCGATGTGTGCAAACTTTTTGGCTCACCGGTCCGGGCTGCCAAAATCCGCTGTAGTGACGGTCAGCTTTTGGATGCAAGCACGGTTGTCATTCAAGTTCGCGATGGGGTGGTAATTGATCGTGATAGTCATACTGCCGCGGAAGGCCTCAAGTATGATTACGAAACAGTTGTGGCCGGGACGAAGTTCCGAATATTCTTCGATCTGGAAAATCCGACCTTGGCAGACGAGGCATTGTTTGGAGCAGCATTGTTCGAATGGGCTGACGGGTCGACCTTAGGCGGTTTTACCAGTCGCGGACTGGGCCGGTTTCACTTGGAAAAGATAGAAATTTTCGGCGTGGATATGGAAAACCCCGAGGAACGTGTCCGCTATCTTACTTCCCCCGACCCTGCCCGCCGATGGACGAATCGGGGGTCTTGGGAGAGCTATTTCGGCGAGAAAATCCAGCAGCACCTCCAAACCAAGCAATAAACGTGCGGTGAAAGCATTAGGAGGAAGTCCTCATGTTGCGGCGTTGGGTCTGTCAAGCGGATTTGGAAGTGGAGATCGAACCTATCGATCCTGTCCTGATCAAGAGCGGTTATGCCACGCTGGACGGGCCGGATATGGTGCCGGTGAGCACCCTCCGAAACGGGAAAACGGTGTATTATTTTCCTGGGACGAGTCTCAAGGGAGTTTTCCGCAGCCATTTCGAGCGAATCGCGCGCACTCTGGCTCCCGGCAGTGTGTGTATCCCATACTATGACCCTAAAAGACAAGCCGACCTCCGACCGCCGGTAGATTCGGAGGCCGAGAGTTTCGGGTGTGGGTTCCGCGAAGCAGGCGGGGGGCGTCCGGATAACTCGGCCACGGCTTATTTGGAGTCTTGCCCAGCTTGCCGGATGTTTGGTTCCTTACGATTTGCCGGGCGGCTGTCTTTCAGCGATGCCTTTCCCTTAGCGGGAAAAGAACCGGTAGCCTCCACCCGGACGGGTATCGGGATCGATCGCTTCACTGGGGGGGTAGTGAAAAATGTCCTCTTTGAGCTTTTAGCTCTAGAAGGGGGAGCTTTCTTGACCCATGTGCGGCTAGTCAACTTTGAGCAGTGGCAGCTGGCAGCTTTGCACATGCTCCTTGAAGATTTGGAAAGCGAAATGATTGCTTTGGGCTCCGGCCGAAGCCGCGGGTTTGGCCGAGTTCGAGGAACAGTCCGCAAATATCAGCTTTTCTACATCAGCTCCACACCTTCTTTTTTAGCCCTTTGGGACCTTGCTACCGAGGCAGAGCGGAAAGCTTACGGTCTTTGCGAGTGGCATCCCCCGGAGCCAATCCCGTTGCCGGAGGGAGTACGCCGAGGAATCCGATGGTGTTACGATCTATCCGCCGATTGGGCAGACCGTATGCGGCCGTTGGCCGGCAGCCTAGAGTCGTGCTTGTCTCGGCAGAGGCCTCTAGGAACCGTTTCCGGGAGGATAGGAATCGGAGGTTGAGGCCAGAGGGTGTTGGGCACTTTGACCAAATCGAGTATTGACGAAATTAGGTACTCCCAATGATTCGAACCACCTCTCATGGTGAGCACCAAAATAGCGGATATGTGCTAAGGGCTGCGGATCTTGAGCCGGCAGAATTGCCAGAACTGCTGGCAGCTTGGCCGATCACCGACGGCCGGTCGGCTTGGATCTGGCTCGAAGCAGCGGATGGATTTACGCTGGACGCTTGGTCAGGCTGTGCCGGGAAACTCTTTTGGTATCAAGCCGGAAAATTGCCCGAAAAACTGCCTGTGGCCGAGGTTTTGCCACGGATTCTCTCGGGCCGGTTGTTTTCCCCCGACGGGGAATTACGGTGGCGGTTTTTGCCCATATTGGGGAATCGCTCTATCCGAGCGGTGGTCTTGGGAAAGACAGAATTAGCCGAGCGGTTCGGAAGACTTTCCCCCCGCTCCGAGCTGGATAGCTTATCGCGAAGCACGATGGAGTACCAGCTTTGGGGCCAACAAACGCCCGATACCCCGGGAGAGTGGATTGAGCTGCGAATACCCCACCGATTCCGATATCCTGTGGAAGCGGGTGTGCCGGTTTCTGGTCGTGTCCTGGTCAAGCTAGAAGTGGAACTTTGGCGGGATAGGGCAGGTCGGGTCCAATTTGTCCGATTGTGTCGGGTTTTCGCCACGCAGGAGCCCTAATAATCATGCCGGAAGGAAAGTCATACTGGAATCCTTATCGTTGGGTTCCAATGGAAAACCAGCCGCCCCAGCTGACGACTCCCCGATATCATCACAGGTTTGATGGAATCCGGGGATTTGCCCAATGCACCTTGGAGGCATTGACGCCTTTGATTATCGCTGGGGCGATGAAAAGTGGCAGCGTTTCCACGGATTTACATCCTCTGAAGAGCAAACGTACAGGCACCTATGTGATTCCTGGTACTTCCCTTAAGGGGATGATTCGTTCTTTGTACGAGCTTTTAGCCAACGCTGCAGTGCCTTTTCCACCGCAGAACGTACAAGTGGATCCTAATCATGAGCTTTGGAAAGCATCGGATCCGATTCCGGAGCGTGGTTCCTCCGGGGGAAGCCGAGAAGGCTCTGCCCCGAGAAAGCTCGATCCAGCTGCCCGGGTATTTGGGTTCCTCCATTCGGGGATGGTCTTTCGGGGATTGGTGCGGTTTTCGGATGCTCACCCCATAGGGAAGCCAAAAGAAATCGGACCTTTCAAAGTAGTCGTGGGTCAACCAAGGCCCCAGGCTTCTTTCTATCCCCGGCAAAAGAATTTTCGCAAATTTTACCACCATCACCCATGGGCCAGGGATCGGCTCCAACAGGCCCCACCGAACATTACCCAGACCCGCACGGTTTTTCCCCTGGCTGCAGGGTGCCAGTTCCGCTTTCGCGTGGACTTCGAAAACCTCCTCCGCGAGGAATTGAACCTTCTGCTTTACTGCCTGGTGCTGGAGCCGGAGGTTACCGTTACTCTCAGCCCGCAGGCTTTGGGACCCAACTTTTACAACCCGGTGACATTCTCTGGTCCGATGTGTCACAAGCTAGGAGGATGCAAGCCCCAAGGGGCGGGCTCGATCCTTATCGCCGTGGAACAATTAAGCCTCCAGTTCGATCCCACCCGGCGGTATCGGGGCGGAATAGGTGCCGGCCAATCGCCCGCTATCACCGTTTTTAAAGGGGCTGAATTGGAGGCATTCCTGAAGGAGTGCCGGGAGTCGGCCCTGGAAAAGATTCCGGGCGATGTTGTGCGTCATTTGCGGGCGATGATGATTTTCTCCCCCGACGATCCCCGGAAAGACATCCGCTATCCCAGTTGGGAGGAATTTCGAATCTTCCAGGGCACAAAACTAAAGCCCACACTGTAACAGCTGCCACCAACAAAAGGAAGCAACCCGGGAATTCCGGTTGGGTTTGGTTCGTTGCATAAATCGCCCAGACTATCGGATAGTCCCGGATGGGGAGTAATGGATTTCTCCTCCCCAAGCGGTGTAGTCTTGGGGCTCTGGGAGCGGAGGTAAGCCTTGTCGTTTGGAATCGGAAGGCCCAGCGACCTTATGCCGGCCCGTGCGGTCTTTCAAGGGCCGAAGTCAGGTGCCGGAGCCATTCTTGGGAAATTTGCCGCACAATCGGCCCTCTCGTTCGGCGGGACAATAGCTAATTGTCGAAGAGGATGAATTTTGGAGGTTTGAGATGAGTTCCGTAGGGAACTTGGGGCGGCCTCAAGCGATGGTGGTCCTGGCGAGCGAACAACTATGGCCCAACATCGAAGGGATCGTGTACTGGCATGAGCAAGCCGGCGGACTTACTGATCTTTTCATTTACTTCACCGAGGACAAGCAGAAATCCGCGGAACCGGCTCGGAGGCTCAAAGTCTTTGTCGAGCGATTGTATCCGCGAATAGTAAGTCGGCCGGCGATCCGGGTTCACCTTCTCGATGAACCGGGGCAACCGCTTCCTCACGCGGTCTTTGCCACCATCCGCCATTGGGTGGAGAGTTATCCTCAGCATCATTTTATCGTAAACGTGACTGGTGGCACCAAATTGATGAATGCGGGGGCTTTGGCCGCCATGCATTTGCCCCGTACGACCGTCGTTTATCGAGAGCTTTCCGGCCAGTGGTTTCTGATTCGTCTTGCCTCTGAGAATCAGGTCTCCGAGTCGCTTTCTATTCGTCAGGATGTGTGCGATCACATTCCCGTGGAGCATTTGGTCGAAGCACAGTATTGCCCGGAAGGGATGAGCTGGGATTCTTCTCCGGCACCGAAAGTCCCGGTGGAGGACATGGTGGAACTGGGTCTCCGTTACGACTGGAACTGGGGCCAGATTTTTCGCCAATGCCGCTTGGCGTGGGAGGATCAGGCAGGCAAGCTTTTCGAAAAGTTCGTTGCCGGCTGTGTGCAGGCCCTTGGGATTCGGGAGGTGAGAATTAACCTTGAGCTCAAGAATGAGGCTGGCTTAGCTGCCCAGGAGGTGGATATCGCCGCGAATTATCACGGTCGGATTTTTCTCATCGATTGCAAATTGACGGCCGCAGAAGAAGGATCTGAGGAGTACAGAGGTTCTCGGCGAAGTAGTACCACCTTTCAAATCCTTCAGGCCGAAAGCACTCGTAGAGCTCTGGGGGGCTTAGGAGCTAAGGTGCTCCTGATCCGGCCCTCGCGAGATTTCAACGAAGTTCACCGGCAGCTCCTCTCAACTTTGGGAGTTGAGGGTATCGGTGCCATAGATACCCCGGACTTTTTCCGAAAATTAGCAAAATTTTTTGGTATTTCCGAAGACCGCTTACCCCAGCCGATAGCGAAGGCTCAGAGTTTGCTTGACCGAGCGAAGTTTGAGGAGGGGGTCTTAGAGTTCTTTCAGCGGAGTTATTGGGATGAGGGTGGGGTTCGCAGCCATCTACGGCTACCGCATCCGGACCCTAAGGCCTTTACTAACCACATAGAGCGGCTTAAGCAAGATTGGATGGTGTATGAGTGGGAGGAAGGTCTCCAATTTCAAGGATTGATGCCAGATGACATTAAAGCAAAAAATTTGGACAGTGCCCGAGAGATGATTCGCGAGCGGCTGCACTGGCTAGAATCTGCCGGATTCCCCTTGGATTGGGACTCTTTTGAAGTTTCCAAGGTGGGACGTAGCTTCCAGGTTAATTTCCTCGCGCTCACGTTGGAGAAACGGAAACAACTTCGCAAGGTGTTGGTCGAAAAGCTTGGCAAGCAGTTTTTCAGGTCCTGACTGCAAGAACTGACCGTCTTCTAGAGCCTTTCGCCAATGCCTCGCAGGAAATCGACGAGCCACTCGGCTCTGGTCGAAGAAGAACAGGAAATCGACGAGCCACTGGACTCTAACTAAAGAAAGAAAAGAGGGACCGGTCGACTTAGAAATCGACCGGCCCCGAGTTAAGTTCGTAGTTAATTTTCCGGAGCAGCCCCGAGCCAATTTAGTAACGGCGGTTTTCAGTGCCGTCTAAACGCTTCCGACTAATTCTCTGAAGTTTCCGCCTCGCGGCGAAAACTAGTCCATTGCCTACTCCAGTCGGCACCTTGTTACGTGGGGCAACCCCGCGGTGCTACATTCTGTCATCGCCTGAGGCAGAAAGCCTTCCTAATCGGTTCAACCGACGGGTTACCTCAGTCCTTACCCTGATTCGTCAGTCCTTACCCTGCTTAGCGAGTCGAAGTTGTCGCTGGGCGGACGGGTTCGGCTTAACGGTAAACCTTTTGGAAGAACTCTTTGCAGGCTTCAGGATCGGGTTTGATGGTTGGATCACCCTCGTGCCAGTTGGCCGGGCAAACCTCTCCGTGCTTTTCGTAAAACTGGAGGGCCTTGACGATTCGCAACGCCTCGTCCACACTCCGGCCCAGGGGCAAGTCATTCACCAGTTGATGCCGCACGATTCCTGCTTTGTCGATCAGGAATAACCCCCGAAGAGCAACCCCAATCGGATGGAGCACATCGTAAGCCTCAGCAATGCACTTGGTCAAATCTGCAATCAACGGGTACCGAATTTCGCCCAGTCCCCCCTGACTCCGCGGAACTTTCCGCCAGGCTAAGTGTGTGTAATGACTATCGATAGAGCACCCGAGAATTTGCACGTTTAGTGCCTCAAATTGAGGAGCTGCATCGGAGAAAGCGATGATCTCCGTCGGGCAGACAAAGGTAAAATCGAGCGGCCAGAAGAAAAGCAGCACGTATTTCCCCCGGTATTGACTCAGGGAGATTTCCTGGAACGAGCCGTCTGGCATTACTGCCGTAGCCTTGAAATCCGGTGCCGGTTTGCCTACCAAGACTGCCATTTCGTTTTACCCTCCTTTTTCTAAGATCCAAACTTCACGTGGACAGAACCAACCACACCGAATCTAATTGGGAGCCTGAAAGGTTGCCCTCACAGGAATGACCCTCACAGAGTTGCGGTGCCGCTTTGCCAACCTGACATTTAGAGCGATCATTACTTATATCCCTTCAGCCAATAAAGTCAATAGTTTTAGACAAAACCCTAGGTATTTCGGGCGTTTTTTCGGGAAGTTTTCGGGAGCGGGAAATCTTTGAGGGTGAGCTCCCTCTGGGGACATTTAGGCGAGAGGGATGGCTTTTTGATTGCTTCGATTGGGGCGGGGACAGCCATCGAGGAGTGGGTGGCTGCAGGAATCCTCAAGATGTAACCACTGGAGGTTGCCGGATGACGACGAAAGAGGTACACCCCAAGGCGGTGCTAGTGACGGGGGCTTCCTCGGGGATTGGTCAGGCCACGGCGTTAGAGCTTGACCGGCGAGGGTTTCGCGTTTTTGCCGGGGTTAGGAGTGATCAGGCCGAAGCCGAGCTTCGGAAGGCGGCATCCCCGGGGTTGGAAGTACTCCGTATCGACATCACCCACCGGGAGTCGATCGAGCTTGCAGGCCAGCGGCTTGAGCAAGAGCTGAGTTCGGCGGGGTTATGGGGGCTTGTCAACAATGCAGGAGTTGCCCTAACAGGACCGATAGAGTTCGTGGAGCCAGAAACCTGGCAATATCAATTCGGGGTGAATTTCTTCGGACATGTGGAACTTACCAAGAGGCTCATTCCCCTTCTACGTCAGGCTAGGGGCCGGATTGTGAACATCAGTTCCATAAGTGGGCGAATTTCTCCTCCCTACTTCGGGCCTTATACCTGTTCGAAGCGTGCTCTGGAAGCTTTTAGCGACGTTCTCCGCGTGGAACTGCGGCGGTTTGGGATCCGGGTCATTGTCGTGGAACCGGGTAATACTCAGACCCCGATTTGGCAGCGGGCACAGAAGTTCGCCGAAGAAGCCTTAAGCCGGTGGCAACCCCAGTTGGCTGCGTTGCCTGAAGAGGTTCGGGCCATCTACGAGGCCGACTTTGCCGCTATGCGGAAGGCAGCGGAGCGAATGGCCCGAACCGGGGGCAGTGTGGACCGGGTGGTTCAAACGATCTGTAAGGCCCTAACTGTCCGTAACCCCCGCAGTCGTTATCCGGTGGGTTGGTGGGTGAAGGCAGCCTTCCAAATCTTTGCCTTTCTTCCGGATCGATGGAGGGATCGACTCTTATGCTGGGTGCTAGGACTGCCTTGAAGAGGGGCTCGGGGGAGGACTGCGGAAAAAAACTGCTTGGTGCGCCTGCAAACTTCCGAAACAATACCGGGTTCTGTTCTTCCTAAGCTCCCAAAATTTCCTGGGGAAGGTGATGAGCTGCGGGGACTATAGAAACCTGGCAAGATGTGGAAGCGAATGCTCTGGGGAGCAGGGAAAAAATTGGAGCTGGAGTGCGATTAGGCTTTTCCCGAAAAATGTCGTCTTGGAGCTTTGAGGCATTTTTGTTAAGAACATAGGACCACGCCGAAAGATCCATATTGGCAGACAACCCTTGCGGGGCCCTGACCGGACCCGCCGACGCAGCAACAACTTTGGCAGGTACGAAAGGAGGCTCGGAGGATGGGAGTGAAAACGGCGCATGAGCGGTTCCATGTGCATATCCGATGGTTGATCCGCCGAGACCTGCCGGAAGTGTTGGGCATCGAGCGGGAAAGTTTCGAGTTTCCTTGGTCCGAAAAAGAATTCACCCATTGCTTAGCCCGCCCCAATTGCGTGGGGATGGTGGCTCAGCACGAGGACCAAATTGTAGGCTACATGATCTATGAGCTAGGCAAATCGAAAATCCACCTTCTAAATTTGGCAGTGGCCCCGGGGGTGCGACGGCGGGGAATCGGCAGCCAAATGCTGGCCAAGTTAATCAGCAAACTGAACCCAGAGCGGCGCAATAAGATCTCTCTGGAGGTTCGGGAAACCAATCTTCCGGCCCAACTTTTCTTCCGGGCCAATGGGTTCCGGGCTGTGTGCATCTTGCACAATTTCTACGAGGACTCCACAGAAGACGCCTACCTGATGCAGTTCGTTTTGGGGCCGGAAAAAAATCCCGAAGCTTTTACCCCCATTAACAGGATTGCTCGCTATAGCAACCCGCAGGGTACTTGCTGAGACGAGGGCACCTGTTAGGGCAGGGCCACTGTTTCCTAAAACGGCTGCACCTGAATTCCGCTTGGGGCGGAGGAACCTTAAGTGCGGAGGGACCTTAAGTAACGTGATGCTGGATCCTCCAACGAAACAGTGGGAGAGGAGCTTCATTGCCCCAGCTGTTGCGGAGTGCCTCAAGGGGGCTTAATACTCCTCGAAGTTGTGAAACTCCCACTCCCCAAATCCAGGCCAATTCTTGGTTATTTGCCGCTTGCCCGCCCGCACATCGTGGTTTAAGCCCTGCTTTTCGAACGTCCAAGGAATTGTTTTAGAGGTTCTTCTGCTGGGTTCGTGTGCTTGCCCGGCCTTCTGGCTTCGCTCGTCTGTTGCAACGGCAGATTTGGGCCTACAAAACAAACCCCCGCCTCCTTCTCTCGGGGAGCACGCGGGGGTTTTTGTTTCCCAATTGGCAGTTTATCTAGGGATCGATATCGGGCCTACGCGTAATTTAAAAAAGGGGTCTTAATAGCCTAAGTTCACGACAGTCTCTTTAGAGAGAGCCCGGATCGAAAAGTTCCGACTGCAGGTAATTCCCTAATGTGCCGGAGATTAGCCGCCCTGATCTTTTGCTCCACGGCGTCATTAGGTGTGCGTAAATACCTTGTTCGATCGTCTCTCGGAGGAAGATTTGCCGGCCATCGCAGAAGGACACCACCACGCCCCCAGGATGGTTCGAACTCAACCGAGGGCCGTAGGTCGGGGATTCAAATAAATCTCTGTCCGCATTGATTCCCGCTGAAGAGTTAGGCTCGCCGGTAGGAAGCCAAAGGCATCCCACATACTTCTTATTTTCCGGTTGGTCTGCTAGTGGTACA
>Ga0308310_1000209_pt1 | contig 23749 bp, 18 predicted proteins | sample HotsprSampleMS65_FD_203672 | JGI IMG/M metagenome (GOLD analysis project Ga0308310, IMG submission 203672) | Hot spring phototrophic mat microbial communities from Mushroom Spring, Yellowstone National Park, Wyoming, United States - 20090730_MS65 ...
CGGTACAGGTTGTGCCATAAAGCCAAACATCCGAGCCTGCTAAAGTCAAACTGCCGGCGAGGTAAGCCCGACCCAGGTTAGCTGCGCGGATGACGATCGGTGCGGCGGTAGTTCCGGAGCGGGTGATCTGGAAAGAGCCGGTGTAGGTTCCGTCGTTCAGAACGATGTGGTCACCCGGCATCGCTGCGGCGAGAGCACTCGCAAGTTGAGCGCCGTTCGACACGAAGATCGTACGACCGGCCGGAGGTAAGGCCGTCTGTGCCGCGCTCGGAGGGGGGGTCACGAACGGGGAAGCGAGGCCGGCAGAAAAGGCGGCGACGTTTTGAAGAAAGCGACGACGATCGCAGCGAACGAAGCTCACGTCGAAATCGATCATGCTCGAAGGCCCATTCCTTGGTGGCAGCATACGGCGGAGCGCAACGAGGTCCGCCGCGTGCGGCGGATCGCGTTTGCAGTGCGAACGCCTGGAGTGAAACCGGAGCGAGCGGCGCATGGAGAGCGTCGGGAAGGGGTTTTGGCTTCGCTCCCACTGACGTCGTGAGGGAAGGATTATTCCAAGCCTTTCCCGGACGGCATGCGGTGCTCGCGGAACGAGCCCCTCGCGGGCCGAACGAAAAAGGAGCGGGCCGGCGGCGAACCCTTCGGTTCGCCCCGGCCCGCCCGAGCAAAGACCGTCGATCAGCCGGAGTTCGGCCCCACGTCGACCGGACGAAGTTCGACGGCTTGTGGGATCGCTCGGTTCGTCGATGGCACGACCGACGTGTTTTCGTGACGAGCGTAGGTAATGGTGCCGCTATGAGCCTCGATTATCGTGTTCTTCGCGTTCACCGTCATGGGAGGCGTCGCGGATCCGTAATATGCGCCGACGACGACGTTGCCTCGGTTGCCCGCCAGGATGGTATTCCACGCTGCAGGATAATATGCTGGAGGCGAATAATCGCCATCTTTGTCGTCGGGTCGACGGTTACCGGCAAAAACCTCGAATCGCATGCCGGAACCTATCAGAACGTTTCCCAACAGCACGTTGTCGCGATCCATCACACGAATACCGCCAGCTGCGCCTGTTTGATCCTTCACGATGTTGCCATTGATCGCGTTTCGATGACCGACGCGACTCTGGATCGCGCTGATCCTGCAGTCGATCAGCGTATTGAAGCGGACCGTATTGTCGCAGCTCTTGAGAGCTACGGTTTCCCCGTAGCGTGCGTCATAGCGTTCGAAAAGGTTGTACTCGACGATGCAGGAGGCTGTCGTGTTCTCTTCGAGGCTACTTTGACCGATGCGGACCGCGGCGTTGAAATTCGCGCCGTTGTCGACGACGTCGTGGAACCAATTGTACCGGACGAGCGCTCGACGCGCGCCACCTTGAACGTTGACGGTGATCGCGCGCGAACGTTGGTTCGCGAATTCACAACGCGCGATCTCGCAGTCCGACCCGCGAAGCTCGATGGTCGACGCATCGTTCGACTGGATCCCGCCATCGAACTTGCACCGCAGCACCTTGCAGAAGTTGCCAGTCCACGTTTGGAGGCCACTGCCGCTCGCGAAAACGAGACCCCACAAGATCTGATAATCAGCGCGAATCTGGAACCCGCCGGAGATCACTGCCCCGAGCTTGTTCGCCGCTTTGACGACGATCGGGTTGGCCGCGGTGCCGGGGACGGTCAACACGAAGCTGCCGGTGTAGGTTCCGTCTGCGAGGACGATGTGGTCACCGGGCCGGGCGTTGGCCAAAGCACTCGCGAGCTGGCTCGCGTTGGCGACGTCGATCGTCCGCAGCGGGGTGGGCAGCTCCGGGCCGGCTCCACTGCCGGTTCCGCCACCCGAACCCGCGGTCGAGCCGGCCGGGTCGGCGAGCCAGTCGACCGCATCGACGACGTAGTAGCCGCTCGAGAGGGTGTCGACGAGCCAGAGCTTGAGCTCCACCCCGGCCCCTGTGCGGTCGGCGAGCAACGAGGCATCCCAGGTGAAGTTCAAGGTCGAGAAACTCGTGCCGAGCGGCTGGGTGCCGAGATCCCGGCGCAGGACGCCGTTCTCGAGCAGTTCGACCTTGATCGCCCCACCGGCGACCGAGCAGCGGGCGCGGATCCGGAAGGTCTGGCGGCCGACCGGGGGACGGCTCGGCGTCGGGAAACCGAGATGCGCCCACGCCGTCCCGCCGTTCGCCACCGTCCGGGCCTCGCCGAGGTCGTCGCCCACGCCGGCATCTTCGGCGAGGCGACGGACATCACCGAGGTTCCAATTGGCGGTCCCGATCAAGCTGTCAACGCCGAGTCGCTCGAGGCTGCCGGCGAGGGTGAAGGCGAGCGGGAGGTGGCAATCGGTCCGCGCCACACCCGAGGGATCCGTGGCGTCGTCCCAGCCGCGCCAGGCGCTGCCGCCGTTGGTGCTGACTTCGGCCCAAGCCTCGGGCCACTGCTCCCGGCTCGGCGCCTCGCCGCGTCGTACCGCATGGACGAAATAGGTGCCGGTCGAGGCGCTCAGGCGGAGGACGTAGCTGCGGCCGCGCTCGAGCGTGTGGGTCTGGGCGAAGCGGCGATGGACCCAAGTTGCCGGGGCACTCGTCACGTCGCCCGCGACGTTGCGGGTCTGCGGCAATGCGCTGCGCGGGACCACGAGCTGCTCGAGCAGGGTCCCTTCGAGGGTCTCGAGGCGGACGAGGAGGTCGGAGGGTGTGCCACTCTCCCACCAGACCCGGAGCCACACCCCGTCGATCTTCCGGGTGTAGTCCGCCACGGTGAACCGTTCGCGGATCATGACGGGGCCGCCGAAGCTCTTCTTGAGCCCGGGCGACCCGGCGACGATCGGGTTCCCGGTCGTTACCCCGTCCGACCAGACGAGCTGGAGGAAGCCGCCGTGCTCGTTGCCCGGCTGCCACAGGCTCGAGACCTGTTGATGGATCGTGCCGCCGTCGCCCTCGTAGGGGCCGCCACGGAGATTCTGCCCGGTCGGGATCGGCACGTCGGCGCGATGGTGGACGACCGCACAGCGTCCCGAAGCGGCGAGCTGATACCAGACGAGATGGTAGGCCCGCCCCGCCTCGACCGAGACCGGCTGCTCGAAGCTCCAGAGCGGAAGCGGCCCCTGGCCGGCGAGGCTGCCCACCCCGCCGTTGATCGCGGTGGTGCCGATCGCCAGCCCCGACGGCTTGCCTTGGTAGTCGGTCTCGACCTTGACGACCACCTCGCCGCCGTCACCCGCGGTGATCCGGCAGGGCCAGCGGACCGCGGCGAGCGTGCCCGTGCGATCGGCGAGGAAGCGTTTGGCGACGGGGCCGTTCGGCACCGGTTGCCGGGTCGCGAGCGAATCGGCGTGATAGGGATTACCGTAAAGCCGGTCGGCGAAGGGGCGATCCTGCTCGGCCGAAGTTTCCGCCGCACGGGCCTCGACGAGGACCGTCGCGGTGCCGATCGAGCTCTTGCCGTCCTTGCGGATCTCGAAAGTGAAGCGGGCGGTCCCGGTGAAACCGGCGGGCGGGGTGAAGCGGATCTTGCCGGCTTCGATCACTGCCGTACCGGCCGTGGGCGTTCCCACCGCGGCGAGCGTTGTGCTGCCACCACCGGGCGAGAGGGCCGCGGCGAGCGGATCGAGGACGACCGGAGCACCGAGAGCCGTCCGCGCGGCGAGCGGGACCGCGACCGGCGCCTGGTTCGGATCGCCGAATGCGTCCTCGCCACCGATTCCGTAAAAGCTCGCGGGATCGCGCTGGTTGGCGTGTTCCATGGCGAGCCAGGCCGCAGGCAGGGCCGAAGCCCGCAGCCGTACCTCGTCGATCAGGCCGAGCCAGCGACCGGCCGAGGCCTGCAAGGGGCCGGTGCCGATCCGCAAGGGCCCGCGACCGATCCGGGTGGGCCCGAGCAAGGTGTTGCCCATCGTGTAGGACGGGGTGTCGGCCACCCCGTCGACGACGAGCGTGACCCCCTCGCCGCGGTCGAAGACGAGCGCGAGCGCGTGGGCGGCGTCGTCGGCCCGTCCGGGGCTGCTCTCGTGGACGAGCCGGCCGTCGGCGAGCGCCATCTCGGCCGTGAAGACCCGCGCCTGGCTGCTGTAGAGGCCACGGCTCGCGTGGCGCAGGACGAAGGCGGAGTCGAAGTCGCGGCCGGTGATCGGGCCACAAACGAGCAGACCTCGATCGCTGTCGAGCCGGTCGCTGTCGACCCAGAGCTGGACGGTGAGCGACGGGTGGCCGTCGAGGAAGCTCGGATCGGCGAGCACGAGTTCGCTCGCCGTACCGTCGAATCGACCGGCAGCACCGATCGGACCCTCGGCCGCGCTCACCGCCGTGGCGACGAGATTGCGCCCACGACCGGTCCGGTCCGTCGGGTCGGGCAAGTGCCAGACGGCGAGATAGTCGCGCCAGGTCGCGGCGGGATCGGCCTCGCTCGTGGCGAGGCCGGGTTTGCCGTAATAGAGGAAGAGGACGAGGTCCTCCTCGGGCTGCAGCTCGGTCAGGCGGACCCAGGCAACCAGCCGGCCCGCGACCGGATCGTAGCGCTCCACATCGTGCGGCAGCTTGGTACCGTTCTCGAGCTCAAATCGGAGATCGAAGCCCTGCGCGCTTTCGACCCGACCGCCGTGGGCCGTGCTCCGCAGCCAGGGACCTTCCTCGAGGACGAGCAGCGGGAAGCCCACGAGCGGGACCGTGCCGCGGACGACGTGCCGGGGGATCACGATCCGGCGGCGGTAGCGATAGCCGTTGAGAAAGGTCGAGGGCGCAGCCGGCGGGGTGACGGTGACGGTGGCCGTGGCGCTCGCCGTGGCACCCCGCGAGTCGCGGACCGTGTAGGTGAAGCTGTCCTGACCGACGAAGCCGGCATCCGGGGTGTAAGTGACGCGCCGGTCGGCGGCGACCGCGAGGCGGCCGCGCGCGGGAACGCTGAGCCCCACGAGGGTGAGCGGATCGCCGTCCGGATCGGTGTCGTTGGCGAGCAGATCGAGCGTGACCGGGGTGCCGGCCTCGGTGGTCGCGCCGTCGTCACGTGCCACCGGCGCGCCATTCGAGCGGCTCACGAGGATCTCGACCTCGCCCGTGGCGGAGCCGCCGCGCCCATCCCGGATCGTGTAGGTGAAGCGGTCGGTTCCTTCGAAGCCGCTCGCCGGCGTGTAGGCCACACGGCCGGCTTCGAGGATCGCCACCGTGCCGTGCTCGGGAAGACCGAGGGCGGCCACGACGAGCGGATCGCCGTCGGGATCGCTCGCCGCGGCCAGGAGATCGACCACGACCGGTTGCCCAGCGAGCGTGCTCGTGTGGAGGCTGGGGGCGGTCGGCGCGCGATTGTCGGCGATCACGCCGATCCGGACGGTGGCCGAGGCGGTTCCGCCCTGACCGTCGCTCACGGTGTAGGTGAAGCTGTCCTCGCCCACGAATCCGGTCCTCGGCGCGTAGCGCAGTCGCCTCCCGTCGAGGACCGAAACACTGCCGGAACCCGGCCTCCCGACCGCTACGAGGAGCAGACGGTCACCGTCCGGATCGGAATCGTTGGCGAGCGGATCGATTTCGACGGTTCCGCCGGGAGCCACGGCGGTGACGTCGTCGGCCGCCACCGGCGGGTGGTTCGGCTGCACCACCCGAACGGTGACCGTGGCGGACGCAGTGGCACCGTCGGATCCCTGGACGGTGTAGTCGAAGCTGTCCTCGCCCACGAAGCCCGGCGCGGGCGTGTAGGTGAAGCTCTGCGCTTCGGCGTCGAAGGTGACGGTGCCGAAGCTCGGTTGCTGGAAGGCGACGACGACGAGCCCCTCGGGGGTATCGTTGGCGAGCGGCCAGAGCGTGACGGGGACGTCGCGGGCGGTTTCGACGAGGTCGGGCTGCGGTGTGGCCAAGGCGGGATCCTCTCGCGCGCGGCGGCCGCCGCGGGATGGCGTCTGAGGCTTTTTATCGGCTGATAGGCTTTTAGTCAAGACACGGCGCGCACAAGCTGGTTTTCGGTCCGGCCGATCGCTCGGACCGGGGAGCGGAAGGTCGGCGGACGACCGTCGACCGCGTTGTCGGTGGCTCAGTAGGCTCCGCGCCCGGAAAAGACGACACGGATCGTCATCAAGAGGATGACGATGTCACGGAACAGGCTCCAGTTCTGGACGTAGAACGCATCCAGGTGGACCCGTCGGCGGAAGTCGAGCTGGTTGCGGCCGCTCACCTGCCAGAGCCCGGTGATCCCCGGACGCGACTGCAGGTAGCAATCGCGGTGCTCGCCATAAGCCTCGACCTCTTCCGCGGTGACCGGACGCGGCCCGACCAGGCTCATCTCGCCTTTGATGACGTTGATCAACTGTGGCAGTTCGTCGAGGCTGGTGCGACGCAGGAACCGGCCGATCCGGGTCACCCGAGGATCGTTCTTGAGTTTGCGGGTGCGCTGCCATTCAGCGGCGGCGCGCGGATCGCGCTCGAGGATCTCGGCGAGCCGGCGTTCGGCGTCGGGGGCCATGGTCCGGAATTTGAGGCAGCGGAACGGTCGACCGTGGCGGCCGATGCGAGTGTGGGCGAAGAAGATCGGCCGGCCGCTCGTCGCCACGCAGGCGCACAGCACGAGGAAGAGCGGGCCGATAGCGACCAGGATCAGGCTCGCCACCACGAGATCGAAAAGGCGTTTGACATGTTGCTGGGAGCGGGAGCTGAGGCTCGGCACGAGGCGCACCGTCGTGATGTCGTGCGCGACCCATTGGGTCCGGTAGTAGCGCCGCGCCGGCAGGCTGCGGAACGGCAGCATCAGCTCGACCTCGCCATGGGCGCGGCTCAGCCGCTCGACGAACGGCTTGGCCGAGGGGAACTCGTCGAGTTCGAGCGCGACGAGCACGCGAGCGTGGGGGAAGCGGCGGGCGATCTCGAACGGATCGCGACACACCCCGATCACCGGGAGCGACTGGTCCCGTTCGATCTCGAGCGCGCCGACCGCGGACGTATCGGCGCTCGGATCGACGAAGGCGATCGGTCGAAAGGTCGGCAGTGGATCGTCGAGCAGGGCCAGAGCGAGGTCACGGGCGTTCTGGCCGGCGCCGACGATCACCGCCGGCACCGACCAGAGCCCGCGGGTGACGAGCCAGCTCTTGACCAGCCAGCGACCGACGATCAGCACCGCACAGCCGACCGTCCAGAAGCCGAGCACGCTCAGCCGCGAGGGCTCGAGCTTGAGGAAGAACATGGCCGCCGAGTCGATGAGCAAGGCCGCGGCGAAGGCGAGGACGATCTCGGCGAGCTCCTGCCAGAAGGAACGTCGCTCGGTGTAGTGGCCGCTCGAGCGGAAGAACGACACGAGCCCGACGACGATCGCCACGTCGATCGCGATCCGAGCGGGTACGAGCTGGAGGGTGGCGGCGAAGGTCGGTCGCAGCTCCAAAAGACCGAGGGCGATCAAGAAGCCGGCCGAGATGGCGAGCGCGTCGACGACGGCGAACAAGACGGTCTTTCGGATGGTGCGCGGCTCGGCGAACGAGGCGGTCTCGACTCGTGCTGACGCCATGGCGTGTTCTCACCCGACTCGGCTGCTCGACGCACGGCCTCGCTCCGCGAACCGAGGCGATGCCAGTTGAAGAGCGAAGAGCGTTCCTCGACGCATCGGACCGTGCCCGAAACGACCAGCCGAACGCAACAGTTGATGTCGTATCCTGATGCACCGAGCGAAGAGAATCGGCCGACTGCGTGATCGCGATCACGTTCCTGTCGCGCTGGTTGAATGAAAACCAACGGACTTCCCGCAAAGAGAACCGACGACCGCGTGATCGCGATCGCGAGGAGTGGGCGAACCTTTCCGCCCACCGTGTCGCCGGCACCACGCCTTGCCGTAGGCGACCTTGCTGCAACCGAGAAGTGCAGCCGGTAGGGTGGTAAAATCCGCGCCCGCTCCCGATCTCTCGTACGGCAACGAGCCGAGAGAGAGGCGGGAGAAGGAGGAAGCGTCATGGACTTCAAATCTTTGATGCCATTCGGCCGGCGCGAGCTCGCCGAGGATCCGTTCACGGCCATGCGCCGCGAGATGGATCGCATGTTCGAGGAGATGACGAAGAGCTTCAGCCTGGTCCGGCCGGCCTTCGGCATGGGGCTGATGGCGCCGCGGGTCGACATGCGCGAGACCGACACCGCGGTCGAGGTTCAAGCCGAACTGCCGGGCGTCACCGAGAAGGACGTCGAGGTCCAGCTCGCCGACGGCGTGCTCACGATCAAGGGCGAGAAGAAGCAGGAGCGCGAGGAGAAGGAGAAGGGCTATTACCTGATGGAACGCGCTTACGGCTCCTTCCTCCGCCAGATCCCGATCCCGGTCGAGGTCGAAGAGGACAAGGTCGAGGCCAAGTTCGACAAGGGTGTGTTGACGATCACCTTGCCGAAGAAGCCTTCGGCCGAAGCCAAAGCCAAGAAGATCGAGATCAAGGCCGGCTCCTGAGCGTCCGGCCGTCACCACGCGGGCCGGCCCTGTCGGACCGGCTTTTTCTTTCGCTCGCACACCGCTCGGCCCGAACGGCCGGAGCTTCGCCCGCACCGTGACCCGAACCTCACCCGGGCGGTGTCGGGCGGGCGCATCCGGTCTCCCCGGAGCCCGCACGCTGCCGTTCGCGCCCGGTCTTGCGTCGAGTCGGTCCCGTGGCGGATCGACACGAGCCCGTCGATCGGGCATCGCGTACACGAGCAGCGTCCGAACCGACCGAAGGAGAGGAGCCCGTGGCCAAGGACTATCTGGCGCTCGAACAGGAGTATGTTGCCAATTCCAAGGCGCTGCACCAGGCGGGTGGCGAGCCGATAAAGGCGTTCCGCGGGCTCGTCCAAGCGACGAGCCAGGACGGCGCTCTCACCCACAAGCAGAAGGAGCTCATCGCGCTCGCCATCTCGATCGCGGTGCGCTGCGAGGGTTGCATCGTCTTCCACACCCGCGCTTGTCTGCGACTCGGCGTCACGCGCCAGGAGCTCCTCGAGACCATCGGTGTGGCCGTCGAAATGGGTGGTGGCCCCTCTTCGGTCTACGGCGCCCAGGCGCTCGCCTGCTACGACCAGATGGCGGCGGCCGCCGGCGCGGGTTCCTGATCGGGCTCTTCCCGGTCGCGCTCTCAAAGAAAGCTCGAGAGCTCGAAGCGGAGGAGGTGGAAGCCGAGGCCGGCAGCCGCCCCGCCGAGCAGGAGCGGTGCGAGCCCGATCCGCAAGCGGAAGACGGCGAGTAGGGCCCCGAGGGTGAGGAGACAAGCGGCGGGGTTCCAGCTCGCGAGCACGGGCAGGTCGAGGACGAGCGGGCCGAGCCGGGTCGGCTCGACCACCGCGAACAGGGTGTGGAGTGCCAGCCAGAGGGCGAGCTGCAGGATCACGCCCACCACGGCCGCGGTGAGCGCAGCGAGTGCGGCGGCCAGCGGCCGGTCGGCGCGCAGCCGCTCGACGTGTGGGGCGCCCACCAGGATCCACAGGAAGCAGGGCACGAAGGTTACCCAGGTGGCGAGCGTCCCGCCGAGGATCCCGGCCAGGAGCGGGTCGAGCGCGCCCGGGTCACGGAAGGCGGCCAGAAAGGCCACGAACAGCAAGACCATGATCAGTGGACCCGGCGTGGTCTCGGCGAGCGCCAGCCCGTCGAGCATCTCGCCCGGGGTGAGCCAGCCACGGCTCTCGACCGCCGCCTGGGCGACCCAGGCCAGCACCGCGTAGGCGCCCCCGAAGGTCACGAGCGCCAGCTTGCTCATCAGCCAAGCGATCGCGGTCAGCACGTGGCCCGATCCGAGCACGAGCCAGAGGAGTAGCGGGGGCCCGAGCCAGAGTGGCAGGCAGACGGCGAGCACCCGCGCCGTCCATCCTGGCCGCGGCCGGGCATGGTCCGGAAGCGTCTCGCCGAGCGCCGAGGCGGCCTCGGCGAGGCCTTCTCCGCCGCTGGCGGGCCGGCCGGGGAGGAAGGTCCCGAGGCCCAGCCGGCCGCCCAGCCAGCCGAGCAGGCCTGCACCGAGCACGACCACCGGGAAGGGCACGGCGAAGGCGAACAGCGCCAGGAAGGATAGGGCGGCGATGCCGAGCATCGTTCGGTTGTGCAAGGCACGACGGCCGATCCGCTGGACCGCCTCGAGCGCGATCGCGAGCACGGCGGCCTTGAGACCGAAGAAGACGGCCTGGACGAGTGGCACTTGGCCCAGGGTCGCGTAGAGGATCGAGAGAGCCAGGAGCGTCAGATAGCCCGGCAGGACGAACAGCGTGCCGGCCACGAGCGCGCCGCGGAGGCCGCTGAGGAGCCAGCCGACATAGACCGTGAGCTGCTGCGCCTCGGGGCCGGGCAGGAGCATGCAGAAGTTCAAGGCGTGCAGGAACCGCCGCTCTCCGATCCAGCGCTTATCCTCGACCAGGATGCGATGCATGACCGCGATCTGCCCGGCCGGGCCGCCGAAGGAGAGGAGCGCGATTCGCGCCCAAGTGCGGGCCGCCTCGCCGAACGAGGGAAGAGGGGGCGGATCCAAAGCGGTCATCTCACGCCCGCGGTCGGGGCGAGCAGCCGGTGCAGGTGGAAATGATACGGCCCGAGCTTGCCGCCGTAATTGCCGGCATCGATCGCGACGACGCCCGCTGCCCGGCCGAGGGCACAGGCCGCGCGGATGCCTTCGACCATGGCCCGACCGACCGCGGCTTCCTCGAGCCCGTCGACGACGATCTCGAGCACCGAGCCGACCTCGGGCGGCAAGGCGCTGTCGGCCACGTGGCCGCGCAGGGTCGGGCAGTAGCGATGGTTGGTGGAGGCGATCATGCCCCGGTAGCGCGCCCCCACCTTCGAGCCCGAACGGACGATCCCGCCCGGGAAGGGGAGGATCACGTCCGGTACCCGCCGGATCGCCTCGACCGCGGCCTCGGCCGCACGGAGGGCGGCCCGGGCGGTCTCGGCCAAGATCAGGAAATTGCCACCGCCCACGCCCTCGGTGATCCCGACCCGGTCCTCGACCAGGAACTCGCCCTCCATCACCGGCACGCGCCAGAAGCGGCGGGAGCCGATCCGCTTGCTGCTCTGGTAGCCGTCGCCGAAGAAGCGCAAGCTGCGGCCGAGCGGGATCGTCCGCTCCGAATCGAGTCCCGACCAGGCGGCTGCGGTGGGGCAGGTGAGCACGCACTGGCCGACCCGCTTCACGAGCTGGTCGCCGAGGCTTTTCTCGTTCATCGCGAAGAGGAGGACCGCCATACCCGGTCGGCCATCCGGGGTCTCCGCGGGGTCGAGCGTCCGTTCGATCCCGGCCTCGCAGCCGCAGGCGATCACCGAGGTCGCGAAGCCGGTCGTGGTCCGCGCCGCGATCTCCGCCCAACGGGAGCTTTCCGCCGTGATCACGAGGCGGGTCGCCCGCATCGGGAAGGCCTCGGCGAAGCTGTCGCGGACCAGAACGCCGTCGAGCTCGAGCGGGGCGGTCACGATCCGGCGGCTCCCGACCGCGGCGACGCCGGCGGTGGGGGCGGCGCCCCGCGGCAGGCGTGCTCGACCACTTCGCCCGCTTCCGCGAGCTCGTCCGCGCCGAGCACGAAGCTCGACGGACGCTGATCGCGCCAGGTCTCGAAGAACGTCCGGATCCGGGCCTCGATCGCCGGATCGAAATCCGGCCGCACGAGGTGAACGGCGCCCGTGACCGTGGGCTCCAGGACCTCGCCGTCGCGCACGACGAGCCGACCGTTCTTGAAGAGCAGATGGACACGCTCGAACATCCGCTGGCGGTCCGGATCGTCGCGGTAGACGGCGACGTCGGCCCGCGCACCGGGCCGGAGATGACCGATCTCCTGCTCGAGCCCCAAAAGGCGCGCCGGGCCGGCACGGGTCAGGATGGCGATCTCGAAGAGTGAATATTCGCGGCGGATCGAGGGGAGGATCGAGAGCTCGCGTGCCGCCTTCGGCAACCGAGCGAACATGGCGTCGCGGAAATCCTTGTCCATCAAGAGCCGGATCAGCTCGGGATAGCGCGTGAAGGCACCGCCGTTGGGGTGGTCGGTGGTGAGCGCGAGCCGCCAAGGATCCTGCACGAGCAAGAAGAGCTCGAGCCCGATCGCCCATTGCAGCGCGTTGACGAAGCTCTTGTCTTTGTAGCGGAACGGGACGACCCCGCAGCCCGCCTCGCACTCGATGTCCATCCCCACCCAGCGGCGTGGATGGGCGTGCGCGGCGTTGCGGAACTGCGCCATCGTGTCGGCCGAGGCGGTCACGGTCTGGCCGAACATCACCTGGCCCACATCCAGGCTGACGTTCGGGCAGGCGTTGACGAGCTCGGCGATCGCCGGTGCTCCCGAGGAGAAACGCCGCGGCCCCTCGGTGCCGTAACTGTGGAACTGGAGATGGGTGAGGTGGATCCGCCGCCCCTCCATCGCCCGGATGGTGGCGAGCGTGCTTTCCATGTTGCCGGGCACGCCGAGGTTGCAGCCGTGGACGTGGATCGGATGCGGGACGGCGAGCCGGTCGAGGGCGTCGGCGAGGGCGGTGAGAATCGCTCGGGGGGTGACCCCGTAAGGGGCGGCCTGCTCGTCGAGGTCGAGCCGACGTTGGTTGTACTTGAAGGCGGCGATCCCGCCCGGGTTGACGATCTTGACCGCGAGCGCCCCGGTCGCCCGCAGGGTCCAGGCGACGTAGTCGGCGATCGCCCGCTCGCCCGCGCCTTCGGCCAACAGGCGCAGGAACAAGTCGTCGTTGCCGAGCAGCACGTAGGCGCCTTTGTCGAGCAGCGGGATGTCCGCCATCTCGTGATGCGCCGCACGGGCATTGGCCGGCAGCATGGCCGGCTCGAAGGCGGCTGTGTAACCTAGCCGGGCGTAACGGTAGCCGGTCGTGAAGGAAGAGGGCGAAGCCTCGCCGCTGCCGGCCCTGCAGCCGCGACCACGGACCTCACGATGCGCGCGATGCTCTTCGGCCATGAGCAGCCGGGCGATCGTCACCTTGCCGCCACCGATGTGGCTGTGCATGTCGATGCCGCCCGGCATCACCACACATCCCGAGACGTCGTGGACCTCGACCGGCGTTCCGGGCGGCGATGGCGGGACGATCCGGCCGTGATCGATCCAGAGATCGCCGATCTCGCCGTCGATGCCGGCGAGCGGGTCGAAGATCCGTCCGCCTGTGAGCCGGATCGTCAAGAGCCTTGGCTCCCCCTGCGTTGCGCGGTTCGTCTTAAGGGGGTTAGGGAGCCGTCGCCAAGGAACTTCCGAGGGTTCGCTGCCATGCCTTCTTCCTCGCTTCCGCTGCCCGCTCGACGTCCGGCGTTGCTCGCGAGCGTGGCCGACCTCGAGGAGGCGGAGACGGCCCTCGAGCTCGGTGCCGAGGTGCTCGACCTCAAAGATCCGCGGGCAGGAGCCCTCGGCGCCTGGTCGGCCGAGCGTCTTGCGGCCGCGGTTGCCCGCTTCGGCGGCCGCGTGCCGCTCTCGGCGACCACGGGTGATCTGCCGATGGAGCCGAAGCTTCTGCGCGCGGCCGCTGAACGAGCCGCGGCGAGCGGCGTGGACGTCGTCAAAGTCGGCTTCTTCACCGATGCGGGGCGTACCGACGTTCTCGAGGCGCTGCGGCCGCTCGCGGCGCGCGGGGTGCGGCTCGTGGCCGTGCTCATGGCCGACCGCGATCCCGATCTCACCGATCTCGCGCCCTTCGCCCGGGCCGGCCTGCTGGGCGTGATGTTGGACACCGCCGAGAAACGGGCGGGTGGCCTCCGTCGTCACCGGACCGAGGTCGAGCTCGCCCGCTTCGTGGCGGAAACCCGAGAGCTCGGGCTGCTCTGCGGCCTCGCGGGTTCGCTCGGCCTCGCCGACATCGCACCCTTGGCGCGCCTCGGCCCCGACTATCTCGGCTTCCGCGGTGCTCTTTGTGGCGGTGATCGCCGCGGTCGCCTCGACCCCGAGGCGTTCCGACGCGTCCGCATCGCGTTGGAGAGGGGGCGCGCCGAACCCGGGCGATCGCTTCAGGCCGCTTGAGTTGGGGCTTCGCGGGCGAGCAGGGCCACGGCTAGGGCCGGGGCAGCGACCCGAGCCCAGCGCGCGGCTTCGCCCTCGAGGCTCAGCACCGTAGCGAAGTCCCGCACCGACCGACCGAGCCGCCGAGCGAGTTCGGGAACGAGGAACGCGCCGCAGCCGGCCGCCACCAACGGGGCGTCTTCGGGGAGGTCGCCGCGCGAGAAGAGGAGAGCGAGGCCGTCTTGGATCCGCCGGAGCTGGGCCTCGGCGAACAGAGCGGCGAGGTGGCGTGCCTCTTCGAGCGAGGCCGGACCGAGATCGGTGCCCACCATGCGCAAGAGTCGTCGGGCACTCCCCTCGACCGTCTTGGGTCCACCGTCGGCGGCGGGATGCTGGTCGAACACCTCGTCGAGCCGGCCGAGGAGGCGGAAGAGATCCGCCGTGGTCGCGAAACACTCCGCCATGACGCCCACGAGCCGACCACGGAACGGCACCCGTTCGGCGAGCGCCATCAAGGGTGTACGGACGAGGCCTTGGTAGACGAGCTCGCCTTCGGCCAGTCGCTCGGCATCGTCGCGGCCGCGGGCCCGTACCCGGCCCCCGGCGAAGGGCACGAGGTCGGTCGTCGTGCTGCCGATGTCGACGAGGATCCCGGCGGCGAGACGCCGGGTGAGGAGTTCCGCGGTCGCCCGCCAATTGGCGGAGGCCACTCGAAGCGGGGCGAGTGCGGCCGCTTCGGGGGCGAGGAAGCCGTCCGTGCTCCAGACCGCGACCGGCCGGCCCGGGAACCGTGCCGCCACGGCCTCGAGTAGGCGGAGGACGCCGGTCCGCCGGTCGGGGAACAGGTCGACGAGCTCGCCGGTCATGGTGAGGGCCACGATCGCGGGCTCCGGCCAGGCGGCCAGAACTGCGTCGAATGCGTCCTCGAGGCGGTCGAGGCCTTGCCAGAGCCGGCACGGAACCTCGCGGATCGCCGGGGGCTCGCCCTCGACGAGCAGGGCTGCTTTGAGATGGGCGCCGCCGAGGTCCAGACCGAGGACGGCGGACCCGGATCCGGTCGCGAGAACATGGGGGGAAGAAAGCGTGCCGTCCTTCACCGTTGTTCCTGTCCTCGATCTCGTGGGTGGGCTCGTGGTCCACGCCCGGGCCGGCGAGCGCGACCGCTACCGCCCGCTCGCGGGCTCGAAGCTCGTGGATTCCGCCGAGCCCGTGGCGGTCGTGAAAGCCCTTCTCGCTCTCCACCCGTTCCGCACGCTCTATCTTGCCGACCTCGACGCGATCCGCGGCCGGGGCGATCACCGCCCGCTGCTCGTGGAACTCACGACCCGCTTTCCCGATCTCACTTTCTGGGTCGATGCGGGTATCGCGAGCGAGGACCGGCTCCGGGACCTCGCGGCCCTGTCCGGCGTGCGCCCGGTGCTCGGGAGCGAAAGTCAGGAGGATACCCGGCTGCTTCGACGCGCGCTCGAACTCGTCCCCGAGCGGATTCTGCTCTCGCTCGATTGGCGGGGCGAGGAGCCTCTCGACCCGGCGGGGCTCCACACACGGCCCGAACTCTGGCCCGGGGACGTCCTCGTCATGACGCTCGTCCGGGTCGGGACGGCGAGCGGACCGGACTTCGCCCGACTCGAAGCGGTGCACCGCACCGCCGGATCGGGGCGGCGGATCTGGGCCGCGGGCGGAGTACGAGGGCTCGACGATCTCCTCGAGTTGCGCGCACGTGGGATCGCCGGCGCTCTCGTCGCCACTGCGCTGCACGAAGGGCAGCTCGGCCGCACCGAACTCGCGCGCCTGGCCGAGTCCGTCGCCTGATCGGCCGCCCGATTCCGATCGGCAAAGAAGAACGGGCGTCGGTCGCGACCCGACGCCCGTCTTCCGTTCAGTTGCGCTTCAACCCGATCAATCGGAGCAGGGTCTCCCACCAGCCCGTGCTCTGCGGAGCCGCTGGTCCCGTCGGCCGGGTCGAAGCCGCCGGCTCCCGCCGGGTCTCCGCTGCCGGCCGCTCGGGCGGCGGGGGAGGGGCGGGAGGTGCCACCGGAGCCGCGGGCTCGACCCGCGCTCGCGGGGGCGGTTCGGGAGGCGGCGGAAGCCGAGCCGGCTCGGTTGTCGCTGCCGTCGCCTCGCCGGCCGACGCAGGTGGGGCCGCTGGCTCCTTTCAATCGGCGCCGAAGGGATGCTTCGTCTTGTCTTTGCGCGCGACCATCGTGCGGGCGCGCGGCAGGCCGGCCACGGCGCGCTCGATCGCGAGCTTGGTGGCCTCGTAATTGAACTGCTGGATCTTCTTGTCGTCCTGGGCTTCCCAGTGGATGAACACACCCACCGAGATGAAGAGATCCTCGCACTCCTCCTCGGGGATCGTGCCCTCGGCGACACAATCGGCGACCGCCATCGCCACGGCCCGCTGCGCCGGACCGAACATCTGGGTCGCCTGCTTGGCGTTCTTGATCGTGACCTTGTTGAACATCACGGTCGCCGGCTTGACCATGAGGTTCGGCTCGAGCACCGCGAGGAGCCCGTTCACGCCTTCCTTCTGATTGGTGAGCGTCAAGGCGAACGCGGTCTCGGCGGGCGTGCCGCGCGGACCGATGATGAGGTCGATGTGGGCGACCTCGTTGCCGTCGCCGACCAGCGCTTCACCGACGAGCATGCGATCGATCTTTGCCATGGAGAGCCTCCCCCTTGGGGTTGCGGACCTCGAAACAGGGCGGCTGATAAGGGACCGATCCGGTCTCGGCAATCCTCGCGACGTGGGCCCGGAGGTGCGCGGTCGCGTCGAACGCCACGGGCATGGCACGGCCGCATCATCGATTCGCTCTCGCACGCAGGAGGAGCCGGGCGAAGAGGGACGCGACGACCAGATCAGCCGTCGTGCCGGGGTTGAGCCCACGGGCTTTGAGCCCGGTGTCGAAGGCGAGAAGCTCTTCTTCGAAGCACTCGGGACGGACGGCCGCGAGCAGTCGCCGGGCGAGCGGAGCGGCCTCGGCCCGGAGCGCTTCGGCCGTGTCGTTGCCGAACTTCCGGGCGACGTGGCTGTCGGGGATCCGGGCGAGGAGGTGGAGATGGAGGCCCGTGAGGGCCCAAGGCTCGCTCCAGCCTCGGACCTCGAGCGCGTCCAGGAGCGGTGCCCCGATCTCGAACGGGTCGGCGAGGCCGTGCGTCCAGTTCCAGGCGATCCGGTCGCGCGCCTCGGCGAGCCGCATCGCCTCGAGGAGGGGGAAATCGGGCTCCTGGGCCACGTCCCCCTTCGCGACCCGGCCGAGTCCGCCCGGCCGGGCGAGCCGGATCGCGGCGTAAACTTGGCGCGTATCGTCGCGATCGCTCGCGGCGAGCACCTCGACGACCGCCTGGCGCAGCGGGCCCGACCGTTCCGCCGCAGCGGCCAACGGCGCGCAAAGGAGCAGGATGCCGAGATTGGTGTTGGTTCCGACCGCAGCCCGGGTCGCCGCGACCGCTTCCAGGATCCGAGCTCCGAGCGGAGCGCCCGGCCGGGCGATCGCCGGGGCGGCGGCAACCGCACTCGCTTCGAACTCGCTCACCGTCATGCCGTGCCCGGCGGCGAAGCGGTGGACGTTGCCCGGCTTCAAGGCGTCGAGCTCGGCCAGACAAGCCCGCTCGAAGAGCGTGGCGATCCGCTCTCGGCTCATCGCTCGAGCTTTCGTGCGATCGCTTCGAGGAGTGCTTCGGCGAGGTCGAACGCGGTCACCGCTTGCAGACCCTGCCAAGCCGGCTGGCTGTTGACCTCGAGGAGGAGGAGCCGGCCCGTGCCGCGTTCTTCGACGAGGTCGACCCCGGCGTAGAAGGCGCCCACCGCGCGGGTGGCTGCGACCGCGAGCGTGCCGAGTTCACCTTCCGGAGCCACCGGAACCGGCCGACCTCCCTGGTGGACGTTGGTGATCCAACCCCTGCCCTCGCGCGCCATCGCCGCCACCGGCTCACCATCGATCACGAGCACCCGATAGTCCCGATCTCCACCCTCGGGCGGTACGTAGCGTTGTAGGTACCAGACGCCGGCGCTTTCTTCCTCGCTCGGGAGATCCGCCGGATCGCGCAGCCGGCGCAGGCCTCGGCCCTGGGCGCCGAAGAGCGGCTTCGAGACGAGCTCGAAGCCGGCCGCGGCTTCGGCCTCGACGATCGCCCGGGCCTCTTCGAGCCGCTCCACGGTCCAAGCGGGTGGTGTCGGCAAGCCGGCACGGTGCAAGAGAAAGCTCGTCGTGGATTTGTCGACGCAGCGTTCGATCGCGCCGGCGGAATTGATCACCGGTACCCCGAGTGTCTCGAGGGCGTGCAGGAGGCCGAGCCGGCGGGTCACCTGCTCGAAGCTGCCGCCGGGGACGAAACGAACGAGCACGGCACCGAGTAGCTCCTCGCTTCCGCCGAGCCGAAGCCCGAAGCGGGCGGTTCCGTCGAAGTGGAGGGCCGCGAAGCCGAGCCGGCGCAGCGGCAGTCGGAGCCGTTCCGCGGCCCGAGCGAGCTGTTGCCAATGCCAGCCGCCGGCGCCCAAGACGAGCAGTTCGGGGCGGATCGCAGCTCCGCTCACTCCCCTGTCCCGTCCTCGCTTCGCAGTCCGAAAGATCGGGCGAGGAGATCGGGCGCGAGTCGGCCGGCCGTGAAGCTCCGACCCGTGGAAAGTGCCGTGACCGTGACCCGCGCCGGGCTGAAGAGCATCGGATCGATCTTGTAGAAATCGTGACCGGAGGTAGCGAACAATTCGGCGAAAGGACGCCCGTAGTCGCGCGAAGCCGAGCTCGGTAGAGCTTCGGCGAGCTGAGCGGCCTCCTCTTCGGGCCCGCTCACGAAAAGCTGGACCTCGCCCCCGAAGAGCACGGCATCGTTGGTCCGACCCATGGCCGTGAGGAAGTCCGGAGCGGGCGGGGGGAGGGGAGCGGAGCCGAGCCCGTCGACGATCCGCTCGAGCGGAAAGCCGAGGGCGTGCGTCTTGTGGAGCGCCACCTCGAGAACGCGGGCCACGATCTGCACCGTGCCGGCGAGGCTCGTCGTGGGCGTGAGGACGAAGCCGAGGGCGGAAGGGGGGAGGGCACAGTCGGCCGCGACCTTCTCGATCAGCGCTTCGGGTGGCGCGCGGTCGGTCTCGAGCACGAACCAGGCGCTCTCGGCCTCGAGGTCACGGAAATCGAGCTCGGCGAAGAGGGCTTCCTTGGCCGCTCGTGCCCGGCCCGGCCCCGAGGCCATCGCCCGCCAGGCGTCCGTCCCTTCGCCGTGGGAAAGGCTCCAACCGGCATATTGGCTCGTGAGACAGGCGAGCACCGGATCGGCCGAGCGGGCCTCGATGCGGAACGGCACACCCGGGAAACGGGTCTCGGTCGCGAACGCGACCCAGCCCACGCCCCCCATGCAGAGCTCGGCGATCCGTCGCCCGGCTTCGAGGCTGCCCGAGACGGCGATCCCCGCGTCGACGAGCGTGGCTCCGCTTGCCGTTCGCTGAACCGCGAGCCGCAACGGTGCCGCATCGGCGACGAGCTCGCGGGCGAGCCGCTCCGCCCGCGCGGCGAGCGACGGCCAATGTCGCCGCCGCTCGGTGCCGATCGTCGTCCCGTTCATGCGCCTCGTCCTCCTTCCACCCCGACCCGGGCCCGCGAGGTGGTGCGCACCGCTATCATCTCCGCGAGCAGATGCCGCTCGCGCAGCTCGAGCAGCCGCCGGACCTCCACCGGGTCGTCTCCCGTCGCGCGCACCGTGGCGAGCGGGCGGCCTTTGCGCACCCGCTCGCCCGAAGGGGTCCGGTCGCCGACCCATTCCGGCCAGAAGAAGCCCTGCGGCACGACGAGGTCGCGATCGGCGCGGACGATCGCCGTGCCGGCGAAGACCAAGGGCTTGTGGACTTTCTCGGGAAGTTCGCCGCGGCAAGCCGCGAGGTGGAAGGCCACGAGGTTCACGCCGAGCGCGGTTTCCGCGGCCTCGAGCGAGCCGCCCGGCCGCGGGTTGATCTCGAGCAGATGGAACCCGGCCCCTTCGTCGAGAAGGAAATCGGCGCTCGCGAGCCCGCGCAAGCCGAGCGCGGCGCCGACCGCGACCGCGGCGCGTGCGAGTTTCTCCTCCACCCTTCGCGGAAGCGGGGCGGGGGCGAGCACGCCTTTGAAGTGCGGCGGGTCGCCCGTGTTCCACTGAGCGCTCGCGAGGAGTGCCAGGGCCCGTCGACCGTCGCAGAGGAGGAGGATCGAGACCGGCCGTCCGGGAACCCGCCGTTGGGCGTAGTCGAGCGGATGGAGGCGATCGACACGGTCGGCCGGACGGACGTGCCAGCCGCCGCCGGCACCGCGCCGTTTGACGATCCAGCCGTGTCGTGCGGCGGGAAGGTCCGCCCGTGTTTCGGGAAACGGGACGTCGAGCGCACGGCAGAGCGCGGCGAGCGCGAAGGGATCGACCGCGCGGGCCACGATCTCGGGTGGATTGCCCAAAAGCTCGCGGCCGCGGGCGAGGGCCGCGAGCACGCCGAGTCGACCTTCGAGTCCGCCGCCGACCAGGAGCGGGATCGGCGGTGGCGCGACGGCGCGTGCGGCGCGCAGGAGAGGACCCGCCGCGAGGGGTCCGGCGCGTCCCGGAGGGATGCGCAGGGCGAGTTCGGCCACCTCGAGCGTGTCGAGATCGGCGAAACGGTCGAGCACGATCGGGGACGATCCCGCCGCGCGGGCCGATCGCGCGAGGGCGCGACCGGAAAGGGCCACGATCAGGATCGGCCCACGGGAAGCGCGTTCGTCCGTCATCCCGGTCGATCCGCCACGAGTTCGCGGGCCTTGGCCAGGGTCTCGGCGATGCCGATGAACCGGCGCGGTCGGGCGTCGCGCATCGAGGCCAGAAGTTGGTGTTCGGTCTTGAACTTGAGCCGACCTACGGCGAGCGCGCCGATGCCGACCGCGGCCGTGCCGGGGATCGGCTTCGCCTCGTCCATGGCTTCGATTCCTTCGATTCCCGAGGGTGGCACGGCGTTGACGTCGACCGCGACCAGGAGCTTCCCCGCAGCGCGCAGATGCTCGGCCTCAAGGATTCGGATCCCGGCTTTCCCGGCGGCGAGCACGATCTCGGCTTCGGCCAAGAGCGCTTTCTTCTTCTCGGCATCCGAGCCGTCCGCGCCTTCGAGGGTGACCCCGAAGCGGCCGCCGAGCTCGCCCGCCGCTTGGCGGACGCGGGTGGGGCCGTCGTGGCCGGCGAGCACGACGCGACCGCCTGCGAGAGCCGCCATGAGACCGGCGATCCGACCGACCGGACCCGTAGCGCCGAACACCGCGACGCGCTTGTTCGTGAGCTCGTGTCCGCGGCCACGCAAGGTCTTCTCGACCGCGGCGATCATCGCCGCGGCCGTCGTGAAGGCTCCCGAGGGATCGGCCATGAGCGAGATCTCGAACCAGGGCGGCAGCATCGCCGTCTTGGCTTCCTCGAGCATGTCGAGAGCGAGGAGCGGATCTCGCCCACCGATCAGCATCGCCGTCGCTCGACCATCCTCGGGTGCGCGCGAGAAGATCGCGTCTTGGACGAGCGGGCGGACCTCCTCGAGCGTCACCTGCGTGTAGGGCAGGATGTGATCGAAGCCGGCGTCGGCCGCCATGTTGACGTCGAACGGGCTCGGATTCTTGAGCGGTGTCACGAAGTGGAGGATGCTCGGCGGGTTGCTCAAGGCAGGCTCTCCGGTTCGAAGGCTGGGGGAAACGAGACGATCTCGGCCGGCCGGTTGCGGCCGGCGACGACCCGAAAGCGGAGCCCCAGCGAGGCGAAGCGCCGTTCGGCATCGCGCCGGGCGGCGTCGGCCGAGGCGGCGTCGGGAAAGAGCGCCCAGCCCGTGGGACCCCAGGAGGTCTGCCCCACGCCGCGCACACCTTCGGCCTCGAGCCGGGCCGCGACCTCGGCCACGGCCGGGCTCGCGAACCGCCCGCCACCTTGGAAGGGCGCGAAGCGCTCGCCCATCACCCGCTGGATCTCGGCCAAAGCTTCGGCCACGGGGTCGAGTTCGGCGCGGACGAGCCCGGGAAGAAGCTGCAGGAGGACGCGCCGACAGAGCCGGTCCGCCGGATCGTCGGTGACCGGCGGCAGGGCGGCGAAGGCCCGGGCCTCGCTCGGGCCGTGGACGCCCGTCCGGGTCGGATCGAGGATCAGCAAGATCCGCCAGGCTGCGGGAAAGGCCAACCGGACGGTCAGGGGCGGTGGGAACCGATCCTCGGGGGCACGGCCGCCGTCGACGAGGAACCCTCCATGAGCGAAGGCGCCGAGTCCGATCGCCGAGCGGCCGCCGCGATCGAGCAACTCGGCGATCGCCTCGAGCGGCTCTTCGCGCCCGAGGAGGCGCGCGAGGCCGGCACCGATCGCAAGGCCGAGCTGGGTGCCCGAGCCGAACCCGGCATGCGCCGGAATCGCTTCGCGAACGCGGACCGTGATCGGCTCCGCGACCCCCCAGGCCGAACGCAGCTTGTGCAGGTTCCGAGCTGCCCGCTCGGCCTCCGCTCCTGCAATCGGTTCCCGACCCCGGGCGAGCTCGAGCTCGGTCGCGATCTCCTCGATCGCCAGGCCGAGGCTCGCGAACCGCCGGCCGAGCTCACCGGAAAGGTCGAGGAAGCCGAGATGGAGCCGCGCCGGCGCACGCACCCGGACTCGCTCCACCCATTCGACCACGCTTCGACCTCCCCCGTCGTCCGGGCGGCGGTCTAGCCCCCCGAACCCCCGAGGGCAAATCGCCTTTTCGGCTTGTCCGCCTTCCGTCGACCGCTAGATCCTCGGTCGGATCGAGCGAGGGAGGGGAGGCCGGCATGGCCGAGGCGAAGAGGCTCCACGTCTACAGCGAGGAGGAAGCGGCCGAGCGGCTCGCCCGCGAGCTGCCGCACTGGCGGGTCGAGGGCGGCTGGATCCGCCGCACCTACCGAACCAACAGCTGGAAGGGCACGCTCATGGTGATCAACGCCGTGGGCCACCTGGCCGAGGCCGCTTGGCACCACCCGGACATCACGGCGTCCTACGCCTGGGTCGAGGTCCGGCTCAAGACCCACGACCACAAAGGGATCACCGACAAGGACTTCGCGCTCGCCGCGAAGATCGAGGAAGTGATCATGTGGCAGCCCGGCCTCGAAGGCGGGCCGCTCGAGGGCACGCCACAGAACGATCTGCGCTTCGCCTACATCAAGTACGACAAGCCGGCGACGGCGAAGACCGGCTGACCCGCACCGACCGTTCCGTGGCCCTGCCGCTTGCGCTAAGCCCGCTCCGGCCGGGGTGGGCGCGTGCGGAGAGCGGCGAGTGAGCGGTTCGGAGCCGAGACGGATCGAGCGCGAGGTCGTCTGCCCGTTCTGCGCCCTTCTGTGCGACGATCTCGAGGTCGCGGTCGAAGGCGACCGGCTCGCGGTTGCGAGCAAAGGCTGCGCGCGGGCGATCGAAGCCTTCGCTCGCCCGCTTCCCGACGATCTCCGGCCGCGCCTTCGCGGCGAGCCGGTCGAGCTCGAGACGGCGCTCGTGCGTGCGGCCGAGCTGCTCGCTGCCGCCCGCCTGCCGCTCCTGGCCGGCCTCGAGGCCGATCTGGCCGGTCTGCGCGCGGCCGTGGCCCTCGCCGAGCGGACGGGTGGGGTACTCGATCCGATGACCGGGGAGGGCACTCGTGCTCAGCTTCGCGCCGTCGAGCGCGCCGGTTGGGTGACCGGCACCCTCGCCGAAGCGCGCAACCGGCCGGATCTCGTGCTGCTCCTGGGCGACGGCTGGCGAACGACCGCCCCGCGGCTCGTCGAACGGGTGCTCCTGCCGGCCGTACGGCTCGACGACCGGCCGCGGCGCATCGTTCAGCTCGGCGGAGCACCGCCCGAAGAGCCGGCGATCGAGCATCTGCCCTGTTCGGCCGCCGAACTTCCCGATCGGATCGCCCTTTTGCGCGCCCTCCTGCGCGGGCGGTCGATCGCCGCCCCGGAA
>Ga0308310_1000217_pt1 | contig 23515 bp, 18 predicted proteins | sample HotsprSampleMS65_FD_203672 | JGI IMG/M metagenome (GOLD analysis project Ga0308310, IMG submission 203672) | Hot spring phototrophic mat microbial communities from Mushroom Spring, Yellowstone National Park, Wyoming, United States - 20090730_MS65 ...
ACAAGTCAAGAGAGGGCAATCTAAATCTCAGACTTGTGAATTTGAACAATCAATGGTGCCTAAGGGTTAATCTAGGAAATGGCGAGTATGTGTGGGCGAGGGTGATTCGGTCAGCAAAAAGAAAAACGGACAAGTGGTTAGACTTCATAAGCAGTATAGAACACGCTCAGAAGACAAAGGACTGGTTCCCATACACAGTACGACTCAAACTCAGAAACGGGAAAATCTATGCACAAATCAGTACGGAAGAGAAGTTTCCAGAATTGACTTTCACAAAAGACAACGGTGTCATAGGGATTGATATCAATGCTTATCCTTTTCACTTAGCGTTAGTCTATACGTCAAAGAATGGAAACTTAGAAAAGTACGAACGAATCAATTTAGGTACGCTATTAGAAGACAGTTCAGACAGAAGAGCGTATTTGAGTTGGCAAACAGCTCATCAGGTAGTGGGAATCGCTAAAAGAGAAAGAAAAGCGATCGTTGTGGAGAATTTAGAGAAGCTCCCAAAAGGTAAGAGAGGTGATGGGCTGCCTAAGCTAAGACAGAAACTACAAAAGTGGGTGTACAAAGGCTTGCTGCAAAAGATTGAGATTGTAGCGAAGCGAAATGGCATTCAGGTCATCAAAGTCAATCCAGCCTACACGTCAATCATTGGCAAATTGAAGTATGCACCACTATACAACATAGACAAGGATATAGCTGGTGCTTATGTGATAACAAGACGCGGGCTTGGATTCAAAGACAAATTACCTAAGAATTACCGAAAACTTCTGCAAGATAAGGAGTTCTTGTCTTACTCAGTAGCAAAAGTTGAAGACAGGATCGCTAAACTTAGGAAAGAAATAGAAGCAGAGAAAAACGAATACAAAAGGAATAAGTTAAGAAGCGATTTGAGACGACTCAAAGGGAAATTGAAACTTTTGCTTGGGTCTTTGCTGGACAGCGGGGAGAGTGAGACAGCTGCCCAACAAACCGTCAACCGCAAGATGGAACGGGTGCGGGGTCTTACCCATGTAAGGCAAAAAAGCTGGCGAGTTCTCTCCGTAGCCCTCGCCTTCTCCTGCCTTGAGAGTCTTAGAGACTTCTCTCCCTTGAAGAGGGTGATCCTCACAAGGGATTGGGTAGGAGTGGCGAAACGGGCTAGTCCCTCCCTACCTGGTCAGGGGACAAACGCACTAAACATGTACAGTTTTGTACAGTTTTGTACAGTTTGGGTGACCAGGAGCATAAAAAACTAGAAAGGCCATTAAGGAGCTTTTTAATAGCAGTGAAGGCATTTCGTCGGAGAGTAAGATCAGAACTGTTCTATGGTCTCTCTACGCCAAATTTTTGGATGTTAGTGGGTACGATGCTGATGTGGATAAAGCTTTTGAGATAGCTCAAAGACTAACAGATGACTTAAAAGATTATGATGATGTTGATTATTCATTATCGAAAGAACTAATGAACATATACCAGAACAAACATTTCACCTTACACGATTCTGCGGACTGCTCAGCTGTAAAAAGCTGAGCTTCCTGCTTCTTCGCAGGATGGCTTTTTAGGTAGCCCGTAGGGACTACGGTCATCCACCAGAGCCTGCTCCACAGGCTTCACTTCGGGCCGTCCTAGCCCTACGTAGTAAAGGTTGATAGAGGCGTTTACGTCTCTATCATGTTTTTCGCCGCAGGCGGGGCAGCACCACGTTCTGTCATGTAGTGCCAAGTCGTCGTTTTTGTGTCCACAGCGGTGGCAGAGCTTTGACGATGGGAAGAAGCGGTCTACCTGAATGAAAGTCCTTCCATACCACTCTGCTTTGTACTTGATGTAGGTGAGAAACTTTGACCATCCGCTGTCAGAAATGGACTTGGCAAGTCTCGTTTTCAGCAGGCCTTTCACGTTGATGTCCTCTACCACCACGACTTGGTTTTCGTCAATGATAGCTTTGGACAATTTGTGCAAAAAGTCATTCCGAGCGTTAGTGATGTACGCGTGCTGCCTCGCAAGTCTCAATCTCGCCTTCTCAGTATTTTTTGAGCCTTTTTGTTTTCGTGAGAGAGCCCTTTGCAGTCTTCTCAGTTGTTCCTCAGCTTTCAGAAGATACTTCGGATGTTCAACTTTGTAACTTCCGAAGTCATTAGTAATAGTAGCAAAGTGTCCCAATCCTAAATCTACCCCACAAGCTTTGCTTTTAGGCTCTACAACTTTGTTTCTTCGATTCTCCGTTTCTACCAAGATGGAAGCAAAATACTTACCGTCATTCGTTCTGCTTACAGTAATAGACTTGACCTTGCCGTAAAATCTTCTGTGCAGTTCAATCTTCACACCCTCTCTTAGTTTTGGTAGATACAGCAAACTTTTCTCAAAGTCTACTCTTATTGAGTTGTGCGTATTATTTGTGGTGTACGATTGTTTGTCTCTTTTCTTTTTGAACTTTGGCAGCTTGAATTGCTTTCTGTTTCTGAAATGGTCTTTGAATGCTTTCTCAAGTTGTAGTTGTACATTGCAAAGAGCAAAGCTGTCTACCTCTTTGAGGAAAGGGAATTCTTTTTTGTACTCGGCGGGTGTGGCTCCTGGAATGCGTTCTTTTTTCTTGTAAGCTTGCAGTTTCTTGTCCAGCATTTTGTTCCAGATAAACCGACAACACCCGAAAGTTTTAGCAAAGAACACCACCTGCGCATCGGTAGGGTAAATGCGATATTTGTATGCTTTTAGGGTCGGTTTGCGTCGCATACTAACTAAATATACTAAATCTATCGAAATAAGTGATACTTAAAAACTGTTTGAACACGAACACGTCACCTGAACGCCATCATGTGACGAAGCAGAAGGAACAACTGTAAAGGTTTGAGCAGTTCGTGATGAATATGCTAACGCTTTTCGACGGAGGGGATCAGAATGTTTGATATTGTTGTAAGCAACCCACCATACATAAATATAAGCAAAATCAAAAGCAAAAATTCTTTAAAAGATAAATTCAAAGTCAATGGTAATGTAGATGTAGGGACATTATTCTATTGTATTGCTTATGATTACTTAGACGATAATGGAGTAGTTTGTTATGTAACAAGTAATAAGTGGCTAGGTAGTTTGAGTGGAGCTTGGGTGCGTAAGTTTATAAAAGAGCATTTTAGGATAGTAAGAATTGTAAATACTTACAGGGTTCGTCTGTTTGAAGCGCACATGGAAGTATGCATCGTATTAGCAATCAAAGAGGGAGGTGCCAAGAATTATGACATAGAGGTTAGAATGATCAAGCCTCGCATGGGCTACCGCTGGAGCGCCATCCGACAAAAAGGATATTATATACCTAGTTCTCAACTTACAGACAAGATATGGCACCTGGAACCGCCAGAAGTGATGAGCATATACTATACAATTCAAAAAATAGGCACTCCAATATCAAAATGGTCGCTAAGAATCACAACTGGCATAAGACTTCGAGAGTACGCTTCTGCAATTACCACCAGCCCGCAAGAGGGTACAGAATGGGTAGGGATAATAAAAGGACGGGATATACAAAAGTACTTCCACAAGCAACCTTCTATGTGGCTACCTAGAAGTGTTATGCCTGCTATAAGTAATTCAGATAATAAATACCGCATCATATTCTCTAAAATGAACGCCAAAACAGGATTTGTTTTAGCCGAACCCTATATTTATGGTGATGAGACTACTTATATTTTGGAACTAGTAGATTTCAATGAGGAAGTGTTATATTATCTTTTAGGCATTCTCAATTCAAGTTTCTTTGATTGGTGTTTCAGGAAGTTCTATGCTGGGGGCGGTATAGAGAACGAAGTCAAACTATATGCCCTTAAGAAGTTTCCTATACCCATAATGGAAGTTGACCGCTGTTTGGCAGATAGTATTATAGAAGCAGTAAATTTGATATATAATGGTGACTTAGCAGATCACAGTAATGATATAGATAATCTTGTCTTGGGATTGTACGGTCTATCGGCTGATTATTTGTATATTTACTGATGGCGGACTGCTCACCCATAAGAGGTTGAGTTTCCTGCTTCGGCACAGGATGACTTTTTAGGTAGCCCGTATGGGCTACGGTCATCCACCAGAGCCTGCTCCACAGGCTTAACTTCGGGTCGTCCTAACCCTAGGGGATTGGTTCTCGCCTACGCAAAATACTGTCGCAACTGACAAAATTGGAGCCAGAATATTAGTATATTTACTCATGACCGTTTCGCGAGGCCTGAATCTTGGGTCACATAGGACTTACGATGAAATTTGGTATGCATACTTTGCTGACCAAACATCGCCAGACTATGTTTTCCCTATGGTACTTTTTGATCTGACTGAGGAAGCGGCGACTATTTTCAAGTTTGATGATTTTGGTGGTGCTCCCGACTTGATGGCACCATTGCCTTTCTTCAACAGCGGTGTAAGTGGCAACACACGTGTCAGTGCTCTCAATAGATACCTTTCACTATACAGATGGCTTTGCCTGACGAGCGGGGTGACGGACATAACTCTCAAAAGTAGTCACAGGCCTATATATTTTAGCCTGTACATCGCAATTAGAGATTCTGATTTATCTTTTCGTATCAGAAGTCCAGAACAGATTATATCTCATCATATTATATGGATAGGCGATACACTGGAGGTGGAGGAGCTAAAAAAGATGCCTGGTACTTCGTTTATGATATATAACGACAATGGGGAAACTCGTATCAACGCTTCCATACACCAAGGCTCATGGATGCAAAGATATGTCAAATATCTAATGGATAGACTTAGTAATAGCGCTGTACCGAGTAATGTTATAGAGGAGATTATAGATACTTACTATATTCACTTCCTGGCGCCTATATTATATGAAGAAGATGTTATAACTGATACTTCTATGCTTACTCATACTTTCCCCAACCCTTTTTATGTAGGTGTCATTGTGCATTATGTCAATAACTGGGCGGATAATATGATTAGTATTACGGATGTTAGTAATAATAACTTATTTGTAAGTTTGAATAATGTTGGTTATCCTGTCATTCGTTTGACATCTGATTTTATAAAATACAATATTTTATATGTTGCACCTTGTGATGTGCCTTTGGGGGGGAGCTGGCCATCGCCTAACCGAGGCATTAGGGCCGGCGAGACACTGACTATATACAACTATTACAACTGGCCGCACAGCCTTCATTATTCTACAGAGAAAGACATCTCTGGTCTTCCGAATATACTATACGGCGTTACCAATAGCTACGAAAAGGAAAAGGCTTTATTGACTGTTACATTTCATACAGACAATATATACATACCTGTACCTAATAGTAGTAATGGTATAAAGACTTCTATATTAAGACCTGCGACAACTAGTGGTATTGTTCCAGCGGTGTCGCTAAATTACCTGTTAGACAGCTTATCAAGTTATACTAGGCAGAAACTCCATCGGTGCTATCCTAATGCTCCCATACATATTTTCTACATCGATAAAGATCCCCAATATGCTGGACATATCAATTACGGCTATTACATATTTGATTTGAGTTCTACTCATTCAAACTGGTCTGAGTTCAGAGTTAGTAGCTTTATTTGGGTTGCCAATTCCGATGTTGTTAACGAAGGGTATTATGGAAGTTTCCGTTTCATGAGTTTCTATACAGGGTATCCGTTTGTTATAGATGCAAGAGTAAAAACGAGTGGGTACAGCAATCATCCCGTTAGGATGCAGCTGACAGAGGATAAGGACAAGATTGGTTTTTACTACAACCCATTGTATCCACTTGCTAAAATGACGATAGCCAATGAGGTAACAGAAAACGAACAGTAGAAAAGGTAAATTGGGGTAGTCTCTATGCGTACGAGTAATTATAGTCTTACCTTTAGGATCAGTCAAAGTAAAAGGCAAGAGAGATTTCGCAAGCCTATTGCTTTATTTGTAGACCCAACTATTTTGAGTGGCGCTCCTTACACGGGCAGTGGAGAAATTGGATATACGCCTTTTCGTAAACGAGCCGTTGTGCCGAGCGGATGCCTCATGTACAAAATAATACATACACCAAGCGACAGAAAAGGCATAGATATCATAAACATCAAAGGTCTCCCGTACGATTTTATCCGGCTCATACTGCATAACGATTACGAATATAGAGAAGGCGATAACTTGTCCTATCTCATAAACATGTATCTATATAACGATAGACTGCGCGCTTTTACTCAAAGTAGTATTCAACCAGTAGAATCTAATGATCTGCCTAAATGCGAAAATGTCTATTACTTCTTAGACCATGCAGCCAATTTCATACAAAATAATTTGTCCCGCAACGGCAATATAAAACAAGAGATAGAACGTTATCGTGTAGTATTCTTGTACGATAATGTAGACGACTATAACTCCTACTTTTTCGTAAGACAGTTAATCTTAAGTAGAAGTTCAGCTAGTTGGGGAACCTTAGTTCTACGAAAACACCCAGACGACGATGCCTTATCACCTTTCAGCAATATAATTCACTTTACAAGACGAACAGATATGATACCGTATAACTACACGGATAACTTTATAAGTTCAAATTTGCCATTTAATCCTGTTTCATCATATGTAGACTCAATGTCATCTTCTCATAATAAAATATTTCTAAAATATAGGACGCATCATGGTGTGACTAGTTTCTTTGAAAATAGTTTGGATGGCTTGCGTGCTAATCTGGATTTCGACCAATCTAATGGTCTCATTTTTAATGAGGACTACTTGAATAGTATTATTTTGTATTTGGACTACAACCAAATAAATGATAATCCCAGACCTTACGGCGAATTAAGGCTTCTTGGTTTTGGTTTCGTCACTCAAAGCGCTGGGGGTAACGTCTCAGAATTTATTAGCAATTTAGATCCAATAGCAGGTAGAGAATCTATAACAAATACAGATGGTATATTATACGAACACACACTACTAACGGCATTCCTGAGATTTATCATACTATATAAATACTTAGGATATGATATACTATGCTACATTACATATAATGAAAACATAAAAGAGTTTAAAAATATCAATACAATTGATTATTTACAAAAAAGTTTGATTTATCGGGGTGGCATCGTCGAAGCCAAAACTAAGTTAGAAGAAAAAGAAGAAGAGGGTTTCATTATAATTAAGAGAAACGGCAAAATACTTATAGCCTACAACGAAGAACATGATAACTATATAGAGTTGTCTTTTGATACTGTATATCAATTAAGTGAAACAATAGAAACACTATCTCGTAATCGCATGAGATTAGTATATGCGGACAAGAATATAAAGGAAGTTATAGGAAAGTATTTTGATAACAGTCAAAATAGTAAAATTGTTTTTACTGTCAATCGTTACCCCACATACCGTCACGACCCTATGTATGTTACCAATAATAGTGATACGTTAGGCAACAAGAAATATGTTGAGTTTTTGTCTGATTATTATCCATTGTATTGGTATTATGATGGTACGAATAGAGTTCCGGACGTTGGGAATTTAAGTGGTAGTGGTATTAGCGTAACGGACGAGTATTTTTACAATCTCCACCCTTGCGTATTGATCTATGGTAATTCGGTACAGTATCCTGCTACCAAGAGACAAGTAAAGGTCAGGTGGGTAAAACACTTGGCAGATATTGACGACAACTCTAATAATCCAGTTGAATACTATTATAGCGGAGTTACGTACATAGAGATACGAGACCCTGTTGAGTTAAATGAGAACATATGGAATCGTTTACTACTTACACAGACAGAGGCTATACTACCTTTAGATTTAGACAACATAGCAAATTTACAGAAAGAAGTCGCACCACCAGTCATTAACTTAGACTATATGAGCACCCCGATACAAAACTTCATAGGCGGTAATCTGATCAGCTCTAGGGATATACTAGAATACCCCATAATACCTGATCCTAGAGTACCAATATCAGAAATAGATAACAATACAAAGGTCTATTACAGAGAAGTTTTATATTGGAAGTATTTGAGGTATCTAATAAATGCTGGCATTGTGAGATATTACTTTTATAATCTAACTACATGGCCTGCACCAGACATCGTAAGCTACAGAGTGCGCGCGATAAACGATACCACAAATACCCCTACCACAGAAATCACACTAGGCGTCCTGTTCTATGACAATAGAATCATAGATACCATAGAAATACAGATCAATATATCAACCTAATCAACCCTATCCGATAACCACTCCTTTCGTCTCTAAAAATGAAAATAATTCTAGTTCAAATTAAATAAATGAAAATTCTTCATGTTTTTTAAGAATGATATTTTTGTTTATATACATATACGCGGACTGCTCAACCTTTTTGGGTTGAGCTTCCTGTTTCGTCGCAGGATGGCTTTTTAGGTAGCCCGTTGGGGCTACGGTCATCCACCAGAGCCTGCTCCACAGGCTTCACTTCGGGTCGTCCTAACCCTAAAGGCTTGGTTTTCGCCTAAACCAATTACTATCGAAATATACAAAATTGCGTTCAATTTACGCCCAATTCTAGTTCAAATTAAATATTGGATATTATTTTGTTGTTAGAATTGATAATCAAGACAATACCTTCGTATTGCTGGTTAGACATGATGAGATTTACTTATTAGTATATTTACTCATGCCAAAGTATCTCATTGTGAAACAGGTCGGAGATTCTAATAACGGTGTTAGTAAGTTTGAAAAAACTAACTCTTTATTTCTGTCCCAGAAAAACTACTATTATAATCTTATCAATACACCGGAAGGTGTATTGCCATTTAGACCTGATTTTGGCATGAACTATAACTTTGTAAGTTTAGAAGATTTAGTTAGGAGCGTGCAGTCTAAGTTTGCTGGTAGTGGCATAAAAGTGGAGATGATAGTAGAGGAAAACACTAAAAAAGTAATAGTTAGCATTAATTCCAGCATAATCGCCATATTAAGTGAATAGTTTCGATAATAAAAAAATAAAAATCAGTTATGAGAAGAACATTAGTAAGATTTAGGGCGCCTTCAGCTTCTCAGTTTGTGCGCCAATATCTAAATTGGCACCTTATTAAGGACGACAGAGTAACAGAAATGACTAAAAAATTGAAACTATCAATAGATAAAGAGATGGATGTCAATTACATAACAAAGTACAGCTATCGATTTTTTAAGTATGCTCGTTTCTCTAAAAAGACAAACTCCATGATCTATGGACTTGCTCTCGCAGGATGGCGACATTATAAGAAATACGGTTTATACCCTAACCTATGGAGTTATCTAGAAGTAGATAACATGGAATATCTGGATCAAGTCATAGATGCAATAATCCAAAAATTTGAGGACATTTTAGAACTCAACAAAGACTTCTTAAAAACTGGTTTCGGTTTGTTCGCAATACCTAGGAGTTTGTACCAAAATATCGTACAAAGAAAAGAAAACATTGCTTAAGACTATGATAACTAGACAGAGAGACAGAGTACTTGGCAGCTTACGCCGTATAATTCAATCTGACACTTTAAAAGACTGGATTAAGGCCGTAAAGTTGAGTGTTGCTAGTAACTATAGATGTCGTCTTTATATAGACGAGAGTATTATTAATGCCTTGCATGATTTAGTTGAAAGTACTAAGAAAAAAACACCTAAGCCTTTTAGTGTTTTCTACTTCGTTTTATATGACGAAAAACTAAACAGATACTACTTGGTCGCTGCTATTTACAAGGTACTTTATACCGCGACGATGTGGACCACAATCGTTGAAGAAACAGAAACGGCCGAACAACTAGCTACCATACTCAACGACCCCAAAGAACAAAATGGTATAGTTGAAGATATAATAAACGAAATCAACAAATTCAATGTAGTGTTTTAAGGAAGTTAACAAAGCTTATTAATTTCTGCATGCAATTGTATATATGGAGTAGTTTTAATCTACTCCGTTGAAATAAATGTTGCGGTCGCTGACTGATTAGAGATCATTAAGGCCAACCAGAGAAGAGGATTTCTTGTATTCTGTAACTCGACCCTCAAAGAAGTTTTGCTCCTTCATGACGTCTATAACCTCGGATAGCCAAGGAAGCGTATTTCGGGCACCAGGGTATAATGGCTCAAAACTGATAGAAGATAAACGACGATTAGATATGTAACGGATATATTCTTCAAATTCTTCTGCCTTCAGACCTAGTATGCCACCTGAAGGCAGCGTGTCCTTAATGAAGTCAATCTCCATCGCCACCCCTTTAGCCATGGTATCATATATAAGCTTACGGAAATCTTCCGTCATAATATCAGGATTCTCTTTAATGAGTTCCAAAAATAATCTTCTGAATAGTTCTATGTGATTGCTTTCGTCTCTAAGTGTATATCTAAACATTTGTCCGATGCCTGGGAATTTGTTAGCACGATACAGAGCTAATATCATAGCAAATAGGCTGTAGAACTGGGTACCTTCCATTACAAGCCCAAAAGTAAATATGTTATGAGCAAGCTTTTGTTTGTTTTCGGTTATAGTGGTATCCATGTCTTTTCTCATACCACGTGTGATATTATGTACAAACTCTGTTTTGCGACGCACACTAGGTATGTCAGTGAATATAGATTCGCACTCAAATGGATCAATTTGAAGCGAGGAGATAATATAAACTAAGGAGTCTGCGTGGATGTTTTCTTCATGCGCGTGACGACCTAAAACAAGTTTCAGCTCACTAGCGGTTACGAGTTCGCGCACTACCTCTATGATATTGTCCCCGACGATACCCTCAGCAGCCGAAAAGTAACCAACTCCCATCTTTATAACCCAACGTTCTTCATCAGTGACCTCTTTGCTATTCCATTGCATGATGTCCCTATGCATTGGAATGTCTTCGGGTTCCCAATGATTAGCCTTCATCTTACGATACATCTCATAAGCCCAAACATACTTCAAGGGTAGAATGTCAAAATAGCTATTTACAACTCCATTAATCACTTTCTTACCTTCCAATACCTTCGTTGCTTTGTCCAAGTCTAGATGGAATTCCTTGTCTCCAAAACGATAAGTCTTGACTGCCATAGCTAAATATACTGAGTCTCAGAAGGTTTGAGCGTCGAAAGTAGTGCCAATACATGAGAGTACTAGCCACTACTCAATAAGACTATACAATAAAACCAAGACAATAAGATAGTATTATATGTTATCTGAGTACTATAAATATAAATAAAATGTTATAAAGATCAAGCATTTTAGTATATTTCCATATCCTTATGAACAACTACTTGCGACAGTTTCTGTTGAAGATAAAATCTGGCAGCTATCGTCAGAATCGCAATTTTAGTAAAAAACAAAATAAGAAAGATAGGGACGTAAATAAGTATTACGACTACATGTGTTTGTTAGAAAAGGGGATTGGCATAAATGAAATATTTAGCAAAAATCTTAAGATTTACAGTCGTAATATTTCGGACGGCAGCGGAGTAAATGAGAATGGACAGCCACACCACAAAAAACCGGAACTACAAAGATTACGATACGGAATTGATAAAGCCGAATTCGCAGTAGATAAAGCATATAAAGAGTTGCAAAAAGTGGAGCAAGAGGTAGAACGTATTAGGGGCATCTTATACTATGAATTGGGTATAGAAGACGACTTCTATCTGTTCAATCTAGGTTTCCTAAGGGAATATGGACTTACCGACAGTCTGTACGAGGCTATAATTAACTATAATAACAAGGTCATAGAACATGTCACGAAGTATAAGAAGTATATAATAGCGCTAAACAAGTACGAATTAGCTCTTGCGGACTATGCTATTCGTACCGAAGGCCCAAGAGCCATAGCCCCAAAAATACAAGAAATAAAAATGGCATATAGAGAAGCCGAAATCCAATATGCAGATGCCACGATAGAACTACGACATGCATTGACTAAACTACTAGAAGCCATAAAATATCTAATAGATGCAGAATATAAATTTATGTTATCAAAGAATAAGCTAGAAAAATTAGACATACTAAAAGAATACGCATCACGATTACAGGACAAAGTAATAGAAACATTCTACAAATATCAAGATGGGCTAAAAAATTATCACGATGCAAGAAAAAATGTAAGCGAAAAAGTTAGAGAATACAAAGAAGCCCGTATGATGTACGAGATGATGCAACAAGAGTATGAGAAGGCACTAAGAGATATAATGGCTAACTAATAAGCTTTTTCTATAACATCCTAGTATAGAGCGCAAAATAATAAATCAATTTAGTATATTTAGTCATGTCGGGGAACAGATATATCGAGAATATTATTAAGACTTATATTGGACATGTACATTCCAATAGAACATGCAGAACTTTTTCCGTCTACAACGCAGCGACATCGACACTTGAAGAAATAGATGCTGAATTGTTAAGGCTTGCATCTTTGGTATTTTTAGAACGTTATAGGAAATTAGGGGTTAATCCATCAAAAGTGCCAGAAGAAAAAATAAAGAATGACATGATGTTTGTTTTAGTTAATGTGTTCGGCTTATGTAATTCAGTAATAAAGCAACAGGAATGCGAAGAACTAGTTGATAGAGCAATAAAATTTATAAAAACCGATAGCATTAATTACAGCAGGGTACAAAAATCTTTTTCTGACATAAATCTAGGCGACGCTGTATTAAATAGAATTGGAAAAATCCTAATGCCCGTATTAATGGGCATACAACCAGTTCATGCTAAAATAAAAGGTCATAAAAGTGTAAACGAAATGTTACAAGACATAATAGCTAATGAAAAGAAAATTGAATCAGTAGAAAAGAAGGTAGGCAAAAGAGTAGAAAACGAAGAACAAATAATAGACCATATAGAACATACTGTAGGTAGTACATTATTTCAAGTTTATCAAAGATTCGAAGAAGGCTTGAGTGGCCCCACAGATGATAAGGTTACGCCTAGAACAGTAGCTCAGTTATCCTATTTAAGCTCTAAGAAAGTGTATAACTATATGATAGAAAACCACCTAAAAAAACAGTATATTGAAATAAAGACAATGCCAAGTAATGTTAAAAATTCCAATTTATTTAAAAAACATATAAAGAATTTCATTATAACGGCCATATCTCATCATATTCTAGCTAATGCACACGAAGCATTAGGAGTAAGTCGACAGCAAGTAGTAGATGCTATTAACCAAGGCTCTTTTGAAGTTATGTTTGTAGATGATGCAGGTAATAGGTCTTATTCATTCACGGAGGATATGTATATTACTTTACGAGATGTGGGTGGGAAAGATATAAGCTTCCATTTGAAATTGATTAGCATAAACTTTGCTGATAGAGCCAAGAAAGACGGAAGCGCTGATGTAGACCGTGAAAAAGGTTTTACTAACTTTTATGTGAAAATACCCGTTGGTTTAGCTCCATTTGAAATGAGCGGTATAAACGAGCCAGTATTTAAACTGCAAGTACAAATAACACCGCTCAAAAGCCAGATCAATAATAAAGCTCAAGTTAGCTTGAATCAGGGAACGTCTAACAGATATCCTAAGAACAAGCGATTATTTAACAAGAAAAAGAAATACGACTGGATGTAAAAAGATAGACACTGGACATCATTACAGTCTTATATATCACATGCTGTGATGTGTAGCTCTAAGTTCAACTCTTTGTATTTAAATTTTGATGTGTTTTGTTACAACTGAATATAAATATATTGAACATTTACTTAGAGGTTATAGATACTTCGGGTAACCGAAATGGTAGTAGGAGCCAACAGTAGCAGTACTAAGCCCCATTTTATGAAAATGCAAACAATTAGAATGAAGTGACTGTGCTACTGTATACATAAAATCAGGTGCTTATTGTATCAGATTCTTCGCAATCACCTTAGCCAGTACATCATCAGCAATTATTCTATCATTCATAATCATTCTATACATAATAGTTTGATCGTTTTCTAACTCTTCCTTAACAACTTTTTTTACGCCTTCTGATATACTGAAAATGTCAAATTTGGGCCATTTTTGTATCACTTCTTCTATTGTTTTGTTTGATAAGAGAGCTACTTCAAATATAACATGGGAGTAAAGATGCCTGTTAGCATGCGAGTCCTTGGCACCATAAGTAGCATACAATGCTCTAAGTATCCTATTAGATAACTCCTCAGCTCTCGTTTCTATATCTACATTATCAGAATTAGCCCTTATACTACCATCTTCGTTACTATCAACTTCCTTACTTGATTGCTCTAACTTAGTTTCATTATCCTTCTTTTCGCTTTCTAACGAGTTCTCAACTTTCTTCTTGGGCATAAGTAAATTTACAAAAATATGGGAATATAACCGGCTAATGCATCAAGTGAAATATTTAGTATATTTAGTTATGAGCAGCAACAAGTATATTAGACACCTTATCAAGATGTATCAAAATTCGTACATAAAACAATTAGATGAGATTTTAAAATCAAGACCTGAAAACTGGGATGAATGTAAGGAATATTTCAAGACTTGGATTGATAAGTTATTTCTAGACAATAAAATCTTCGACTTTATAAGTGATAATTGGCCTAAAGGTTCTTACAATTTTATTAACAATATTAGAGAATATATAAAAGAGCGTTTGGATAAAGAAACGCTGTCGTGAGTACTTATTTTACGTTGAAGTAAAAGATGTCGTTTAACATGGTCAGTTATGTGTGTTTGTGTTTTGGTAGACATGATGTGGAGAGCTATCGCGATTTGTTTTGCCTTGCGCATTTCAGTATATATATGCTATGAGAGGTACGCAAGGTGTTCAAGAGCAGCGAGCTGCATTGTATGCTGCTCTTTTGGCTTACTTGGAGAAACTCTTTATTGAGAAGGACAGAACACAGTACGCAAGTAGGAGATGGTGGCGAGCTATCCTGATAGGATACCCTAGTCTTTCAATAATTATTAGTTTAATAGCGACTACATATACTATTTTTGAACCAAATCCTAAGTACGGTGCTACCATTGCTATAATATTATCTATTTTACCATTGGCATATTTCGGATTTATATTCTTAGAGGGGGCTGCCTTATTTAGCCGAACATACAAGAATCGTTCACCTACGGAAGCGCCATTTTACCTCAGAGCTTACTTTTTACATAGTGCTGTCGAGTTCGCCTACTTAAGATGCTTTAATAGTTTCTTAACTCTTAAGGATCTAGACCTAGATGAAAGGCGTGTAAATAAAGAGAAGCGGAAGTTGCTTTGTAGAGCAGCACAGGCACCATTTTGGCCATCCGAGGTCAAAGAGCCATGGGAACTTAGGATGCCTAAGCTAACTCTGAGGCAGAAAGTAAAAAACGCTTTCTATACATTCGTAGATGTATACACTCCTTTACCTCTCCGATGGAGCGAGGACGAAGTACTAAATGACTATAGACGCCTGTCGGCACAAGATAAGATATATCTTATGAGTAGCCTGCGTCATGTTATAGCTATTTTTAACGCCAGTTATTTTGAGATGCCCAGAAAAGAAATATTCTCTATGGACACAAGAGCACTCACAGAAGAGAAATACGGCGACCGAGAGTTAAGCAGACTGTATGGCTCTTTTGGTAAAGGCCTGCTGAGTATCAGCGACTACTTTTCTCTTTTCCCGAGTGTTGAGCACGCTTATGCAGCTTTCTATCATGTTTTACGGAGAACTTGGGCGAAGATGCGTATTCAGGATGTACGCGATGGGCACTCGGTAGTTATGGCCTTCCTCATGCTCACAGAAGGTAGTTATCATCCTGAGAAGGTAACTATCTGAGCGGATTGCTCAATCTTTTGGGTTGAGCTTCCTGCTTCGTCGCAGGATGGCTTTTTAGGTAGCCCATGAGGACTACGGCCATCCACCAGAGCCTGCTCCACAGGCTTCACTTCGGGTCGTCCTAACCCTAGGGGTTTGGTTTTCGCCTGCACAAAATACTGTAGAAACTAACAAATTAGATTAGACTTGTTATGTTGTTTTCTATTTTATGGTTTGTCCCTTCTTAGTTCTTTGACGATAGGAGTGTTCGATTATTGCAGATGGAAAGTATGTTCTCATGCCTTCACTTCCGCAATTTTACTCTTGAGATATTCACTTAATTTATCGCGTTTCTTAGCAAAAGCCTGCATATATGCATCCAGAAATTCTTGTACTTCACTTATGTCTAGTCCTCCATATTTCTCACAGAATTGCCATGCCTTAAACTTTATTAAAGCCTGCGCCTGCCCAGCTGATAAGTATATATCAATCTGAGGAGATGTTAATACAATAAGCATTTCTAACTCCGGTGGTAATTGGGCATTCCTCTCACTTTTATCATATACTATATGAGCAGACACTGGAAATTCTGGACTTATTACTTCACCAACCTCGTTTAGAACTTTAGCAGATATTCTTAAATTAAGATTTTTACCCTGTTCTATAGCTTCTTTTACTTGCTCTAAATTAGATTGGTTAATTATAAAGAAATCTGACAATTTTGTATCAGAACTAATATTATCTGTAAAGCTTTGAAAATAACCCATCACAGATTCCTTAGATTCATTGCCACCATCAGTAGTAGCTTTTACACATGTTGTTAGCATATTAACTAAATCCAATACTTTTATATCACCTAATAACTTAGAAAAAGCTTTTACAAATTTGGTCATGAGCCTATAACCCCTGACGTATGTCAAAAATGCTTTTGGTGTCAGGAAAGGAATAACATAAGTTGTGATAGCTTTGAAGATAAAATAACCTATAAAACCGACACCGAATACAACTACAAAGAGACCAACAAAAGCGATAAACTTAATTCCAAATCCAGGCCTACGAAGTGCCTCTTGAATTATACCAGCCAGTATGTATATAACAAATGCTGTAATCGCGGAACTGATGCCACCTTTCGTAGCGATTTTTTCTCTTATTGCCTCATCTTGTAGTTTTATCATGAATTGTGTAGCTAAATCAGCAATTCTGCGAAAACTTTCGTATAGGCCCCGCAAAATAGAAATATCTGTTTTTTTATCTTTAGTCAAGTTATTAGCATTATTATATAATCTAGCAAAATAGAGTGCTCTACCTAATTCCATATACATTTCGTGAATTAACTGATCCGCTATCATGCGCCCAGAATAATGTTTCTTTTGGCCATATAGTCTATACATTTTTTCTTTTCTTTTATTCCTAAGATAGTAGGATATAAGTTTGCGTGCCATTTGAGGGCTACTATCTATTCTTCTTAAGTCACTATAAATTCTAGGGAGTATTTCGTATCTATAGTCATTTTTTTCTTCATAATCACCCTGCTGTAAATCTTTTTCAACCTCCTTGTATTCTTCAGGTGGCAGCGCGAGTATTTCGGCTACTTGCTCGTCGCCATTTACTATGTGCGGCTCATTGTTTAATACCTCGTTCATTTTTCGCCCTAAATCTTTAAATGCATCATCTAATTTTTTATCTATCGCCGATAGCTCAGCACTATATCTTCGTATGTGCCACCGATTTTGTCTATTTTGCTTGTGCATTGTTATTAATCTATCAAGTGTTCTGCTCATAGCTAAATATACTATGGGTTTATTTTTTTTACACCTCTGCGTAGTACTTAGACAAATTTGTAAGCCATCTAGTACTGTAAAAATAACCTCAAAAAATTCAAAAAATAAAGTAGAAGAGAGTATTTATATAATGTAATGTTGGGATGAATCAGTAAAAAGTTGCCTTTATTGAGTACATTTACTCATGCCTACAATTAGAGAGCCTTATGTTGAGATAGACTTAGCTGTACAGTATAGTAGTATTGATCTTAGGCCTGAGCCTAATACACCGATTGTGGGTATCGTTCTACGTTCTGATTATTATGCAGATTATTATTATAGTCTCACTGAGAGGGAACGAGTAGTCAATAGAAGGGCTATTGAGATAAACTCTAAGCGGGATTATTTGACCAAGATCGTAAGAGGTAACTATATACTACCTTCCGACCATTTATCTCTTAAGAATGGTTATTACCTTGCAGGTAGTGTGCGGTTGTATGTAGCGCCGGAGATACCTACGCCGAGCTATGCTAATCAATCTTATGGGGGGGCTAATACATACGCCGGTAACGTTAAGTTCGCAGCTACATTTTTTACGACTACCGTACGTAGTATAGTAAATTCACAACTAAATCAAGACATTATAGGTTTTTGGATTAATAATAGCGACGATGTCAGTATATGGTTTAGTTCTCCGATTTTTAGTGGTGTATTTAGGGGTGGAATCAACATCTCTGGCAATCCTCCAATGTTAACAGTAACAATAGGTTCTTCTAGCCATAGTGTTGCATTCATAGGGATAAACGACAATGTCTACCCAATTCGAGCAGCATCTTTCGTAGAATTCTATACAAACCCTCAAATATTTGTAGATACTCCACACGTATTAGTTCTAACAGACGAATACTTGTTCTTCTTTCAGGCGATTGATAATACAGGAAGTAATTATAAAGTATTAGTATTAGCTAAAATAAATCAAGACTTATCTCATTTAAGAGACGCGATGATGAGTATTCAAAGGATTAAGTTCTATAAAGATACAACACCCGAAACTATCACACCAGTAGATATAGGTGTAAGTATAAGTTTTTCTCCTGATAGTACTTTATTAGATAGTTTTGATGCTTTATTCTCATCTGATCCGAGCGCATACTATTATTATTTGAGCTATATAGTAGCTAATCCTACTCTTAGTGGTGCTTATGATTATACTAGTTTTCTTTATGGATACAATTATGAGGCTGGTGGCCAAAATTATCCTTTAGATTACATAGTTGTTGTAGGAGTGAAAGATAATAATGTTGTTAACTGGATTGCCAGCGCTTACGACCATGATGGAGCGGCGGGCAGCTTAATATCTATAACAGTCAATTCGTGTGGTACCATATCATTTTACAATAGTATAAACCATAATGTTAGGTTGATAAGTACTAGTTCAGGATGCGATATAAGTGTTCCAAATGCAAGTGTGGTAAGTATAAGTTATGCTGCGGCGATTGGGAGAGTAAGGCATCTTGTAAAATATAAAATAGGTTATGCTTATACTCCTAATAGTTTTTCAGAAGCGTTAGAGCTATTAAACATGGCAGACCTGATAACTGATAATGGTTATTGTGCTACCAGAGTCGATTACCCGAGGTACGCTAATCAGATTGCCGAATTTGCTGCTAGAATAGATGTAGATAAGGTACCTGCGTTAGCGGTTATAAACTTACCCTTCAATATAGGGGCTTCTGTAGCTACAAATAATATCCCTCCTACTGCGGCATCTAGTACGTTTTTATGTGCTGGGTATTTTAGGAACGAGAGTTTAGGGTATCCTACTATGCTTCCCGTATCGTCTCTTTACGTTCAGCGAGTAGTGAGTATGTATAGTATCCTGAATGCGTTTTCTCCTATATACAACCGTCCTCTGATACCTCTGTCCCCAATAGATCGAGTATACAGTGAGAGAGAACGGGAAATACTATTATCGAAGCGAATAAATAGTCTAAGACCTTACGAGGGAGCATGGGCTTTCAATAATAACTTAACCGCTACACTAGATAACTCGATATTCAAAGAGGAAAATATCCGTAGATTAGCCAATACAGTAGCACGCGAGCTCATGCAGCTTCTTAAGAAGTTCTTAGGTATGCAAAATACTGATAAGACACGAGCACAAGTCGTGTCGTTGATTAAGAGAATGAAAGAGGTAATCATAGACCCTCATGAATACAAACCAGACGAGTTCATCATCGTATGCGACGAGACTAATAATAGGGATTTCGATAGATACCTCTATGTAACTATCATAGTCAGAATGCCACTAAGCATAAAGTACATAGAACTTGTTACAGTAGCCATAGACTTGGAAATGGCATAAAAGTTTAACAAACATGGGTTTGTTATTAGAAAATATAGAACCCAAACCACAAATAAACAGAAATATAGTTACTAATCTTGTTATCATTACAGACTCGGAAGAACTATTTAGACTTGCCAGGTTAAAACCACCTACCGCTATATATATAAAACAATCTATGACTGATATACACACTATATTCAGCTATTTGTCTTTCGGTTATGCTGTCATTGTAAGTTTAGAAGATCAAGACCTACTTACAAATGTAATACTACCAACGTGTGCTACCTATATTATACAGATGGAGCCGCAAGAGCTGTATATAACACTACATAAGGATTTCCCAAATCTAGACGAAGTCTATCAGGAGGCTAAAGATTATGTCAAGTCTAATTTACTGGCTCCTATTGAAAATAACGAAAAATATATTTCTAAAACCTATACAGAGTATAGTAATACCTTTTTCGCTAGATATTTATCTGAAATGGCCACTAATTTTTATCCTATTATACAACATAAAATTATTACTAGTCCATATTATGATGAAGATATAGATAAATGGATCTCGTATTTTGAAGTATTACTTAGTGATAAGTATAAGAAGGATGACCGTTTTAAAGAAGCCATAAATAATATCAACTATAAACGTTACGTTACTGGTTCTCAATTTCTATTTTTTAGACCACTATTGTTATACGTTATGTGGCTGATGAACTCTGTGGGAGAGTTATTAGATACTATAAGCGAAAGAACTATCGAGTTTTTATATAATATTAGTTATTATTTATATACTCGTAAGGGATTGAGAGACGGTATTTAGGTGATTCTACATCTACCCAAAACTTCAGCTACTTGTTTTTTGGCTTCAGATGGTTTTATATCACGAACTAAACCTCCGGAATCCTCACCTGTAGTATTAACGTTAAAAATATTTAAAAGCTTAGCTAAGTTTTCAAGTCCTAAAAAGTTGCCGTATAGGAATATCCAAGTATTGATAGGTGTGAAATCTATTTCCATATCTAACCATGTAGGATAGCTAAATTCTCCATATCTTTCTGGATTAGATGAATAAGTAAAATGTTTAGAGGAACGCAAGTTTATTTTCGTGGGTAGTAAGTAGAAAATTCCGTTTCTTGAAGCGTCGTTGACTGGGAATATACGCATTCTATCTATATTGCGGAATACTATTCCGTAGTGTCCTACATAGTATGTTATGCCCTCGCTTGTCTCCTCGTCGCTGCTGGATGTGAGTTGAACACAAGGTTTATTATTGTATAGCGCCGCAACTAATGCTGGGAAGTTGGGTATGAAGTTATATCCGCCTGGTGGGAAGAGCTGAACAAAGTTTAGAGCTGCTAAAACCTTATGCAATAACTCACCAGCACGATCCATGAAATTCGTAGGCGTTGAAATCTCTAATAAAGCATCGTAGCTGCCAAACGCCTTAGCGGCAATATTAGAAACATAGTTCTTAACGTAGCTTAATGCTTCTATCTTGACATATAGTTTTTCTGGACTGCCATCATGAGCCATAGCAAATGGTGTTTCTGCAACGAGCTGGTTATGCCAAATCCAATAAAAGTTTCTAAGAGACGACTCATCACTAGGCAAGTAACCTTTAAGGTCAGACTCTAAAATCTTATTCTTTTCATCGATACTAATAGATGTTTGAATTAGCCATTTGGGATCAGGCATAACTAATAATCCAATTGTTAATATAGCATACGTTAATACATCATGCATAAATTTTATGAATTTATCTTTGTCAAAATCTGGTAATGAATCTCTACTATAGCCGCCTATTGAAGTAACCTTTGATAATTTTTCTATCGCCTTTTTTGATGCTTCTTTTACTTCTTCTTTGCTCCCAAATATCCCATTGTTTCCGAATATCCCATTGTTTCCGACTATCTCATTTACAGCATTTATTATACTTGTTATAGTTACGCCATCTCCCTCCTTCGGTAGCTTGAAGTTGTTTAATAAGAAAAGTAAGAAATATAATCCTACCGCCTCCTCATTAATATAGCTTTTCACACGCCCTCTTACGTAGGGCTGTGTAAATATTTTTTCTATTTTACTGTTTATACTCTCCTTTGAGAATTCCCCACCCAGAGACAAAACTTTATCTAATGCCTTTTCGTAATTATAATCACCACCAAATTCACGGAGTAAATCCTCCTGTAAGTATATGTAACGACTAGCGATTCTATCAACTCCCTTGCTGTCGTCAGCAAATAGCGCCAGATGGATTCCTAGAGTAAAAACATAAGCTTCGTACAAGCTGGTTTTTATAGTATTTTGTAATTCTATCTCTGATTTTGATTGCTCGCTTAGAACAGCACTGTTATAATCTGTTGATATTATAGGCAGGAATATATTGGGGTTGATATTTTGTTTGCCTAACCCGCTAGCTCCTCCACCATGAACTGCATAACTACGATACACCTTATCACTACTCTCCTCTTGCCGCCGTCCTACTAAGAACTTTGGTAGTAAGTCTAGTACTTCAAGCTCGTTAATAGCCATCCCAATAGACGATAAAGAAGGATCGTCGGTTAAAGTGATGTAAGTCTTTCTAACCGATAAGTCAGGAACTTTTATATCAAATCCATCAAATATAGCAAATTCCTTTTCGGGCAAAACTACCTTGCCTTGCGTTACTAAATGCAATATACCCATTATCGCCTTCTGAAATTGTTGTTGGTCAGAACTAGAAAAACCAAGTATAGGAAGTAGAAAATTAGAAATACTACCAACAAAATCGCCCATAGCCATAGTGATATTAATATCAGCACGTGCAATATTATCTAATGTAGAAGCTATCATCTCTTTTACATTGCCTAATACACCAGATGGATTTTGCTTGTTCCACCGATAATCAAGTGCAAAGTCTAGTATATCCTTATTAGCCTGAAAACCATGTACAATGTTAGCTACAAAACCAGCTGAACAATCCACTTTAACACCTTCCTGCGGGTCTAAATACTTCTTAGGCCCTATAACCAAAACACTACATGCAAAAGGGCTCATCCGATCTATAACCGAAAGCATAGGCACATAGCCACCGTCTAAATTCATACTATGCCTATAACGCAAACTAGAAGAATGAACTAGTGTATCATTACTATTGGAAAGATAAGAATATAAAATATGACGATGACGATTACGATCAATTAGGGGCATTTTATTAATTGTTTATTTTGTGTTTACTTAAACTATCACTTGTTTTACTATGTATACCCATGCATAAATTCATACTATAGGTCATACATGCTTCTATATTGTCGTACATTTTGCTTATTTGTTCTGGACTTCTGTGCATTACTAAATATACTAACATCTTTTTAGGTTACTATTATTATTCTCCTGCTTTACCAATTATTCTTCTTTTACTTCCGCTTGTGTTTCCTTCCCTTTTCCTCCCCCTTCCTCTTCCGTTTTCATTGATTTTAGCACGTTAAGACTTATATATGCCTCAAACATCTTGATACCAATAGTATTTGGGTCTAACTTTTCCTCTTTCTTACCTTTTAATCGGTCAATTATTGCTTTTATAGGTTTTGATAACTTATCAATAAATGTATCACTATTATATGATAATATTTTTAGTTTTTGTAAATCTACGACTATCAGTGGGGTTTCAAACTCTTGTTTGCCTATTCTGTCTATTGCCAATTTATCAGATATAGCTAATAAAGCCCCAATAAATTTAGATATTTCTTCTGGTTTGCCATTAAAACTAGGCACATTTACATTATTCA